>Ga0153916_10003357_pt1 | contig 11905 bp, 9 predicted proteins | sample Opewatmetagenome_FD_109642 | JGI IMG/M metagenome (GOLD analysis project Ga0153916, IMG submission 109642) | Freshwater wetland microbial communities from Ohio, USA - Open water 3 Core 3 Depth 4 metaG | ecosystem: Environmental > Aquatic > Freshwater > Wetlands | place: USA: Ohio, Lake Erie, Old...
ACGCCTTCGACCTCCATCGGCCGAATGCAAGCCGGCATCTGGGCTTCGGCCGGGGGATCCACTTCTGCGTCGGCGCACCGGTCGGTCGGATGGAGGGCCGGATCGGCCTCCAGGTCCTCGCGGCGCGACTCCCGACGCTTGCCCTGGTCGAGCCTGGCGAGCCACTCCGCGAACCACACGTCATGCTCAGCGGCATCGCCTCCCTTCCCGTCCGGTGGAACGACGTCGATCCCAGGCCCGCCGGCTGAGATCATGGCGGCGGGATTGCCCGGGGCCCTGCGGGCCCGGGCAGGAGGAGTCCCGGGACTTGCCGTCATCGGCGGCGCTGCCGCCCCCGCGGGCGTCGATCGAGCCACCGGTTGCGGCTGAGTGTCGCCACGCTGCGGCATTGTTGCGGGCCCCCAAAGTCCCGGCGTGGAACTAGCGGATCGGACATTGTCTCGGCCTCGCGGCCGCTGCTAGGGTCCGACGGTCGGTGAGGCACGCGCCATCGACGCGCGGCCTCGTTCAAGGAGGAGAGGCGCTCGATGAAATTCGACTCCAGAGGGGCGAGGGGCTCAGGGCAGGCTCGGCTCGCACTCGCCGCGGCCACGGTCTTGAGCCTGCTCGTGGCCGCCTGTTCGGGGGCGACGACATCCACCGCGCCGAGTGCGGCGGCCGGCTCGGCGGCGCCCGGCAGCTCGACGGCTGCCGTATCCGGCGAGTGCAACATCCCGTACGACGCGTCGATCCTGGATCATCGGACCATCCCGGCCAGCCTCGATCCGGCCGTGTCGCACCCTGACATCTCGCAGATGGCGGCGAACAACACGTCCGGCCTGATGGGCTCGCTGCCCGACGTGGCGCCCGTCTGGTTCGACTCCATCAAGATCACGCCCGACCAGGTCCAGCAGATCTGCGCGAAGCACCTGAAGGCCGTCTACCTCGACTGGGCCGACGCGCTGTACAACCAGATCTTCCGCTCGGCGATGCGGCAGACGCTCAGCGCGATGGGGATCAACCTCATCCGCATCACGAGCTTCTCCTTCGACCCGAACGGCCTGGCCGGCAACCTGGCATCCGTCCTGCCGCTCAAGCCGGACATCATCTTCACCGGTGGAACGATCGACACGAAGCAATACGCATCGCTCATGCAGCCTGCGGTCGACGCGGGTATCAAGATCATCTCCTGGGGCGTCGGCGCCGACGGCTGGGAGACCGGCCAGGGCAAGCAGATCACGACGCTCGTCGGCTACGACTGGTATGCCCTCGGCCAGCAGATGGCCATCGCCGTCCACAACCAGTACCCGAATGGTGCGACCCTCGGCTGGCTGCACTGGATCAATAACATCAAGGTCATCGCCCTTCGCGAACAGGGCTTCCTCGACGGACTGAAGGCGTACCCGAACATCAAGATCGTGTCGGACGGCGGCCCGCCCGATCCCGCGGGCACGAACTCGGGCTACAGCGATCCCAATGCCGCCCAGGCCACGACCCAGGCATTCATCCTCAAGCACCCGGAAGTGAACGTCCTGTTCGCTCCATGGGAGGATCCGCCCGCACTCGGTGAGGAAGCCGCGATCAAGTCGACGAACAACGTCGGCAAGATCGATATCGTGACCATGGACCTGGGCACGGCTGGCGCGGGAGAACTCGTCGATCCCAACGGCACGATCAAGGTCGACATGGCCCAGGACATCTTCGACGGTGGCCGAATCGAGTCCATCGCCGCAGGACTGGACGCCATCGGAGCCCCGGTGCCGCCGTACATCATCGTCCCGACCTTCGCCACGACGAAGGCCAACCTCAAGGACGCATGGGACTTCATGCACGGGCCGGAGTTCCCGTGCCCGGTCGCCAACTGCTAGGAGGGCTGACCTAGCGATCGCCCGATCAGCGGACGCGCCCAGGGAGCGGGGAGACCCGGACATCGAGCCCCCCTCCCTGGGCGCACCACGTTCCAGGGGCGAACATCGGCCGGCTGGCAACGGCCGATCATCCGTGGAACGAGCTGCTTGCAGCACAGGCCTGCGGTCCCGTGGACCGCTTCGGGTCACCGACCGTCATCGTCACGAGGAAACGTTCGAAGGGACCTTGGATGCCGACCGAGACCGACGCCGCCACAGATCTGGCTCTCGAGATGACCGGCGTCGGCATGCGCTTCGGCGAAGAGTGGGTGCTCCGTAACGTCGACCTAGCGGTGCGCCAGGGGTCCATCCACGCGATCGTCGGCCACAACGGCGCCGGCAAGTCGACGCTCATGAAGATCGCGCTCGGGGCGCTCGCGCCGACCGAGGGGTCGGTGCGGGTGCGTGGCGAGCCGTTGACGTTCTCCGAACCCGCCGAGGCGCGCCGGCTGGGTGTCGGCATGGTCCTCCAGGAGCGCAGCCTGATCAGCACCCTGAGCGGGCTCGACAATGTCTTCCTGAATGCCGAGCGGGTGGCTCGGACCGGCCTCGTCCGGCGCGGCGAGGAGGCGACCGAGGCGCGACAGCTCTGCGAGCAGCTCGGGATTCCGACATCGCTCCTCAGCCGGCGCGTGTCCGACATGAGCCAGCTCGACCAGGAGCTCCTCGAGATCGCCAAGGCGTTCCGTATCGCGCGCAACGTCCTGATCCTCGACGAGCCGACCGCGCCGCTGACGGCGCGAGAGATCGAGACCCTGTTCGGGGTCATCAGGACGACCGCCCGACTCGGTGTCGGCATCGTCCTGATCACCCATCACCTGGCCGAGGTGTTCACGATCAGCGACGAGGTGACGACGCTCCGGGAAGGGATCATCACGCTTCGGTCGAAGACCGCGGACACCGACATGTCGAACGTGATCGACGCGATGCTCGGGCAACGGTTCATCCGGCTCGAGCACAGGATCGCCGACGAGGAGGCGGCGACGTCGCTGCCGTCGACGCGCGGCGAGCCTCCGATCCTCGAGGTCGATGACCTGCACATCCCCGGCAAGTTCGACAACGGCCTGTCGTTCTCGCTCTACCCGGGCGAGATCCTCGGCGTGGCCGGACTGGCCGGCAGCGGCAGGACCACCCTGCTTCGCACGCTCTACGGCGACGTCCGCCCGAGCGCCGGATCGATCCGGCTGATGGGGAAACCGTATGCGCCGAAGAGCCCGCGCGACGCCATCGATCGGAGCATCTTCCTCATCCCGGAGGACCGGGGCGTGCACGGGCTGGTCCTGACCGCGGCGCTGGTCGAGAACACGATCCTGCCGATCCTCCAGCGGATCTCCCATCTCGGGGTCGTCCAGATCGGTCGCGGGCGCGCGCTGACGGGGCACCTCATGTCGATGCTCGGGATCCGATCCCGAGGGCCCAGCCAGGTCGTCGGCCAGCTGTCCGGTGGCAACCAGCAGAAGGTCGTCCTCGCCAAGGCCCTCGCGTCCGAGGCGAACCTGCTGCTGCTCGACGAGCCGACCTTCGGCGTCGATATCGGGGCAGCCGCCGACCTGATCGCCCACGTTCGGCGTTCGGTGGAGGCGGGTCGTGCCGCGCTGTGGGCCACGTCCGACCTCCGGGAGCTCCTCGAGGTGTCGGACCGGGTGATGATCCTGAACGGTGGAGCGATCCAGCGAACGATCACGCGCCTCGAGCCCGACTTCAACGAGGCGGCAGTCATCCGTGCGATGCAGCGCGGCCACTTTCATCCGACGACGTTGAGTGAGGCACGAAGCTGATGGGTGGTTCTGTCATGGACGGGGAGAGCCCGCTCGCAACCGAGGACGCGGCGCGGTCGATCGGCCAGCGAGCCGTGGACGGTGTGCGCGACGCCCTGTGGCGCTCCTACACGGGCGAGAACTCCGGCGCCCTGATCCTGGTGATGCTCGTCGTCATCGCGTTCTTCGCGGTCAACCTCCGCGATACGACGTACCTCAGCACGACGAACTTCCTGAGCATCATCCAGCAGACCTCGGCGATCACGGTGATGGCCGTCCCGACCGTGTTCGTGATCTCGTGCGGCGAGATCGACCTGTCGATCGCGGCGGTCGTCCCGGTCGCGGCGTTCATCGCGGCCCTCATCGTCCCCAACCAGGGTTGGCTCGTGGCGGCGCTCGCCGCGATCGGGTTCGGCGCCCTGGTCGGCCTGATCAACGGCGTGGTGGCCGTCCGGTTCAGGATCCCGTCGTTCGTCGTGACCCTCGGCACGCTCAGCGTCCTGAACGGGATGTCGCTGTGGATCACGAACGTCCTCTCGGTGTCGGTGAGCGACCAGACCTTCCTCTCCATCTTCGGCGAAGGATCCGTGGGGCCGGTCCCGGTGCTGGTCATCTGGTCGTTCGGCACCGTCCTCGTCGGCTACATCATCCTCGCCTGGACGCCGACCGGACGGGCGGTCCTGGCGACCGGGGCCAACCCGAACGCCGCGCGGTTCTCGGGCATCCGGACGGACCGCATCAAGATCGGCGCGCTGATCGCCAGTGGCATCGCCGGCGCCGTTGCCGGGATGCTCTACGTCGGCCAGTACGGAGCCGCGTCGTACACCCTGGGAACCTCGGACCTGCTGACCGTCATCGCCTCGGTGATCATCGGCGGAACCGCCCTGGCCGGCGGCAGGGGAAGCATCGTGGGGGCCCTCGTCGGATCGCTGTTGATCGGAACGCTGAACAACGGCCTGGTGATCATCGGCCTCGCCAATCCGCAGCAGCTGATGGCCCGTGGCGTGATCATCATCGCCGCCGTGCTCTTCAGCTCCCGAACCCGGACCAGCCGGAAGCGAGGGCCACGGCCCGCCTAGCCGTCCCTCGACGCGGGCTCGCAGCTCAGGCGAGCGCCGGGATGCGGACCTCCCGGCGTTCGCGCCCGGAGCGGAGGATCGCCTCGGCGATCCGGACCGCCTCGACCGCGTCGCGCGAGCCGGGGTCCGGCTCCGTGCCGGCGGCGATGGCGTCGGCGACGGCCCGGACGAGCCGCGCGTAGGCGTCCGGACAGGAGCTCGTCCGTCGGCGCGTGCCGGCAGCGGTCGAGATCGAGGCGACACCGCTGCGGTACGGCGCAAGCCAGCCGGTCCAGCTGGCTACGCCCGCCGCGCCGCGGACCTCCATGCGGATGTTCTCCACCGCGTACTCCTGGGACACCGACATCGTGGCCAGCGCGCCGGACCGGAGCCGGCAGACCGCGACCGCGGTGCGGTCAAGGGCGCCGCGCCCTGCCGGCTCGACGACCGCGTCGACGGTTTCCACGTCGGAGATCGACAGGAACCGGACGAGATCGTAGGCATGCTGGCCGAGGTTGAAGACCGCCCCGGCGCCGGCCAGCCGCGGAACCGCCCGCCAACCCTCGAGTGCCTCGAAGCCGAGCCCGAGATCCACCCGGACGCTCTCGACGGCACCGATCGAGCCCGACTCGATCTCGGTCCGCAGCCAGCGGCCGACGGGATGGTGACGAGCCTGGAAATTTGTCGTAAGCCTGACCCCCGCCGCCGAGGCCGCCGCGGCCAAAGCCAGGGCGTCGTCGCCCGACGTCGCGATCGGCTTGTCGCAGACGACGTGACAGCCCGCCGCGACGAACTGACCGGCCTGCCCGGCGTGGAGCGCATTCGGGCTCCCGACGTACGCGACGTCGACCGCCTCGTGTCGCAGCAGCTCGGTGACGGTGCGGTAGACCCGGGGCTGCCGATCGCCTTCGACGGCCCCGCCTCCCCCGTTCCCGGAGCGACTCACGACGGCGATGACCCGCCCGCTCCGGGTCGCCGCGATGTCCGCTGCGACACGGCTGGACATCCCGCCCGTTCCGACCACTGCCCAGCGCAGGCCGGATCGTGCTGGCTGCGTCACGAGGAAGCCTCAGGGAGCGTCGTCGGGGAGCCCGTAGCGGAGCCGCGCGGTCAGCGCATGGCCGAACATCAGCTCCGCGTCGGCGATGGCGGCTGTCGACGGGGCGACCAGCTCCGACCCGGATGCCGAGACCCGCTGGTAGGTCAGCGTCTTGAGGAACTTGCCGACCCAGAGGCCGCCGGTGTACCGGGCGGCCCGACGCGTCGGGAGCACGTGGTTCGTGCCGATCGACTTGTCCGAGAAGGCGACGGTCGAGTGGACGCCCAGGAAGAGCGAGCCGTAGTTGGCGAGCCGGGCGACGTACCAGTCCGGATCGCGCGTCTGCACCTCGAGGTGCTCGGGGGCGTACGCGTCGGAGACCCGGACGACTTCCTCCGGCGAGTCGCACAGGACGATGGTGCCGTAATCACGCCAGGCTGGGCCCGCGATCGGCGTCGTCGGCCAGTCTCCGTCGAGCCAGCGCTCGACCTCGACCAGGACGGCCCGGCCGAACGCCTCGCTCGTCGTCATCAGGATGGCCGGCGAGGTCGGACCGTGCTCGGCATGGCCCAGCAGGTCGGCCGCCACGATGCGCGGATCCGCCGTCTCGTCGGCGATCACGGCCACCTCCGTCGGACCGGCCAGCAGGTCGATCCCGACGGTGCCGAACAGCTGTCGCTTCGCCTCGGCGACGTAGGCATTGCCGGCGCCGACGATCATGTCGACCGGTGCGAGGTCCTCGATCCCGAACGCGAGTGCGGCGAGTGCCTGGACGCCGCCCATGCAGAAGATCTCGTCGGCGCCGGCGCTGACCATTGCGTAGAGCTGCGGCGGGTGGATCCCGGTTCCGCCGCGTGGAGGTGCCACGGCAACGACTCGTCCGACGCCGGCCGCCTTGGGCGTGACGACCGTCATGAGCGACGAGGCGATGAGCGGGTACAGGCCACCCGGCGAATAGGAGCCGACGGACGCCACCGGCACGTGGCGATGACCGAGGACGACACCCGGCAGGGTCTCGACCTCGAGGTTCTGCATCGTGCCCAGCTGGTGCGCGGCGAAGCCACGGATCTGCGTGGCGGCGAAATCGATCTGCCGCCGCAACTCGGCGTCGACGCCCCGGATCGTCGAGTCGTACGTCGCGGGATCGACCCGGAACGAGGCGGGCTCCCAGTGATCGAATTGCGCCGAGTAGCGGCGCACGGCGGCGACGCCTTCGGTTTCGACGGCCGCCAGGATCTCGCTGACGACACGGCCGATCCGGGCCGCGTCCTCGCCCGGGCGGTGCGGCGGTTGCTTGATGAACGTGGACATCGGTTGCTCCTAGCGCGCCGTCCAGCCACCGTCGAGCAGGAGGCTCGAGCCGGTGATCAGGGCGGCCTGCGGACTGGCAAGGAAGACGGCAGCGGCGGCGACCTCCTCGGGCTGGCCGAGGCGGCCGAGGGGGATCGACGCGAGGACGTCAGCGCGGAACTGTGGGTCGGCGAAGAAAGGCCGGGTCAACGGCGTATCGATGAAGGTCGGGGCGATCGACACGACGCGGATGCCGTGCGGCGCGAGCTCCACGCCGAGCGCCTTGGTCAGCCCTTCGACAGCGTGCTTGGTCATGCAGTAGACGCTTCGATTGGCGGCACCGACGTGACCCATCTGGCTGCTGATATTGATGACCACCCCGGTCCGGCTCTCGTCGAGGAGGCGGGAGACGACCGCCTGGGTCACGATGAACGTTGCCCGCACGTTGACGGCCATGAGCGCGTCGAGGGTGCGGATGTCGACCTCGCGGATGGGCTCCGGCCGGTTGGTGCCCGCGGCGTTCACCAGGATGTCGTGGGTGGGGAGTTCCCGGATGGCGGCCCGGACGGCGGACTCGTCCGTCACGTCCAGGACGATGGGCGATGCCGCCCCGCCGTTGGCGCGGATCTCCGCGGCCACGTCCTGCAGGTCGGCGTGTGTCCGCGCCACGAGGGTCACACTCGCACCGGCTCGCGCAAGCGCGATGCCGATCGCCCGCCCGATGCCGCGACCGGCGCCGGTGACCAGTGCGGTCCGGCCGGCAAGCACGGGAGCATCGCCCGCCGGCACGCCGGGGGCCACCGACGACTCCCCGCCGCTCATGTCGGGCGCCGCCCCAGGGCGGAGGTCGCTCACCCGTTCCCGCGACCGGCCAGGAGCGATCCGAACTTCGTCATCGCCGCGGCCGCGACCTCGCTGGCCTCGCGCGACCAGATCGAGTCCGGCCACGCGTTCCCGAAGCGGCCGTTGTCGGAGAAGATCTCGATGTCGTACCAGCCACCGAATCCGCCACGGCCGAGGGCCGCGAACAGGTTCTCCCAATCGATCACGCCGTCTCCCGGGAGGAGACGGTCGGCCCAGCTGCGGCTGGGGTCCCGCCAGTCGCTGACCTGGACCGCGACCATCCGATCGGCGTATCGCTCGAGGTCACGGAACACGCCGTCGTCGTCCCAGACGTGCCAGGTGTCGACCACGAGACGGACGTTCGGCCGGTCGATCTCGTCGGCAAGGTCGATCATGCCGGGGATGGTCGAGATGAGGCTGCCCGAGGTGGCCCGGTAGGCCTCGAGACCGAGCGTCTGGCCCAGGTCCGCGGCCGTATCGGCAACCGTTCGAAGGCCGTCGACGGTCACCCGGCGCATCTCGGCCCGGTCGCGATCGCTGGGATCGCCGGTCACCACCAGGATCGCGGCGGGGTCAAAGGCGGCGAACCGGCGAACGGCTGCGCACAGGGCGTCGACGCGCGCGGCCGGCTCGCGTGGCTCGGCGAAATACGCGTCGGGATAGACCGACGGGACCATGGGAACACACACGGATGCGGCCAGTCCGGCGTCCTTCAGCGTCGCGATCGACTCCGCGTCGCGTCCGTCGGGCAGCTTGAACTCCCAGATCCCGATCCCATCTGCTCTCGCGGCCCGATAGGCCGCCACGTCCTCGTCGAACGACGCCTCGTACGTCGTGCACTCGCTGATCGAGATCTGCACCGCTGTCCTCACCTCGTCTTCGCGTCGCTCGACGGCGCCGGCGCGCCCGACGGCGACGCCGGAACAGGCGATGACCCTACCCGTCCCCTGGCGATGGCGTCGATAGCGCCATCGCCAGACCGATAGGGCGGGCCTTGTTCGCCATCACGAAGGTGGCGCTGGTGTCTCTCTCCAGAACCTGCGCCGCCGACTTGTGGCCGCGAACCTACCCGTCCGTCACGGGCCCTGCCAAGATCGAGGCGGGCGACCGCGACCTCGACAACACCCTGCACCAGGAGGATAGCGAAGCAGTGGACCGGATCCTCCTGCGGGGCGGATCGATCCTGTCGATGGACGAGGAGATCGGCGAGCTTTCGTCGGGCGACGTCCTCGTCGAGGGCTCGCGGATCGCCGCGGTCGGCCCTTCCATCGCCGCCGCCGACGCACAGGTCGTGGACGCGGCGGGCATGGTCGTGATGCCGGGCATGGTCGACGGGCACAAGCACACCTGGCAGACGATCTTCCGGGCGACCTGCGGCGACGAGTCGCTCGCCCAGTTCTTCGGCGAGGCGGTTCCATCGACGGCGCCGCACATGGCCCCGAGCGACGTGTACGCGTCGAACCTGCTGGGTGCCCTCGATGCGCTGAACGGCGGCGTCACGACCTTCCTCGACTGGTGCCATATCACCGTGACCCCCGACCACGCGCGCGCCGCTCTCGCCGGCCTGGTGGAGTCCGGGGCGCGGGCGTGGTTCGGCTACGGGCGTTCGCTCCTCACCTGGGACGATCGGACGCTGGACCATCCGGCCGACATCCGGGCGATCCAGCGCGAGGCCTTTCCGACGACGAGCGATCGGGTCCGGCTGGCGATGGCGGCCCGCGGGCCGATGTTCGCCGACCTCGAGCCGACCCGCCGCGACTTCGGGCTCGCCCGCGAGTTGGGGGTCCCGATCAGCCTCCACGTCGACATGCCCGGCTATGCCGGCAACGACCTCGTCCACCTGGACGACATGGGGCTGCTCGGCCCGGATGTCTGCTTCCTCCATGGGAACACCCTGACCGATCACGAGATCGACCTCGGCCGGGCGGCAGGCTGCCATTTCGTCGACTCCTCGCAGCTCGACATCCTGATGGGGATCGGCGGTGCGATCACCGAGCGCCTCCTGCGCGCCGGGATCCGACCCGGGATCAGCCCGGACTCGATCGTGGCCAATCCGACCGACCTGTTCTGGGTGATGCGCGCCCTGATCCTCCTCGAGCGCCAGCGTGCCTACGCATCGACGTTCGCCGCCGACCGTCAACCAGAGCGTGGCCACCTGACGGCGCGGGAGCTGCTCGAGATGGCGACGATCCGCGGCGCCGAGGCCGTCTGGCTCGCCGACGAGATCGGTTCGCTGACGCCAGGCAAGCAGGCCGACATCGTGCTGCTGCGCACGAACGACGTCGCGATGCAACCGCTCAACGACATCGCCACGACGATCGTCTTCAGCGCCAGCCCGGCGCACGTCGACACCGTCCTCGTCGGCGGCCGGATCGTCAAGCGCGGCGGCCGGATCGTCGCGGTCGATCCGGATCGTGCGATCCGCCTCGCGCGGGATGCGCGGGATCGTGTCTACGAGGCGGCCGCTCGTGGCGGCTATCGACCGCGCTGGTGGTCGGCGACCCACCCGGTTTCTCCCCCCGTTCCATCGTCCACTTCGTAGCGGAGCGTTCTCATGGCCCAATCGACAACGCCCTGGCATACGGGGCAATGGTTCACCAGCCCCTGGAACCACGATCCGGCGGTCCGCGACCAGCTCGGCTTCCCGCCCGACCTGCGGATCCACGATGCGACCCTCCGTGACGGAGAGCAGCAGGCCGGCGTCGTCTTCACCGCCGACGACAAGATCCGGATCGCCGAGGCGCTCGCCGCGGCCGGCGTCCACCGGATCGAAGCCGGACTGCCCGCCGTCTCGCCCGACGACGAGCGCGCGATCCGTGAGATCGCCCGGCGAAATCTCGGCTCGGAGATCTACGCGTTCAGCCGCTGCCTGATCGACGACGTCAAGCGCGCCGTCGACTGCGGGGTCGCCGGCGTTGCCCTGGAGATCCCCTCGAGCCGCCACCTCATCGAGCTCGGCTATCGCTGGACGGTGGAGCGGGCGATCGCCTCATCCGTCGAGGCGACGAGCTACGCACACGAGCACGGCCTCAAGGTCTCCTTCTTCCCGATCGACGCCACCCGCGCCTCCCTGCCGGACTACCTGGACCTCGTCTCGGCCGTCGCCCGCGATGGCCACCTCGACGCCCTCGTCCTGGTCGACACGTTCGGGACGCTGACGCCCCAGGCCGTGGGCCGGTTCGTCGCCGAGAGCCAGAGCCGCTTCAACGTCCCGCTCGAGACGCACTTCCACATGGACTACGGGATGGGCGTGGCCAACAGCCTCATCGCGGCGGCGCACGGCGCATCGATGATCCACGTGACCGTCGGTGGAATCGGCGAGCGGGCGGGGAATGCGCCGCTCGAGGAAACCGTGCTCGCCCTTCGAACCCTGTACGACGTCGATCTCGGGATCCACACCGAGCAGCTCACCGACCTGCACCGCCTCGTCATGAAGCTGTCCGGGGTCGCACAGCCGAGCAATCGCCCGGTGACCGGGACGCGCCTCTTCGACGTCGAGTCCGGGATCATCTCGACCTGGGTTCGCAACCTCCGCGGCGTCGACCTGACGGAGTCCTTCCCGTTCCTGCCCGAGCTGGTGGGCCAGCAGGATGTGCGCCTCGTGCTCGGCAAGGGCAGTGGCCTCGATTCCGTGGCCGACGCGCTGGAGCGGGTGGGGTTGACGGCAACGGCCGACGAGATCGCGGCCATCCTCGTCGAGGTCAAGGCCGAGTCGCTCGCGCGCAAGTCGCTGCTCGAGCTCGACGAGTTCGAGCGCATCGCCCGGTCGGTCATCGCCCAACGGGCGGCGTCCGGCAGCCCGGCCTGAACGGAGTTCCAGCCGATGTCACGCCTGATCGACCTGTCGCAGGACGTCTATGAAGGGATGATGGTCTACCCCGGCCATCTCAAGACGGTGACCTTCCAGCACGCGACCCACCGCGAGACGAGCGTGCGTTTCACGAGCGGCTTCTCGTTCCAGACGTGGGGCTTCATGGTCAACGACAACGGCCCGACCCACGTCGACTCGTTCAGCCACCTCGATCCGGACCC
>Ga0153916_10003358_pt1 | contig 11902 bp, 11 predicted proteins | sample Opewatmetagenome_FD_109642 | JGI IMG/M metagenome (GOLD analysis project Ga0153916, IMG submission 109642) | Freshwater wetland microbial communities from Ohio, USA - Open water 3 Core 3 Depth 4 metaG | ecosystem: Environmental > Aquatic > Freshwater > Wetlands | place: USA: Ohio, Lake Erie...
CATATGTTCCACACCCTGGGTATGATGAAAAATCGCGTGGCTCAATCTCCCTCAGAAATGGAAGGCAAAGACCGTATTGATGGAGAGCAATCTGTCTTACGTCATGCCGATCGGATCATAGCAGCTACAACTGCTGAGTATGCTCAGTTGCTTTGGCTATACCAGGCTGACACGAGCAAGGTGGTCATCGTCCCACCAGGAGTGGATGTATGCAAGTTTTACCCTATCCCACCTGATGAAGCCAAGGAATTCGTCGGTGTGCCACCCTGTAGTCGTATGATCCTTTTTGTGGGACGGATCGAGCCACTGAAGGGGTTGGATGTTCTGCTTGAAGCCCTCAGCCTGATGCGTCGGAATAGCGTGGATGATGAAAATGAATTCTGCCTGGTAGTCATTGGTGGTGACCCCGAGGAAGGTGCTGAAAATGATAATATCGAGTTGGCTCGCATTATGGCGTTAAGTGAGCAATATGGCCTGAAGGAATTTGTGACCTTTTTAGGCAAACGAAGTCAGGATTCACTACCATACTATTACTCTGCGGCTGATGCCGTCGTGGTTCCCTCGCAATATGAGTCCTTTGGATTGGTAGCCCTCGAAGCAATGGCCTGTGGTAAGCCAGTCGTTGCATCTCAAATCGGCGGACTGGCATATCTGGTTCAGGATGGTCTTACCGGTTTTACCGTCCCTGTGGATGATCCAGCTGCCCTGGCAGATCGCCTGACGGCTCTGCTTCGGGACCAGGACCTCAGAGAGCGCATGGGAAAACAGGCGGGTAAAGTGGCCCAGGATTACGCCTGGGATAAAATTGCTAACAAGCTGCTGCCGGTTTATGAAGATTTATTAGCAGTACCGGCGGGCAATTAAGCTGGCAATCGATTTGGGGTGAGACGTAGTCGTGGCCTGCCAGCCTTCTGACGAATATAGTATTTCCAGGGTTTGGGCAAACTCAGCGTCTTGAAAAGTCTGTTGAAGCTCACCGGGTCTGAGGAGGAATGCTGGGTTGATTCCGGGGTTAACCGATAGCATCGCTTCGGTCAGGCATTCGACGAACAACCAACCACCTTTTTTCAATCCATTCGCCGCCTGAGGCCATAGATTGCGTTGGAGATACAGGAAATCTATGATGAGGTCAAATGTGGACCGTGGGATAGAATAATAATGCAGGTCTGCGACGATAGCCATGAGACCGGGATACGCCGAGTGAGCTTTATTGACCGCCACATAAGAAATGTCCACACCGATGACCCGTAAACCTCGCCGAAGGAGGAAACCAGCATTGCCACCTAACCCCATCGCAAGGTCAAGGGCTAAGCCCTGTTTGGGGAGTAAATGTGCATGGTCGACGAGCAACGCGCGGGGCTGCTCGAATGAATTTCGAGGTTCTTGCTCATAGCGGATATTCCATTTGTTTGCGTCTTCGGTCGGCATCAACGATCCTGAATGGTCTTATCCCCTCCCCATAATCCGAATCCCTGGTTTCGTCTTTCCTCACGCTTCACCTGCTGATCATGGATCTCAGCGACATGAGAGACTTTTTCCGCAATAGCAGCTTCGAGCCAGATTTTACCTTTCTCAGCTGTACCCAGGCTTCCCTTGCCATACGCGCCGGTTTGAGAATCGTCATCCCAGGGTGGGTTGGCAACCAGAGCACCGCCCTCAACCCAATCCATATAATAGGATGGTGTGGATATAAAATCAGTTTCATCGACCACACGGTCCATGTGCACCAGGTCAGGTTTTAAGTGCAGGATGAGCGAGGTCTCGAGCTCACAGGCATGTCCCATACCACCCCGGGTGGATTGGCGATATTTTTCCAGCATGGCGACTCCGTCCGGTCCAGAAAGGTAAAGCCAGGCGGTGGCACAGAAGATACGACGGTGGCGTTCACCAGCGGATTTGATGGCATTAATAATATATGAGCTGTTACCCCCGTGACCATTGATGAGATAAAACCGGTTGAATCCACGGGCAGCCAAGACATCGACCACCGATATCCAAAAATCCTCGAATGCTCTGCCGCAGGCATTAAGGGTGCCAGCGAAGGATTGGCGGTGGGTGCTGACCCCATAGGGCATCACCGGTAAGGCAGTCGCCTGGTGTGGTGCAGCGATCGCTGTGCCTTTACCGATGGCCTCGATGATTAAAGTATCCGTGGATAATGGCAGGTGGAAGCCGTGTTGTTCGGTATGACCAATGGGGATTACGACTACTTTATTGCGCTCGCGATCCGGTGGAAGCTGCGCAGCGAGCTTGTTTTGAAATGGCTGCGGTAAAGCAATCCATGGGACAGACAAAGATAAGTTCAGACCAGGCGGCATGACCACCATGCAGTTGCTGAACCCATCATCCCTCAGGCTGGATACAAGGTTGGTCAAATAAACCTCTAAGATTAGCTCTGGTAGGCTTATCCCGCTTCCTTTCCAACCGTAAGGGAAAGCTGGAAGCATATAGGCCGTGGGTGGATTACCCAGGGCATCAGCCAGGCGCTCCATTGGGTAACCATTGCCTAGTGGGAGGACGAGTGGGATATTGCGTGGCAAGAGTCTGACTTCCGGCCAGGTCAGCTCGTCGTAAGCAAGGAATTGGGTCATGCTCACATTTTTAATAAAAGCTCTGTCTTTTTCTGCTGGAATTCGTCCTCAGTGATGACACCCTGGGTGCGCAAGTCGGCCAGTTTGCTGATCATGGCGGGGATGTCGGGTTTACTTTCTATAGGAACCACTGGGACTTCAGCTCCTTGCTCAAGGTATGTTTTTGCATTGATCAGTGCGGTTTTGAACTTGACGGGATTTTCTATTTTATCGAATAAATTAACACCCAGCTCGCTGGCGGTTAAAATCTCAATATCACCATAACCGAACATCCGACCCAGAGCAGTCTGGTCCATCTTGATGTCGTTTACTTTCTCAAGCGAAGAATCGATCACACTTTTATTAAATATTCCCGATATCTGCATCACGCGGCGATTGGTAATAATGAATTGGTGGTTAGTCCAATTCAAGATATCGCGCGTGCCAGTTGCTACAGGAATCAGGAGCAAAATAAATCCAAGCACTGGGACAATAATATTGAAGGGGGGATTAGGTTGTAATAACACAGCACCGATGATGGTCGCAGTAAATATGATTAAAATCAATACTATTTCCAGGGCGATTGAACTGGCCAGGAAAAACCAGTGATGTCGTGTTACCAGGATAATATTTTCACGTTCTCCCAACAGACTTTGAAGATAATGACCTGCCATGTTATTTGCCTCCTTGATTTGAACGATTCGTTAAAAGACATTATTTTGTCCTCATTGCTGAGGATAGCTCCTCCCTGGCTCGAGAGAGCAGCTCGGGCCGGGTGAGCAGTTCGGCGGTGGTCATCGCCATGGCTTTGGCCGCGTCCAGCATCGCTTGTTTCCCGGCTTCTGCAATACAATATTGCTTGAACTCCTCGGTGTGCCCGGCAATGTTTTCTGGTGCGATAGCCAGATAGGGGTGAATGGCTGGCACCAGGTGGCTGATATCACCCATATCAGTCGAGCCCATGCGTTCGTTTGGGTCAGGCTCAGAAACCACCCTTCCAAGTGACTCAAGGTGAGAAGCGAAGATCCCAGCCATGACTTTATTGGGGATGATTTCCCTGTATCCATGGGTAACTTTAAATTCTACCTGGCAGCCAATCGCCTGAGCTGCGCTTTTCGCGCAGATTATTACTTTTTCCACTAATTTATCCCTGCGTTTGGTTGTCAGGCTCCGGATGCTGAAATCAGCCGCAGTATAGGCCGGGATAATATTGGCAGCTCTTCCACCTTCCAGGATGATGCCTGCCACCCGATCCTTGGGAGCAAATGTAGGGCGTAATGCGTGAATATTATTGAAGGACAAGATGAGTGCATCCAGGGCATTGATTCCTTCTTCGGGTGCCGCTGCCGCGTGGGAAGCTTTGCCAATAAACTCGATTTTCAGCCTGGAGGAGGCCAAAGAGGGGCGAAGCACCAGGTTTTTACTGGCTGGGTGAAACATCATGGCCGCGTCTATGGAATCGAAAATCCCAGCGTTGGCCAGCAGGATCTTCCCCCCGCCACCCTCCTCAGCCGGTGTGCCGATGATTTGGACCTGGCCCTTTAGTTTCGGTCTAAGTTTGGCAAGAGCTATACCGGCTCCAATAGCCGCCGCTGCGATCAGGTTATGGCCGCAAGCATGGCCCAAGCCTACCAGGGCATCATATTCTGCCAGGATAGCTATACAAGGTTTTCTAATTGCCCCGTACGTAGCTCGAAAAGCTGTTGGCAGGCTCCCAATCCCAACATCAATCGAATAATCAAAATTCCTAAGAGCATTCGTAAGTAACTGGCAGGCCTTGTATTCCTCGAAGGCAATTTCGGGTTCATTGAAGAGAGATTCGCTGATCCCCCACAACAGGTCCACTGAATCATCGATTACAGCCGTAATTTGTCTAGTGTGCTCACTGGGCATGAATTAATTATACGCTAGAAATCAACGGTAAAAAGTGGTAGGCAAAAATGCTAAATAAATACTATAATATAGACTTGACCCATAAAAATAATAAATTTGATATCCCTGCAATGAACACTAAGGAGGTGAGAAGCATAGACTGTCTGATTTTCCAGGCGATTGAACTTCACGTACACATATTTTGTAATAAGAATAAAATCTCTATCGAAAAACAGAGGAGAATGAAATGAAACGTAAACATATTTTGTTTACAATCTTAATCGTCGCCACGATTATCCTTTCCGCCTGCGGAACTGCACAAACAGCCACTCCGGTGACAACTACTGCACCGGTTGTTGAGCCGACCCAGGGACAGGTTGTTGTGCCAACCGCAGTCCCACCCACAGAAGTTGTTGCCCCACCAGAAAAAACAGTTACAACGATCACCTGGATACAGGAATATGATAGCCTGAATCCGATGTATACGAATATGTGGTTCTCCACGACCACACAGCAGATCTGGAATGCTTGGGCATGGGAATTCGACGACAAAGCTCAACCCTACCCGAAATTAGTGACAGAGATCCCCAGCCTGGACAATGGTGGTATATCAGCAGATGGTACGGTCATTACAATGACGTTACGCTCAGACGTTACCTGGTCTGATGGCACACCGATGACATCCGCGGATTTCAAATTCACCTGGGAAATGTATACCAATGAAAATAATGCGGTTGCATCTGTATATCCGTATGACTATATCACCAGCATTGATACTCCCGATGAGACGACAGTTGTGATCCATTTTGACAATCCGTTCGCCCCCTGGTTAGCTCTGCTATGGCACGGCATCATACCCGAACATGTACTTCGACCCGTGTTTGATGCCGATGGCACCTTGGACAACGCGGAATGGAACCTCGCTCCAACAGTGGGGCTGGGTCCTTATGTATTTGATACATGGGAATCAGGCAGTTTTGCGCGTTTTGTGAAGAACGAGAACTACTGGGGTACGCCTGCCAAGATCGACGAGATCTTCTTCCGCTTTGTTCCTGATGAGGCAGCACAGGTAGCCTCACTGCTCGCGGGCGATGCAGATATCGGCTATTGGTACGAATGGATCGATGCCCAGAAGTTGGAAGACGCTAAATTCTCGATTGTAGTCGTGCCCAACGGTTATGACGAGGGGATGTTCTTCATGGTCAATAACACCGAGGCGAAATTCAATGACCAGCCCATCGGACATCCGGCTATGCTGGATGTGAAGGTGCGACAGGCTCTCGCCATGGCCATCGACCGAGAGACCCTGAATCAGAGCTTAAACCTTGGATTCACCACCGTCCCTGCTAGCTTCTGGGACTCTATCCCGTTATATAGTGATCTACCCAACACGACCTACAGCTATGATCCGGATGGTGCCAAGAAGTTGCTCGATGAAGCCGGTTGGGTCGATAGCAACGGTGACGGAACTCGGGATAAGGATGGCGTCGAGCTGGTCTTAGGGTACGGCACGACCAACATGGAAAAGCGGCAGAAGGCGCAGGTAGTCATCCAGGAGAATTTACAAGCCGTCGGCATAGGAATTGAGCTAACAAGCCTTGAATCGGACCTGTTCTTCGCCGGTTATGCAGATAGTGGTCCTACATATACAGGCGATCTTGATATACAAGAATGGTCCGATGCGCCAATGTTCCCAGATCCTGATATTTACTATTGGTTATGCAGCGAAATTCCATCCGCAGACTATCCATCAGGCTCGAACTCGTTCTATCTATGCGATCAGGAGTTGAACGATCTGATCGTATTACAATCGACACAGCTTGACTATAAGGAACGCCACGATACGATATCAAAGATCAATAAGATTTTCCAGGAAAGGGTGTACTGGTTAGGATTATGGCAGGATCCTGATCCGTGGGCTGTTAGCTCAAAGCTTCAGAATATCAAATTCTCACCGGTCAATCCATTCTTTAATATTACCGAATGGGTAAAAACTCCATAAACAATTAATTCAGATCTCAGTTATAGAGCATGGTAATGGCTGGTAAATACCAGCTATTACCATGCATCTATCGGAAAACAGACAGTCAACAGCCAGCTAAAACCCTCATGTTACGATATATAATCAGAAGATTAATTCAGGCTATACCATTACTTTTTATCATCAGTATTGTCTTATTCTTTTTAATGCGCAATATGGGCGATCCGATCGCAGCGATGGCGGGAAGGAGTGTCACCCGGTCTGCAGAGAGAGAGCGCCTTACAAAGGTTCTCGGATTGGATAAACCGGTCTATCTTCAATACATTTATTGGCTGGTTGGAAATGATTGGACGAAGACCGATGTAGATGGCGACGGGATTGCTGAGACTCAAGGGACCCGCAAAGGAATTCTCAGGGGTGATTTTGGCACCTCATTAGTGAACAGGGGAAAACCTGTAACCAAGGTTATCGCTGAACGCTTGCCGAATACACTCATTTTAATGGTTGCGGCTGAAGTCGTGGTTATCCTGGGGGCGTTAATCGTCGGGGTATATTCTGCCTTGCGACAGTACTCTGCGCTAGATAATATCATGACTGCGGTATCGTTCATCGCATATTCGATGCCGATATTCTTCATTGCACTAATATCCATGTATATATTTGGGGTGTTCTTTAAGCGTTGGGGGTTACCCTATTTACCCACTGTGGGCATGTTTGATCCGAACGTTGGAAAAACAGTTGGCCAGGTGGCCTTACACATGATCCTGCCGATCTTGAGCATGACATTGATTAGCCTTGCTGCGTATAGCCGATATATCCGCAGCACGATGCTCGAAGTGATGAACCAGGATTATATCCGCACCGCAAAAGCGAAAGGCTTGCCCAGGTGGAGGATCGTGTACATCCATGCACTGAAAAATGCTTCCCTTCCACTCGTCACGCTGGTTGGTCTTGATATCCCGCTCTTATTGGGAGGGGCATTGGTGACAGAAAGAATTTTCGCCTGGCCGGGTATGGGGCGTTTATTCCTTGATCACGTAAACCGGCTAGATGTGCCTGTGGTTATGGGAATTTTGATGTTGATCGCGGTTGCAGTAGTTGTGTTTCAAATCATCACAGATATCGTGTATGCCTGGCTTGATCCAAGAATCAGGTATGGAACGTAGGAGTGATGGAATGAGCGAAACACTGACTGCACCCACCAATATCCCCCGACTTATACAAGACGAAATTGAAGCACCACCTTTATCGCTCGGCAGGCTGACCTGGCTGAGGTTCAGGCGCCACAAAATGGCAATGTTTGGGTCAGTAATGTTGATCCTTTTGTGTATTTACTCCATTGGAGGCGCCTTCGTATACACTGAAAAATTTGCCAACGACACCGATGCCAGCCTCGGAATGCAAGCACCCACTTTGACCCATCCATTTGGGACTGACCCGGTAGGACGGGATGTCTTGGCACGAACGATCTACGGAGGTCAGATTTCACTGTTGATTGGGATCACTGCCGTCCTGATTGAAACCCTTGCTGGCATTTTGATTGGTGCAGCAGCTGGATATTTCGGAGGCTGGCTGGACGCATTATTGATGCGCTTCACCGAGGCGATGTTGATCATCCCCGAGATATTCCTCCTAATCGTGATGGCTAAAGAATTCGGTGGAAAATTCCCATCCGTCGCGATATTTGGCCGAGAATTCAGTGGAAGTGTTATTGTGATTGTAGTGATCATTGGCCTTACGAGCTGGATGTACCTGGCGCGCATCGTGCGTGCAGAATTTTTGTCTTTGAAAGAGTTTGATTTCGTCCTGGCTGCCCGGGCAACAGGCACCTCGAATGCGGGGATTATTTTCAGGCATGTGCTCCCCAATTGTATGGCTCCGATCATCGTTTCTGCCACGCTTGGTGTGGCAAACGCAATTCTGAACGAAGCCTATATCAGTTTCCTCGGGTTAGGCGTACAGCCTCCCACAGCCACCTGGGGAAATATGCTCGATGGAGCCAACAATTACCTTGAAACTGCCCCATGGTTATGGTTTTTCCCAGGAGCATTGATTTTATTGACCGTGTTGAGTATAAATTTCCTGGGAGATGGGTTACGCGATGCACTCGATCCTCATAGCCGGGCTGTATAAATAACTCATGGATACTCGTTCTGTTCCTCTACTTCAAGTTGATAATTTACGCACCCGCTTTCATATCCCCGAGGGCACCGTTTATGCAGTGAATGGCATCTCATTCTCGCTAAACGAAGGTGAGACACTAGCGGTGGTTGGTGAGAGTGGCTGTGGAAAATCAGTCACAATGCTTTCCATCCTTAAGTTAATTCCCATACCACCAGGGGAGATCGTAACCGGAAGCGCACTCTTTCGGGATAAAGACCTTATCCAGCTTTCTGATAAGGAATTCGAAGATTTCCGGGGTGACGAAATAGCCATGGTATTTCAGGATCCAATGACATCATTGAATCCAGTTTTATCGATTGGCCAGCAGCTTACCGAAACTTTATGTACCCACCTAAGCATCAACCAGGAGGAGGCTGAGAAAAAAGCCATCGAGCTGCTGGAACTGGTGGGTATCCCTGAAGCACCCTCGCGATTGGGGTGTTTCCCGCACCAATTTTCAGGTGGGATGAGACAACGTGTGATGATCGCCATGGCTCTCTCGTGCACTCCCAGCTTGCTGATTGCCGATGAGCCAACCACTGCCCTGGATGTGACCATCCAGGCACAGATCATCGAGCTGGTGCTCCATCTGCGTGAGCAACTCAATATGACCATAATCTGGATCACGCACGACCTGGGGGTGGTTGCAGGCATGGCAGACCGGGTGATAGTGATGTATGCAGGATTTATAGTCGAGGAAGCTCTAGTCGATGACTTATATGAAAATCCGTACCACCCGTATACGCATGCATTAATCGGTGCGTTGCCACGCGTAGATCGAAGGCGTGACAGGCGGTTAGCTTCTATTCCAGGGGCGCCGCCCAATTTACTGGTGGAGCCCAAAAGCTGCCCCTTCGCGGCACGCTGTAATTATGTGATCGATAAGTGCCGCGCCGAGAACCCCCCCCTGGTATATATCGCACCCAATCATAAAGCTGCTTGCTGGGTGGATATTGCCGATAGATCGACAGGACCGGTATGATGACTGAATCACAGCCTCTCGTGGTAGTTGAAAATCTAAAAAAACATTTCGCTGTCAGTAGTGGCCTGGTGTTCAAGCAAAAAAAAGGGTCTGTGCGTGCAGTAGACGGCATATCTTTTTCTATTGCTAAGGGTGAAACGCTTGGGCTGGTTGGAGAAAGCGGCTGTGGAAAAACCACTGCAGGCAGGACCATTTTAAATCTATATACTCCCACAGAAGGTAAGATCATGATTGAAGGGGAGGAATGGTCACCTAAGAATAAGAAAAAATTAAAGGAATTTCGACGCAAGACGGCCATGATCTTCCAGGACCCATACGCCTCATTGAATCCGCGTTGGACGGTCAGCGCCATTGTAAGCGAGCCACTGCGTGTGCATAAGCTATTTAAAACTGAGAAGGAACGTGCCCAACGTGTCAAAGATCTATTAAACCTTGTGGGCCTGAGCTCGCGCCTTATCAATCGCTTCCCGCACGAGTTCTCGGGTGGTCAACGCCAGCGTATCGGTGTTGCCAGAGCTCTAGCCTCCGATCCGCTATTTATCGTGTGCGATGAGCCAATCTCTGCTTTGGATGTCTCGATCCAAGCCCAGGTAGTGAATCTGTTGGAAGATTTGCAAGACCAATTCGGCCTCACTTATCTCTTCATCGCCCATGACTTATCCATGGTACGCCATATCTGTGATCGGGTGGCAGTCATGTATTTGGGTGTGATCGTTGAGCTGGGAGAGCGTAACGAAGTGTACGAGAATCCAATCCACCCTTATACGAAAGCCTTGCTCTCCGCAGTGCCCATACCCGACCCCAAGCGTGACCGTGAACGGCGGCGTATCATTTTAAGCGGGGATGTACCCAGCCCCATAAATCCACCCAGCGGCTGCCGGTTCCACCCGCGCTGCCCGGTGATGAAGGAGCCATGTGAAGGAGAAACCCCCGTATGGCAGGAGGCTTCTCCAGGGCATTGGGTCGCCTGCCATTGTTGTGTTTGCGATGAATAACTACAGTCTCTCCCGGAGATTCTCGAGTGGAAAATCCGTAGATTTTTATAATCTACGCTGGTATAAGCGGTGAGTTTTGTAAAAATCGATCCCCAGGTCTCTTAACTCACGCTGCATCTTATCGTTATCCACCCCGATCTGTACAAGCTCTGCGTGCTTGAACTTTCCACCGGTAGCGCTCTTGAACATCTCGCTGAAGAGCACGGCCGTCCCTCCCAAGCCTTGATATTGCTCGAGGATGCCTACGCCATTGATGTTCAGCCATTCGGTGCGCCGCATTTCTAGCCAAAGCCTGATCCAGCCAAAAGGAAATACTTTTCCTCTTGTCCGCTGTACAGCTGCGGAAATATCAGGGTAGGCGAATAGGAAGCCTACGGGTTCATCATTTTTCGTGATGATTTTAATTAGCCTTGGATCGGCAAACCATAACAGCTGTTTTTCGATCACACTCACTTCATCATTGGTGAGAGGCACATTGCCTGTAGTGCCGCTCAAACTTGCGTTATACATATTTTTAATTTTTGGGACAATACGACGCAGCTCATGCTTGGATTTAAATTGTGCGATTTTCAAGCCTCGTCGCTCTTGAACCAGGGCTGAGATACGATGGATTTTTTCTGGCAGCTGCATGTTGGTGCTCAGGTACCCCGAAACGATGTCACTTTGTGCGCTGAAACCGGCATTCTCGATCAACTCTGCATAATAGGGCGGGTTATAGGGTAATCCAAAAGCCGGTCGGTGCTCAAACCCTTTTACCAGCAGTCCCAAACCGTCGAGGGCAGAGAAGCCCTTAGGGCCGATAATATTGTGCAATCCCTGTTTCCTGGCCCAATCACATCCAGCTTGAAAGATCTCGTCCACCGCCTGCTGGTTTTGATAACCCTCGAAAAAATAGAAGAAAGCCGTAGCTTCATGGTTGAAGTCGTTGTAATTATGGTTATTAAGCACCGATAACCTGGACACAGGGGAGCCATCATCGGTGAGCGCCAGAAAAAATGAAGCCTGCGAATGCTGGTAAAATGGATTTTTTTGCCGGTCGAAGATGAGCCTGGTGTCCGGTTCAAGGGGTGGTACCCACTGGCTGATTCCTTGATATAGGCGAAAAGGGAGATCGATGAATTGCTGAGCGCGATAATGGTCCTCAGGGTCAAATTGGATAATTTTCATAGCTCAATCTACATCCCGTTTTTGCCGTCCTATGATTGGATGATCCACTTATGGCTGTGGATAAATTCTGGATAGGATATTTTGCACCTCTTCGATCACGATCCTACGCGTAGTACCACCGAGCTCGGTGGTGGAGAGCCCTCCGACGATATTCCCCCATTGCAGGCACTTA
>Ga0153916_10003359_pt1 | contig 11902 bp, 17 predicted proteins | sample Opewatmetagenome_FD_109642 | JGI IMG/M metagenome (GOLD analysis project Ga0153916, IMG submission 109642) | Freshwater wetland microbial communities from Ohio, USA - Open water 3 Core 3 Depth 4 metaG | ecosystem: Environmental > Aquatic > Freshwater > Wetlands | place: USA: Ohio, Lake Erie...
AGAGGACGAGGCAGTCGAAGTGCGCGGCTATCGCTTCGAGGGTCTTCACTGCCTTGGCCATGTCGCTGTTTGAGTTCTCGTCCTCGACGAGCAGAGAGGCGGACAGGGTCTCAAGGACGATGAGCCCGAGGCGGGCGCCGTGCTTCTCCTTCATCTGTGCTGCAAATGCCGCAATGTCGTCGCGCAGCTCGCGCATCACCGCAGCGTCATTGAGCCCGCTCACAGGGAGCGCGCCAAAGGGGAGCTTGCTGTATGCGCTCATCCGGCGCGAGAGGCCGAAGACGCCTTCGGCGGCGAGGACGAGCGTCGCAACCTTCTCGTCTGGTGCGGTGCCAAAGAAGCGCTCGCCGGTCGCCAGGCATTCGGCGAGCTTCAAGGCGAAGAACGTCTTCCCCGATTGGCTCGGCGCGACGATCATCCCGACACCCTTGCGCGGGAACTTCTCATGAAGGAGCCACTGATCCTCGCTCTCATCGACCTGGTCGCCGGCCATGATGAACTTGCGCGGCGCCCGCACCTTGCGCTCGGGCTCCTCGATGTGGACGCCTCGGAAAGACGCTTCGGCACTGAGAATGCCGGGGCTATTCTCTGCATAGGCATAGGCGTTGGCGACCTTTACGGCCAGTTCGTCGGCACCCCATGGCGGCTGGCACGTTTCGTTCCAGTGCTCCAGCATCAATTCGAGGGCCATGGCCTCGGAGACGCCACGATCGCGGCACCCGCACGCGATGACATAGGCATGGTGGTCGCCACCATCGCCTTCGATCGAAGGGAAGGCGTTCTCAAGGAAGTCGACCGTCTGATGGACGTTCGCTTCGGTATCCATCTCGACGCTGTACGAAAGCTCCTTCTTTTTGGCGCTGTGAGCCTCAAGGCGCGCGAAGACCGCCGGAGGCAGGTCTAGGACCTTTCCGTTGCGAATCACGCTGTACGGCGTTCCTGCGGCATCTGTGGCGCCCCCTGCGAGGACATAGCCGTTCGCGCTGCGCGTATCGAGGCCGGAACCGAGTGCCGTGCCTGCCGTCGAGCGCGGCGATTCACCGTGATAGAAGTGATGAAAGCCGCCCGACGGCGTCCTGACCGTCAGCGTGTCGGTGTCGATGTCGAGGTCAAACAGCGAAGCGAGGCCCGGCTTCCCTTCCTTCACGTCGACGTCGATGACGGTGTGGCCCTTCGTCCAGATCGCCGGGTTATAGTCGGGGTTGCGTTCCCACCACGCGCGGATCGTCGCCTCATCGGTCGTCGCGTCGCGGAAGCCGTGCTTCGTCGCCGGCGCTTTCCCGCCTGCCTCGCAAGGGAAGACAGCGAAGCCTTGTGCTGCCCAATACAGCGCCCATTCGAGTTTCGTCTTCACGCATTGGTGTCCTTGAGGACATAGGTCTGCTTGATGGTGCCAGGCACGATCCGTCCTCCCCCAAGTTTGTTATATCGGGCGATGTAGTCGCCAAGCGCCTGCTGCGCCTTGATTTTGCTCTTCGGCGGCGGGCGCCGATAAACGCAGCGGTAGATGTCCCTGATCGGGACGTCGCCCTTGCCGACGAGAAAGTCGTGGAGACGCTGGAGTTGGGGCGGCCTACTTGACATAGCGTTGGTCCTCCCACGCGCTCACAGCGACGGGCAAACCCGGCGCCCACTCAGGCACGACGGCCATGATTCTTCCCAGTTCTTCCTTTGAGCCGAAGCCTTCGGGGACTTCGGTGATGTTCTCGTCGTGGACGGTGAGGACGAGCGGATAGCCGGCCTCCTCAAGCCGAAACATGCCTTCGACGAGAATGTCCCGCGCGATGGCTTGCACGATGTTCTCGCACTGCAAGCCCCCGTAGAGCCGGTGCGGCTCCCACTTCTTCGTGACACTGTCAACGCCTTCGAACTCGACCTGCGGGCGGCTCGGCCTGTTCTCTGTCGCTTCTGTCCAGACGATCCGGGGGTAGGGATAGGCGAGGTTGCGGCCGGAGGGCAGGCGGCACCACAGGAACCCGTGCTTCGAGAGGTACGCCACCTTGCCGTCGCAGCACGGCACCTTCATGCCCGGATTGCGCACGGCTGCGATCGCTGCGTCCTGCAACTCCCACCACATGGCCACGATGGCCGGATGCGCTTCGCGCCACGCGAGCTTCAACTCTTCGGCGCGCGCGTCGGAGACGAACAGATTGAACTTCGCGGCCATTTTGTGGAAGGCTCGCACTCCGCCCTGGAACTGCATTGAGAGTTCACTCACCTTCCCGACTTGTCGGAGAGCCTTCGTGACGCTTTCGATCGGCACGAAGAAGCTTCGCGAATAGGACAGGGTGTACAGGTCGGGTCCGCGCTTCTCGTCGTAAGCGCGGAAAGCTTCGACCTTCCATGATTCACCAGCAAGCCATGCGCAGACTCGACCTTCGATGTTTGAGTAATCTCCGCCGATAAGTTTCTTGCCCGGCGCGGCGACGATCATCGAGCGCAGCGCGGCGGATAGCGTGTCGAGCGGATTGTGGAAGAACAGACAGCAGGCGTCATATATCGAGCGGGCCGGCAGCTTTTTCGACAGAAGATCGTGAAGAAGTACGACGTCGACACTGCGGTCGTTACCGAGGTCGTCGGTGATCTTCGGCATGTTTTGCGGCTGGATGAGCCGCCCGGCCCAACGGCCGGTGCTCGCGCCGTGATAGCAGAGCGTCCCACGCACGCGGCCGTCGGCGCACACGCTGTTCTGCATCGCCTTGTACTTAGCCACGGAGGACTTGGCGGCAGCACGGCGCAGCTCAATCGCCTGGCGCACGACCGGCTCACCGAACAGATCAGCCTTGACGAGAATGTCTTCGATCTCGCCCTTGGCGACCGATTTGCAGAGGATGCCTTTCGATTGTACCCAGGCGACGAGCCTCGCGACTTCCGTGCACTTCTTGACCGCGCCGCCAGTGAGCCGTGCCATCTGCTTGTCGGCTTCCTTCGAGGCTACGGTCGCGACGGCAAGCGCCCGACCGACCATGGAGGTATCGAGTTGCACGCCGCGCGCGTTGATGCGCTGATCGAGAACCCACACCCGCCGCTCGCTTTCGCTGAGCTTGAGGACGATGCGGTCGATCTCTTCCTCGCTCTCGACGTCGCGGGCGCAATAGGCGCCGAGGCGTTCGCGCATCTCCGGTGTATCCCACCAGACAGTCGTACCGTCTTCGGTGATCTTTCGCGGCTTGCACATGCGCAGCATCAGGCGATGCCCTTCGGCATCCTTCGTGATTTTCGCGCGCAGCGCGCCGCCAGCCTGCTCAAGCCCTTGCGGCAGTGAGAGTGCAGCGCAGCGGGCCATTGTGCAGTCGGTTTGCTCAGGAGGAAGATGGGCAAAAGCACCGAAATTCTTGTTCCACCCTTCCCGGTCGAACGCGATGTTGTGGCCGGTGACGATGCCGCCTGCACGAATGTGATCGGTTATCGGCGCAAGGTTCGTCTCGTCGCCGGTCTGCTCGCCGATCTTCCAGCGGACACAGAGGACTTCGGTGCTCTCATCCTCGAAATATCGATAGAGCCCCGCCTTCTTGAGGTCGACGGTCGAGCGCGTTTCCAGGTCGAGATGTGCGACGGGAAGGCTCATTTGCACCTCCACAGTCCGAAAGCATTAAGGGACTCGTAGCGGAACTTCGCGCGGCAGGCGTAAGGCGAGCGGCCGAGGACACGCCCGACTTGGCCGAAATGAAAGCCTTCGGCGATCATCTCCATCATCGTGTCGAGGTCCTCTTTCGTCCACGGCACGGCCTTTGCGTCGAAGTCCCGCTGCGAGAACATTAGTATTTTTCCCGTGCCTTAGGGGTGTACGGCGCGTAGAGATATTGGGCTCGGTGCTCGTCGCATATCAGCCGCGCGTCGTTGACGAGCCACCCTCTGGCCCGCAGATCGTGGTCGCTGACCGCAGGCGCCGGTTTCCGGCACCAGTCGCAGACCTTCTGCTTCTCGACCTTCCCTTTGCCCGCGACCAGCATCTCACTTCTCCTCAGTCGAAAAGGCCGGAACCATCGACGTTCGAGTCGAAGGTAATGCCGCCGAATGCCTTGGCGGGGTCTTCGGCGCCGCCGCCGGCAAGGCGCCGGTCGTCAGCGACGATCATCACCGAATTGAGGCCGAAGCTCACGCCCTTCCGCTCGGGCACCGCATATGCATAGGGGTTGATCGTGCAAATCGCCCACACGCCTGGATAGACGAGTTCGGGATCGACGATCGGCGCCATCTTGCGGTCGACGACGACAGGCTTCTTCGTGCCTGCCCGTTCGCCCGCGCCGGTCGCCCCGGTCTTGCAGCGGAGCACGGTCTGGCCGGCGTGATAACCATCGTACTTGAGGCTGTCCGCGCCGTCGACGAACGGCGAATGAACCTTCGTCACCTTGCGAGGATCGAAGCCGCGCCGGTTCGGATCATTCTCCGGCCACTTGGCGTATTCGACCTCCTTGGCCTTCTCCTCCAGAAGAGAGAGGTCGGCGCACATCGGAAAGAGGATATTCGTCCCGTAGGAGCCGGGGTCGTTCGCACTCGGCTTCGACTTGCCGAGAAGGTAGACGAAAGAGAGCCGCACCGGGCAGGTGCGAATGTTGCCGTTGTCGAGGAGCGCGCAGGGATTCTGCCTCACCACCCGCTCGATCCACTCATCGGTCATGTCCGAAAATTCGTCCAACATTTTCCGTTCCTTTAGTCCCCGAGCATCACCGAGCCGAACTCGGCGGCGACAGGCTTGATTGCCGCTCGCTTGTCGCTGGTCGGGGCGGTCGTCAGCCCCGACGGTTCCTTGATCGTGAAGCGCAGCGTGAGGTCACGCTCGGCTTCCGCGTATTGCTCCTTGGCCGCGAAGCTCTTGAGAAGGCGCTTTGCTTCGGTGATCGTCACCAACGTCGGCGGGATCACAAGCTCCTCCGGCACGTCATAGGCCAGCGCAAGATGCGCGGCGACCTCCGGTCCTTCGGCGACCCACTTGCGGCGCGCGACCTTCTCGACGACCTTCCAGCCGGGGACCTCGCCGCCAGACAGAAGGATATCGTCGATGCGCTCGCGAAGCTGTGCGATCCATCCGCCAAGTTTCTCGTAGGCTTCGACCAGCCGAGCCATGTGCTCGACGTCTTCGGGCCAATTGGCCGAGGGGATCTCTTCTGCGAGTTCAGTGACCGAGGCAAAGTCACTTCTCGCTGCGTCGAGAAACTCCTGCTCCCGCACGGTGCAAATCGCCGCCGCAGGGCACCAGCGGCAATGCCCGCCGGAATTGAAAGGGGGTTCCTCGCTCTTCGCCAGTGCGATTGCCTGGTTGAGTTCCTCGGGAAAATCGATCAGCTCGTAGAGAGGCAGCGACCAGCGATGCACGCCCTGCGTCTCGCCGGCATTGGCCGCACGGGGCTGGACGACGACGAACTCGATCTCCTTGATCGACCATTCGGGATGCGCCTGCACGGCGCCGAGCGCATAGAACTTGAATTGCGTGTTGCCCTCGACATCGACGATGACGCCCTGGCCATGTTTGTAGTCGAAGATCGTCAGCTTGCTGGTGTCGTGGCTGTAGACAAGGGCGTCATTCGTGCCGAAGACCTCGCCTTCCTCGACGGCGGGGACGGCGACGGCGAAGCGCTGCTCGACTTCAATCTCGCCGTTGTCGGCGTTGTACTCGGCCCACACGGTATCAAGATAGACGTTGACTGCCTGCGCAGCCTCTTCGGTGACGTGACGCTGCTTCGTCTCGCCGTGATCCTCAAAGGCGAAAAGCTGTCCAACATACGGCCGCGCGTCGGTCTTCCCGCCATTGAGGCACGCTTCGGCCAGCGCGTGGGCGAACGTCCCTTCCTCCGCATAGGCAGAGGAAGGGCGCGGCGGGGCTTTCTCGGCGAGCTGCACAGAACCTGGGCAGGCCATGTAGCGCCCTACCTGAGAGCCGCCGAAGGGCGAGTGCTGCTTCACATCATTCTCCTCAAGCACATCATCGCGAAAGACAGAAGCTGTAGCGCCCCGCCGGTCAAAGCTAAGACCGCTCCGGCTCGAAATACCATTTCGGCGTTCATGGATCGGGCGTCCTTTCTGAGATTTCGATCTGCGCGCTCACAGGCTCTCAAGCATCGCGACAGCGCGCGCGAAGTCTTGCGGCTCTATCTGCGAAAACATCGCAGCGCCGAAATCACTCTGGAGCTTCGCTTTGAGATTGACGGCGAAGTTCGGATCAGAACTGTTGCGGGACATGGCCGCAGAGCCCGCTTTCTTCACGTCGTCGAGCGTGTAGCCCTTGAGCATCTCGTGCTCTTCGGCCGGCTTGGGCGGAGTCTCGGACGCAGGCTCAGGCTCAGGCTCAGGCTCAGGCTCGGAGCTGCCAGCCTCGGAAGCCGCACCAGTCGATTTCTCGCCAGTAGGTGCTTCGGTCTTTGCTGGACGGCCTCGGCGAGGGCGCGCGGGCGTTTCTTCCTGCACAGCCTCCTTTACTTCGGGCTGCGGCGTAGCGAGGACAATCGTCCCTCCCGGCCGTGCCATGGCAAGGCAGTCGAGAAGATCGGCGAGGCTGTCGGCTTCAATAGACAGGTGGAATTTCGGCATCGAATCATCCTTTCGTGGTTTGAGTTATGTAGCCTTTAATTTCTTTAAGGCGCAAGTGCTATTCTTCGACGGCAATGATTGCCGCCGTCTTCCTCGAAACGGCACGGGAAACGTCCTCGTCAATCGAATTGGCGAGACTGATAAAGCGGGCGTGGACGTTGCGGCTCTGGCCGATGCGGTGCACGCGCATAAGGGCCTGGGCGTTGTCGGCCGGTACCCACGAGCTTTCTAACATGACGATCTCCGCTGCGGCGGTGAGCGTGAGCCCCGTGCCGGCAGCAACAATGTTGCCAAGGAAGACCTTGCAGTCAGGATCGGTCTGGAAGCGCTCGATGGCCTCGTCGCGCTGCGCCGCGCCGACCGAGCCATCGATCTTCGCATGACCGATGCCACTGTCCTTAAGCGCCTGCGCGAAGATGTTGAGCGCCTTGGTATGGGCGAAGAAGACAACGACTTTCTCAAGGCCGCCTTCGATCTCGTCGACGAGCTGCTTGGCAAACACCGGCGCCTTTGCCTCGCCGACGAGCCGGCGCAGCGTCGCCATATGTCCGGCTTCGAGAAACTTGAGTCCGCCCTTGTTCACCGCATCCATCACGGCCTCGTCGAGGCCGGGGTGCTCAGCAAGGAGCGCGGTCACTTCGCGCGTGTCGCCTTCAATGACCTGCGTTGTGATCCAGATCGGAGGGATTTCGAGGCCAACCTGCTCCTTCGTGCGGCGCAGGCTGTGCTCCCGGATCAAGGTCTTGAGTTCGGGGAGCGTCTCTTTTCTCGGAGAGTAATTGGCATTGAAGCTGCCTGTTCTCACAGTGAAATAGCGGTCCGCGAACTGGCGCAGCGTCAGCCGCGTCGCCTGGCAGTAGCGCAGCCATGTCCAGATGTCGGACGGGTCATTGGCCATCGGAGTGCCACTCAACATCCAAGTGTACGCGCCCCACTTCGCATAGCCATAGGCGCCGTCGCACTGGTGGCTCAGCGCCGCGCGGGTACGTTGCGCCCCGGCGTTCTTGAGCGCGTGGCTTTCGTCGAAGATCGTGAAATCGCGGAGGTCGAGGCTCAGTTCTTTCTTCCACTTCGTCGCCATCTCGTAGCTCGTGACGAGAATGTCGGTGCGGCCCCTGAGCCAGAGTTTGAGATCCTCGCTCTTGAGACCCTTGAGCACCTTGCGCGGCCTATCGGAGAATTTCTTTATCTCACCGAGCCAGACGCCCCGAACGCTCGCAGGGCACACGATGACACCGCGCGTCAGCCCAAGCGCATCGATCGCGGCGATCGCCTGCGCGCTTTTCCCGAGGCCCATTTCATCGAAAAGCCCTCCGCGTGGGTGGGCGCGGAGGAAGTCGCGGCCTTCTTCCTGGTAAGGGAAAAGCTCAGGCAATTTTGCGCTCCGCTACGCAGATAGTGTCGTTGTGGCCTCCTCCGTGATTAACCAACAGAATCTCTTCTATTTGGTATCTACGCTTGGCTCCCATGCCTGCGCTATTCCACCCGAAGGACAGTACGACCCCGCCTTCGACGACGAGAGGATCAAGGGCCGTTCTAACCCGTCGGTAAAGTGCACCGTTCTGCGTTCCTTTCATCCCCACTTCCCGGCCGACACCTTTGTAGCATTCGGACATCTGCCGAGGGCTATAGGGAGGATCGAATATCGCCAGATCGACCTGCTCCCCGCACAAAGCCAGCCATGAACAAAAAGCCTCTGCGTCCGTGTGATGCTCCGCGAGAGTGGAGGGGTCCAAATCGTTCGTGAATGTCGCCCAACGCTTGTTCCGGGCAAACGGGTCGACGCTCCTTGTGCTGGCGGCGAGATAGCGCTGAACGAAGTCCCCGATCGGTTTCACCGAAAAGGTGTCGGCCGAAGGCATGGCAAAAACCCGAGAAAATTTCACAGCGCGGGAAGCCCTAGCTCGCGGCGGAGCACCGCCATATTCCCGTCGCCCCGTGGCCGACGCGCCGCGAGGGCTTTGCCGGCGCTCGACTGCATCCGTCGGATCGTCGCTTCGGCTTGGGCGAGTTTTTCGCGCAGATCGGCGTTCTCGGCTTTGAGCCGCCCGTTCGACGTGGCGAGCCAGAGAGCCTTGTCTTCGAGAGAGAGTCTCATTTGATCTCCCCCCGCTCAATGGCGCTGCGGAGCACATCGGCACCCCGCCGTATAGTGTCAGGACGGTAGTCGTAGCCAAGAAAGCGGCCAAGCGCCTCCTTCAACACGTCCTCGGCGACCTTCACATAAGGATCGACGAGCGATTCCTCCTTGAGAAGGATGGCGCGGACTTCGAGGCCAAGGGGGCGGAGTTTCCAGCAATCATCCGCTAGATACCTATGATCAAGTAGCATCGGGATATCGTCTCGGAACCAAAGACGAATACAGGCTCGATATTCGCTAGAGGCACCCCATTCGCCGCTAAGTGCGAGTATCGCTCTTTTTTGAGCCGAGCCTAGCTTTCTTGCCGCTTTTTCAGCCTCAGTCATTGCTCGGTGTCCTTGATGGCCTTCAGATGATCACCTGCACGAATACCGTCAGCGACTTCCTGGAAGGTAGTTGGCCAATAGCCAGGCGTTCCGGTGGCTTTTCTATTGCTGTTCGGTAATGCAATAACGAACGCAGCGCACGCCTCGCGCTCTGCCTCAAGCGCGGCCTGCGTTTCGATGAGGCGGGTTTCAAGGGATTCGATGAGATCGGCCGCCTCGATACGACTTGATAGGTCGTCATCGTTGCGCAAGCTCTTTGTCAGTTCTTTCGGGTCAGTCACGGCTTTTCCTCTGATGGGATGGGCAACAATGAAAACACACAAAAGCCAGGCTCAATGCCGAACTGGCCGCCTTGTAGGATTGGCCACGGTAACACCGCTCCTGATCCTAGCAATTTCAGCGTCATTGCGAGCGAGTTCATCAGTCTGCTCTTGGTCGCTGTGCCTAGGGCACGGGTTAAGATTCGCACAGATTAGGCAGCGCCTCCCGCAGCCTCGCCCCTTCGCCCGCTCTGCCTCAAGCGCGGCCTGCGTTTCGGTGAGGCGGGTTTCGAGGGATTCGGTGAGGCGGGTTTCGAGGGATTCGATGAGGTCAGCGGCTTCGTCCATGATTCCGCAGCAGCACGCATCGTGCCTACACTTGCCACACGAACAGCCCTTACGAAGCTTCGCGTACAATTCTTTCGGGTCAGTCATGCGATCTCTCCTCGAAATCAGCATCATGAGGGGCGGGGCGCTGGCGAGTGTTCCATGCTTCGGCAGACGCATAGGCACACGCATTTGGACAATTGCCGCCAAAGACAGCATCATTGGAACATATCCATATATCAGTAGGGGTGTGGTGCTCAGTCGCCTTAAAATGTTCCACACGGCATTCACCGCCACAAAACTGACATGGCTTAAGCTCAGCAGCTCTCGGTGTTGGTTCAATGGTCATGACGCTCTCCGATTATAGTTTGTTGCAATGCGCTGCTCTACCCAAGTGTACGCAACTTCCAGCGACTCCTTCGCCGGCTCGCTGTGATCGCCGCTCATTTTGTCAGCTCTCGATAAAGCTGGATATCGGTGAGCCCGCGCAGGCCGAGCGCATCGAGAACCGCTGGGCGCAGGGCCCTCATTCGCTTGTCATAGCTTTCGAGTTCAGCGAGGACGAGCTGGCGAGCAGCGTACAACGATTTCCATTCGGTTTCGTGGCTCATTACTTCTTGCTCCTCTTGATAAGCTCTTCGGCCTGGGCGGCTGCTTCGGCGCGCAGCTCTTCGCAGGCGCGCTGGAGGCCAAGGATCACTGTCTCGGCTTCGTCGGGGCTCAGTGTCATCGAGAGCCCTCCGGCCCCGGCGAGGAGAATGACGGCGATCGCTTCGTGCGCGCCCCCTTTAAATTTGCCGATCTGGAGTCTGAAAGCCGGAAAGACTATGTGGCCTTCGAACTCGATAACCGGAAGCGAAGCACTGTCGCTTGCATGCACCGCCGTGTCGCCCATATTCTCCATGCGAGGAATATCCATCACTTCTTCCAATCGACGTTGTGGCTGTGTGCGGGCTTGCGCAGCGCTTTTGAGACCTGGCCGCTCTTCTTCCCGATCGCACTGGCCTCGCGGCGCGAGACGAGCTTTCCGTCGGAGGCTTTGAAGCCCTCGATGTCACCAGCCTTGCGCTCGGGATCACCAAGTTTCTTGCGCGCTTCGGTGTGGTTCTTGCCCGTGGCAGTCTTCGTGCCGCGCTTCACCGCTGCGGCTTTGAGCTTCTTCATTTCCCCGGTCCCTTCGTCAGATACCAATGGCCGATAAGGGCTGCTTCTGCCTTCCCGTCATCCTTCGCCCTGGCGAAATGCGCGGCCATATGCGGAAAGAGTTCTGCGGCCATCGCACGGGAGCGAGTCTTGAGTTGCGCGGTCGTCTCGCCTTCCTTGCGGTAGAGATCAAGCGCGCCTTTCCAGCCCTGCGGCATCACGTCGACAATTGGGATGTTGAAGGCACCGAGTACGCCGCGGATCTCGCCATAGACACGGCCGAAGTTAAAGGCGGCCGGCGCCGATTGGCCGGGGATACCGCCGACCTTTTCGAGAACAGCGCCGATGTCCCCGCAAAGGAACTGATAGGCTTCAATCATCGTACGCAGTTCGGCAACGCCCTGGACTTCGGTGAGCCTGCCTCCATCGAAGGCTGCGATCGCGCCGGTCTTTCCGGGATCAATGGCGAGGAAGGTCTTCATTTGCGCTTTCTCCTCAAGACGTTGGGAGCCGCCAATGCCGTTGTTTACCCTCTCGGGACGTTGACAATGGCGGCTCCCTGCCTTCGGTGCGACCCGAAGGAAGCTTAGTGGGGGGTTTTGCACTGTGCCCGGTCCGGAGTTGAACCTTGCGGTTGGGGACTTGCACCCCGCTGCACCCTCCAGGACGACCATCGCCCTGTTCCTTTAATCTTTTAAAGGCCAAATCCCGATTCGTCAACGATCTTCTGACATTCATCGCGTATCCACGCGGCAAGTTCGCCGATCCGCAATTTCTGCTTCTTCGTAAGGCGCTCGGGCTTGAAGCCGGAGGCAATGCCCTGCACCGTCGAGCGCGGAAGCTCGATCCACTCGCCGAGAAGCTTCGCCGTGACCTTGATGTCGAGTATCTTGCCGACGAGACTTATCTGCCGGCGCCGGGCGCGGTTACGCAGGCGCACTGCCTTCGCTGCCGCCTCGACATTCTCGTCGCTCGGATCGAAGCCGGCGAGCTCAAGGCGGAAACGAAAGGTCGGAAACCCCATGTCCTTTTCGAGCAGGGGGCGCCCTTCGGCCAACATTTCGATCTGCTCGGGTGTAAAGTCAGTCATAGATGCCTTCTATTTTGCCCTGTGGAGCCCGTACAGCGCGATTTGAGCTTCCTGGGTACTCCGACCCTAGGCACTGGTCGCAATGGCA
>Ga0153916_10003360_pt1 | contig 11902 bp, 10 predicted proteins | sample Opewatmetagenome_FD_109642 | JGI IMG/M metagenome (GOLD analysis project Ga0153916, IMG submission 109642) | Freshwater wetland microbial communities from Ohio, USA - Open water 3 Core 3 Depth 4 metaG | ecosystem: Environmental > Aquatic > Freshwater > Wetlands | place: USA: Ohio, Lake Erie...
CGAACCCCCGCCCGGGTTCCCCTGGCTGAAGATGGTGCGCTGAGCCGCTAAGCCCGCGGGTGCGCCTTTGAGTACGCCGCCAGCAGTCCTGCGGCGTCGACCTGGGTGTAGCGCTGGGTGGTCGAGAGCGAGGCGTGGCCCAACAGCTCCTGGATCGAGCGCAGGTCCGCGCCCGCGCCCAGCAGGTGGGTGGCGAAGGAATGGCGCAGCGCGTGCGGCGTGGCGCTGTCGGGCAAGCCCAGGCGTCCCCGCAGGATCTGCACCGTCGCCTGGACGTGCCGGGGGCTTAAGGGCCCGCCCCGCTTGGCGCGGAACAGGGGCTCGTCCGGGGTCAGCGCGAAGGGGACTTCCGCCAGATAGGCGTCGACGCCCGCGCGCACCGCCGGCAGCACGGGAACCAGCCTGGTCTTGCCGCCCTTGCCGGTGATGCGCAGGGTCTCCGGCAGGGGCGCGTCGGCGCGGCGGAGCGACAGGGCTTCGGAGATCCGCAGGCCGCAGCCGTAGAGCAGGGTCAGCACCGCCTCGTCGCGGGCCACCTCCCAGTCCTCGCGGTCGGGATCCAGCGACGGCTCCGCGATCAGGCCGCGGGCCTGGTCCTCGGTGACCGGCCGGGGCGCGCCGGGACGCACCTTGGGGCCGCGCACCAGGGCGATCGACGGGTTGGGCGTCTCCAGCCGGCGGTCGAGGAACCGGTGGAAGGTGCGGATGGCCGAGAGCGCCTGCGACATGGACCGCGGCGACAGCGGATGATCGCCGCCGCGCAGGTGGGCGAGCCAGGCGCGGACCTCAGGCGGCGTCACCGACGCCAGGCCCGCGAGTCCCAGCGCCTCGCCGCGATGCTGTTCGAGAAAGGCGATGTAGCGGCCCGCGGCGAAGCCGTAGGCCTCCACCGTGCGCGGGGAGGCGCGCCGCTCCTGCGCCAGGTGCGTCAGCCAGAGGCCGAGCGCCTCGCGGGCGGTCAGAGGACCGGCCATCGCTCCGCCGTGCGCTCCATCACCCGGGCCAGGAAGGCGACCAGCTCGGCGCCCATGTCCTCGGTGAAGCCGTCCTCGTCGGGAGACCCGAAGGCGATCAGCCCCTGACGCGCCGGCTCCCAGATGGCCGTGCGGACCAGGGCCATGGACCGGACCTGTTCGGCGCGCTCACCGAACAGACCCAGCGCCGTGGGCATGAAGCCCATGCGAGCTCGGCTCTGGCTGTCGCCGAGGATCAGATCGACCTGGCCTTCCACCAGCATCCGCCAGCCGGCCGGCGTGCGGCCCGGACCTTCCAGGGCGACCACCCCGGCGCTGAGGCCGAAGCGCAGCTGCGACAGCTCGTCAACGCGGCGGGCGAGGTCGGCGTGGTTGCGGGCCTCCAGCAGGTCGACCACCGCGGCATGGGTCTGGGCCTGGGCGGCGAAGTTGGCCTGGGCCGTGGCCTCGAGCTTCCGGCGCACGGTGGATTCGCGTTTGTGGGCGGCGTGCACGCGGGCCAGCGCCGCGGGGCCGAAGTCGACCACGTTGGCGGCGTCGAGCCGAAGGCCCAGCTGGGCCAGCAGGCCCGGATCGGCGCGCAGGAAGTCCGGGTTGTCGATCAGGAAGCGCTGGACGCTTTCCGGCTCCAGCGCTCCGTTCGTCGCCAATGCCGTTGCATCCATGGTCGCGTCCCTCAGTTCTAAAGGATGGACTGTCCCGTCTTGGCCCAGTCGCTCATGAACTGTTCAAGCCCCTTCTCGGTTAACGGGTGCTTGAAGAGGTCGGTAAAAACCGCAGGCGGTATGGTCGCACAGTCGGCGCCGGACAGGGCCGAGGCGATCACATGGGCCGGAGTCCGGATCGAGGCGGCCAGGATTTCGGTGTCGAACTCGTACATGTCGTAGATCGCGCGGATCGCAGCGATCAGGCCCATGCCGTCGGCGCCGTGATCCTCCAGGCGGCCGACGAAGGGCGAGACGTAGGTCGCGCCGGCCTTGGCGGCCAGCAGGGCCTGGGCGGCGGAGAAGCAGAGGGTGACGTTGGTCTGGATGCCCTTGCGGCTGAGTTCGCCGGTGGCGATCAGACCGTCGCGGGTGAGCGGCAGCTTGAACACGACGTTGGTGGCCACGCTGGCCAGCTTGCGGCCCTCGGCGATCATGCCTGCGGCGTCGGTCGCGGCGACCTCGGCGCTCACCGGCCCCTCGACGAGGCTGCAAATCTCGGCGATGACCTCCAGCATGGGACGACCCGACTTGGCGATCAGCGACGGATTGGTGGTGACGCCGTCCACCAGGCCTGTGGCGACCAGGTCCTTGATGACGGCCGTGTCGGGAGTGTCGAGAAAGAGCTGCATGTCGGAGGTCCAGGCGTTCAGGGTGGCAGGTCTTGTAGCCGCTGTTGATGACGGGGACAAAGCCCTGAGGACGCCGTGAGCCGGATCGCGTCCGTCCTGCTGCCCATGCGCCTGCCCGAAGCGTTCGATTACGCCGAGCCGGAGGGCATGGATCTGGCCGTGGGCGACCAAGTGGCCGCGCCTCTCGGTCCCCGGCTGCTGCGCGGCGTCGTCGTGGGTCTGCGCGAGGCCGCCGGCGGCAACCGGCCGCTGAAGCCGGTGGAGGCCAAGCTCGACGATCTCCCCCTGCCCCTGACCACGCTGGAGTTCATCGACTGGGCCGCGCGCTACAGCGTCGACGCCCCCGGCCAGCCGCTGGCCATCGCCTTGCGCGGCGCCCGGGCGCCGAAGGCCAAGCCGGAGAAGGTGGTCGAGCCCACCGGCGCGGCGCCGGCCAGGTCGACGCCGGCGCGCGAAAAGGTGCTGGCCGCCGCCGCCGGCGCGCGCCTGTCGCCCGCCGACCTCGCCCGCGCGGCCGGCGTCAGCGCCGGCGTGGTCAAGGGCCTGATCGACGAGGGCGTGCTGGCCGTGCGGCTGGTGGAGACGCTGCCCCAGTTTCCGGCGCCGGACCTCGCCCGGCCCGGTCCGGCGCTCAACGACAGCCAGGCCGCCGCCGCCGAGATCCTGGCGGACGCCGTGCGGGCCCGCGGCTTCAACGTCACCTTGCTGGACGGGGTGACCGGGTCCGGCAAGACCGAGGTCTATCTGGAGGCCGTCGCCGCCGCCCTCGCCGCCGATCCGGAGGCCCAGGTGCTGGTGATGCTGCCGGAGATCGCCCTGACCCAGGCGGTGATCGCCCGCTTCACCGCGCGGTTCGACGCGGCGCCGGCCGAGTGGCACTCCGACGTGGCCCCGCCCGCCCGGCGGCGGGTCTGGGAGGGCGTCGCCTCGGGCCGCTGCCGGATCGTGGTGGGCGCGCGATCGGCCCTGTTCCTGCCCTTCAAGAAGCTCGCCCTGATCATCGTCGATGAGGAGCACGACACCTCCTACAAGCAGGAGGAGGGCTTCATCTACCAGGCCCGCGACCTGGCGGTGGTGCGCGGCAAGATCGAGGGCGCCAGCGTGATCCTGGCCTCGGCGACGCCTTCGCTGGAGACCCTGCGCAACGCCGAGGCCGGCCGCTACCGCTGGCTGAAGCTCGGCGCGCGGCACGGGGTGGCCGAACTGCCCGACGTGGAGCTGGTCGACCTGCGCGAGACCCCGCCGGAGACGGGGCGCTGGCTCTCGCCGCCGCTGGTGCGCGCCATGCGCGAGACCCTGGCGCGAGGCGAGCAGACGCTGCTGTTCCTGAACCGCCGGGGCTATGCGCCGCTGGTGCTGTGCAAGGCCTGCGGCGAGCGGATGTGCGCGCCCGACACCGACTCCTGGCTGGTGGAGCACCGCTATTCCGGCCGGCTGGTCTGCCATCTGACGGGCTTTTCCATGCCCAAGCCGGACAAGTGTCCGCACTGCGGGGCCAAGGACAGCCTGGTCTCCATCGGCCCCGGCGTGGAGCGCGTGGAGGAGGAGGCCAGAGCCCTGTTCCCTGACGCCCGGGTGGCGGTCTTTTCCTCCGACACCATGTTCGACGCCCGCGAGGCGCGCCGGCTGGTGGAGGCCATGGAGGGCGGCGAGATCGACATCCTGGTGGCCACCCAGGCCGCCGCCAAGGGCCACAACTTCCCCATGCTGACGCTGGTGGGCGTGGTCGACGCCGACCTCGGCCTGCGCGGCGGCGACCTTCGGGCCGGCGAGCGGACCTATCAGCTCCTGGCCCAGGCCACGGGCCGCGCGGGACGGCACGACCGCCCCGGCCGCGCGCTGCTGCAGACCTACGCGCCGGAACATCCCGTGATGCAGGCGCTCAAGGCCCAGGACCGCGACGACTTTCTGGCGGCCGAGATGGCCGAGCGGGAGATCTCCGGCCTGCCGCCGTTCGGGCGGCTGGGCGCGGTGATCCTCTCCGGCGAGGACCCGGCCCAGCTGGAGGCCTTCGCGCGGGCGATGGCGCAGGCCGCGCCGAACGCCGAGGGCGTCGAGGTCTACGGACCCGCGGACGCGCCGCTGGCCCTGGTGCGCGGCCGCCGCCGCAAGCGCTTCCTGGTCCGCGCCGACCGGAACGTCGACCTCTCCGCCTATCTGGCGGCGTGGCGCGCGCGGGTGAAACCGCCTGCGGCGATCCGCATGACCATCGACATCGACCCCTACAGCTTCCTGTAGTTCACTTGGCCGGGGCCGCGCCCGGCGGGCCCTTGGGATGCTCGCGCAGGTTCTGGACCGGGATCATCAGCATCAGGATGAAGCCCACCACCACGACTCCCAGATTGAAGATCATGCCGTGGATGATGGCGGCGGAGAAACTCTCGCGCACCGGACGCTCGACCGCCGGGGCCGCCGCCCCCGCGGCCTCGCCAGGCTTCACGCTGCTTTCCAGGGCCATGCGCTGGAGGTCCGAGAGGTCGAGATGGCGGACGACGGCGCCCGGCTGCGCGGGCATGTTCTTTTCCAGCTCGGACGAGAGCCCCGCCGTCAGAATGGCGCCGAACAGCGCCACCCCCATGGTCGAGCCGATCTGGCGCACGAACTGTCCGGAACTGGTCGCCACGCCCAGCTGGCCGACGGGTACGGCGTTCTGCACCGCGAGGTTGAACAGGCTCTGCCCCGGTCCCAGGCCGATCCCCAACACCAGCAGACGCCAGGCGAGATCCAGGGACGAGGTGTCCGGGCCGATGAAGCACATCAGGCCCATCCCGATCAGCAGGACCACGCCGCCGCCGATCATGACCGGCTTGTAGCGTCCGGTGCGGGTGACCAGGGCGCCGCCGGCCGCGGTCGACGCGGTCATCCCGGCCATCAGCGCCAGCATGGTCAGGCCGCTACGCGTGGCCGGCACGCCCTGCCCTACTTGCATGTAGAGCGGCAGGAACGAGGCGACCCCCATGAAGGCCATCGAATAGACGAACGACGCCCCGTTCGCGGTGGCGAAGGTCCGGTTGCCAAAGATGTCCAGCGGGACGATCGGATTGCGCACCCTACGCTCGACGAAGACGAAGAGGATGAGCGCGGCGGCCGACAGGGCGAACATCCCCAGGATCATCGGCGACCCCCAGGGGTAGGTTCGCCCGCCCCAGGTCATGGCGAGCAGCAACGGGACGAAGCCGACCACGATGAGGGCGGCTCCGATGTAGTCGATCCTGCCGCCGCCCCGGTGCGGCAGGGCCGGCATCTTGGCGATGATCATCGCCACGGCGGCGAGCGCGAAGGGCACGTTCACATAGAACACCCAGCGCCAGCCCTGGATGAGATGGCCGAACAGGGTGACCGTGCCGTGGTCGGTGAAGAAGCCGCCGATCACCGGGCCGAACACGCTGGATATGCCGAAGACGGCGCTGAACAGTCCGGAGAACTTGGCGCGCTCCAGGGGCGCATAGATATCGGCGATGATGGCGAAGGCGGTGGTGAACAACGCCCCGCCGCCCAGGCCCTGCAGGGCGCGGAAGACGACCAGCTGGGTCATGCCCCCGCCCAGGACCGGCAGGGTCCCGAATTCGCCGGCAAGGCCCGCGAGCCACGACCCCGCCACGAAGACTCCGATGCCTGAAAGCAGGATCAGCTTGCGCCCATAGAGGTCGCCCAGCTTGCCCCAGATAGGCACCGTGACCGTGGAGCTCAGCAGATAGGCGGTGGTCGCCCAGGCGTAGAGGTGCAGGCCCGACAGTTCGGCGACGATGCGCGGCATGGCCGTCCCGATCACGGTCTGGCTCATGGCGCTGAGCAGGAAGACCACGAGGACGGAGATCAGGGTGAGGCGACGGTCCTGGTCGCTGAAATGATGCAGATCGCTCAATGGACGTTCCCCGACGGCGAAAACGCGCCGCCCCCAGCCGTATTCTTATTGGTGAGGACCGGCGGGCGGGCGCCGATATGGCCCGCCCCCCGTCGCAGGCTACAGGCTATCCGAACCGTCGCCCGGCGCATGTCCTTTCTGGGCCGCGCGCCGCGAGAGCATGTTGAGGCCCTCCACCAGGCCCGAGAAGGCCATGGCGGCGTAGATGTAGCCCTTGGGAACGTGCACGCCGAAGCCGTCGGCGATCAGGACCGCGCCGATCATCAGCAGGAATCCCAGGGCCAGCATCACCACGGTGGGGTTGTCGTGAATGAACTTGGCCAGGGGGTCGGCGGCCACCATCATCACGGTGACGGCGATGATCACCGCGGTCACCATGATCGGCAGGTGGTCGGTCATGCCGACGGCGGTAAGGATCGAATCGATCGAGAAGACCAGGTCGAGCAGCAGGATTTGAACGATGGCCGCCCCGAAGTTGGCCGCCACCTTCCCATTCAGGTCCATCACGCTGTGCATGGTTTCAGGGTCGACCTTCTCGTGGATCTCGGTCGTCGCCTTCCAGACCAGAAACAGGCCGCCGGCGATCAGGATCAGGTCGCGCCAGGAGAAGTTCAACTCGAACGCCGGATGGCCGTCAGGCCCCGCCGGCCCCGACCAGGGCAGGGAAAAGACTGGCGCGGTCAGGCCGACGATGAAGGCCAGGGTCGACAGCAGGACCAGACGCATGACGAGGGCGAGCGAGATGCCGATACGCCGGGCCTTGCTGCGCTGGTGCTCCGGCAGCTTGTTCGAAAGGATCGAGACGAAGACCAGATTGTCGATCCCGAGCACGACCTCCATCACGATCAGGGTGGCCAGCGCCGCCCAGGCGGCCGGGTCCGTGGTCCAGGCGATCATGCTCTCCATCGCGGGGGCTCTCCATTGTTGCTCGGCCCTATCTAGAGGGTGATAGCCGAAAGTGGAGTCCGGTTTCGGCTATCACGCTCTAAACATTTGAATGACAGCCTTTTCCCTTCGAGTGATTCCACTCGAAGGGAAAAGGCTCTGGTGCATCCGGCGCGCGGACCTAGGGCAAACCCGCCGCGTCAACGGAATGGTCAGCCTATCGCCGCATGCTGCTGGCTCGCCTGGTGCGCGATTTGCACTCGCCTGGGCAGGGCGGCGTAGAAGCGCCGAAACGGGACGCCAGGACCATGACCGACGCGCAGAACATCCGGCAGCTCACCGCTTTGAGGTTCTTCGCGGCCTTCTGGGTCGTGCTGTACCACTACTGGTCCAACCTGCAGACCTCCGCGACGCCGATGCTGGTCGAGAAGGGCTATTTGGGGGTGGAGCTGTTCTTCATCCTGTCGGGCTTCATCCTCTGCCACGTCTACCGGACCAGCGTGGAGGCGCAGCGGTTCCGCTATGGATCATTCCTGTGGGCGCGGCTGGCGCGGGTCTATCCCCTGCACCTGGCGACCCTGGTCGGCCTGGGCCTGCTGGCCGGCGCGGCGACCGTCGCCGGGTTCGCCGTGGACAAGAACATCCTGTCCTGGGAGGCCCTTCCCGCAAACCTGCTGTTGGTCCAGGCCTGGGGCTTCGCCCCCGTCGCCGGCTGGAACCATCCGTCCTGGTCGATCTCGGCCGAGTGGTTCGCCTATCTGACCTTCCCGGCGTTCGCCTGGGCGGCTCTGAAGCTCAAGGACCGGCCGCGTGTGGCGGTGTTCGGCGCGGTCGCCTTCCTGGCCGGCCTGTACCTGGCCTTCGAGGCCGTGACCGGCAAGCCGCTCACCCAGGCCACCATCCAGTGGGGGGCGCTCAGGATCGTCCCGTGTTTCGCCTACGGCTGCGCCCTGCATGCGCTCTGGCGCGGAACCCGCGGGTCCGGCCGAGTCGCCGCGGCGGCCGGCGCCCTGATCTCAGGCGCCTTGGTGCTCGTTCTGGCCGCGCTTGGGGTTCACGACAGCGTGATTGTAGCGCTTCTGGGCGGCGTCATCTTCTTCCTCGCCCGGCTGGCCGAGTCCGGATCGAAAGCTTTTGGTAACCCTTCGCTCGTCTACCTCGGCGAGATCAGTTACTCGGTCTACATGATCTGCGTGCCGTGGAAGATCGTATTCGTGAACGCCGCGACTAGGATCTTTGAGCTTAGAAACGACCAGCTTCCCCTTCCGCTGTGGATTCTCTTCTCTATCGGCGTGATTCCACTGGCGGCGGCCTCGTATCATCTCATCGAGAGGCCGGCTCGTGCTCGCATGAAGTCATGGGCGGACGCCTGGGACATGCGGCGACCCTCCGTCGCAGGCGTCTAAACGCTCTTTTCATTCGCGTATGAGATGAGTACCCCTGATCACGTTACGTGTCGGGGAGTTACCATAACCATGCTTAAACGGGCGAGAACCGTCATCGGTTCCCTGGCCGTCGCGGCCGTTATGACTTTGGCGCCGGTGACCGGCGCCTTTGCTGACACCTATTGGCAGTGTGTGCCGTTCGCACGCCTGGCTTCCGGCATCCAGATCTTCGGCGACGCCTACACCTGGTGGAAACAAGCCGCCGGCAAGTATGAGACCGGCTTCCAGCCCAAGGCCGGGGCCGTGCTCTGCTTCAAGCCCACGGGCAAGATGAAGCTGGGCCACGTGGCCGTGGTCAGCCAGGTGCTCACCGAACGCGTCATCCAGATCAGCCACGCCAACTGGTCGCGGATCGGCGGATCCCGGGGCCAGATCGAGCAGAACGTGACGGTCGTCGACGTGTCGCCGGCCGGCGACTGGAGCACCGTGAAAGTCTGGTACGACCCGGTTCGCGACCTGGGAACCAGCAGCTATCCGACCTACGGCTTCATCTACCAGGACGCCAGCGCCCAGCAGATCGCCAACTCCACCATCAACGCTGCGGGGAACGCCGCGATCGCCATGGCCCAGTCGGCCGCCAGCCAGATGGTCTCCGTCGTGCGTCCGGGCGCCAGCCCGCTGACCCTGCTGAGCCAGGCCGCCGATTCCACCGACCGGATCGCCGCCCTCATTCAGGCGGCTACGGCGCGCGAGGAAACGCCGCACGACTGATCCTCGCCGACGCCGCGGGATTCCTTGGGGCGGAGACAAATTGTCGCAACGGTTCCTTAAGGTCACCGGGGGATTCTGAGCGCCCTCCTTCCGGCGCCCCCAGCAGATGACCGCAGCCTCTGTCCTTGTCCGCCAGCTTGACGCCAAGGCGGTCCGCGCGGCGTTGGATTCGCACCGCAAATTCCTGGCTGGCCGCAGCGGCGGGCGGCGCGCCGCGCTGGCCCACGTCGATCTGAGCAACTATTCCCTCGAGGGCGTCGACCTCCGGGAGGCCGACCTTTCCGGCGCGCGCCTCTCCGGCGCCATGCTTGCCGACGCCGACCTCTCCAACAGCGTGCTCTTCGGCGCCGATCTGCGCGACGCCGATCTGCGGCGGGCGAACCTGACACGGACCGACTTGAGGGGCGCCTGCCTGCGCGGCGCGAACCTCGGCGGCGCGCAGATGGTGGAGTGCGACCTGCGCGAGGGCGTCATCGCCATCCAGGACCGCGCCGACGGCTTCCGCATCCTCAAGCACGGCAAGCGGGAGAACGGGCTGGACTATGCGGTCATGGCCGGGGCCAACTTGGCCGGCGCACAGATCGCCAGTGGCGTCGCCAAGGCCGCCGATCTCACGGACGCCAACCTCGCCGGCGCCAGCCTCGGCGGCGCGCGTATGATCCGCGCCATCCTCAACAACGCCGACATGACTGGCGCCGTGGTGTTCGGCGCGGACCTGTCCGGCGCCTCCATGCGCCGCGCGATCGTCGCCGGCGTGGACCTGTCCGCGGCCAAGACCGAACAGGCCGACCTGACCGAGGTGCTGCGCGCGCCGCCGCCGGTGATCTATGTGGACGACCGGCCCCTCGCCGACCTGGTCGACGAGCATGAGGTCTTCTGCGACACGCAGGGGCTCAAGGGCGCCACGGCGCGTCTGGGCGAAGTGGACTTCCGACCGCTCCGAAGCCTTCGTGGCCGACGTCTCAGCGGACTCGTCGCGCCACGGGCCATCTTCTTCGGCCTCGACCTGTCGGGCGCCCAGCTGCAGGGCGCGGACCTGACCGGCGCGGACCTGCGCGGGGCGAACCTGCGCAAGGCCGACCTGCGCGGCGCCCGCCTGAGCGGCGCCCAGCTGACGCGCGCGGATCTGCGCGAGGCGACCTTTGCGCCGCTGATGATCGCCGAAGGCCGCTTCATCCGCGCCAATCTGACCTCGGCGTCCCTGCGCCATGCGGACCTGCGCGGCGCCGACCTGCGGCGCGCCCGCCTGCTCGAGGCCGACGTGATCCACGCCAAGCTGGACGGCGCCAATCTGCGCGGCGCGGAAATGCCGAGCTAGAACGCGAACCCCATGCCTCACATCTCCCGGCGCACGGGGGCGAGGTCGGGGAAGTCCGGGTCGCGCTTCTCGGCCCTCGCCTTGAAGGCCTCGGCCATGTGCGGGCCCGAGAACATGCCGGTCTGCCACACGCCGATGTAGTCCAGCCCATCGCGGATGGTGTGGTCGCGGGCGTAGTTGATCATCACCTTCGAGCCGGTGACCGCCAGAGGCGCTTTGGAGGCGATCTCGCGGGCGGTGGCCATGACGGCCTCCATCATCGCCTCGCGGGTGTCGTAGACCTCGTTGACCCAGCCGATCTCCTTGGCCTTGTGCGCCGGCATGCGCCGCCCGGTGTAGGCCATCTCGCGCACCCAGCCCTCGGGGATCAGCTTGCACAGCCGCGGGAAGGTGCCCACGTCGGCGGTCATGCCGATGTTGATCTCCTGGATGCAGAAGAAGGCGTCGGCCGTGGCGTAGCGGATGTCGCAGGCCGAGGTCATGTCCACGGCCCCGCCGATGCAGCCGCCCTGGATGGCGACCAGCACGGGCATGCGCGCCTCGTCCAGGCAGTTGAAGGACTGCTGAAGATGGCGGATGTGGTGGAGCTGGGCCTCGGCGTTGACGTGCCGGTCGGGGTTGGGCGCCGGCGCGGTGGATCCGCCGCCCTGGAAGACCGCCAGATCCATCCCCGCCGAGAAGTGCTTGCCCGTCGACGAGATGACGATGCAGCGGGCCCGCGCGTTGTCGTCGATGTCGCGGACGATCTGGGGCAGTTCGTTCCAGAACGCCCGGATCATGCTGTTCATCGCCTCGGGGCGCTTGAGCTGGATATGGGCGACCTGGTTCTCGATGGCGACATCGAAACAGGTCCACTGAGTGGTCAGCGCGTCCGGCGCGGCATGGGCGTTCATCTGGCGTCTCCCTCTTTGCGGCCATCTTCGTCGCCGGCCGGCCAAAGGCCAAGCGTGTCGCTACGTCATCTTCACAGCGCTGTGGCTTGTGGGTGATCGTCGGTTATATGAGCCGGTCGAAGGAGATGCCCATGGACGCCGTCGTCGCCCAGGAGCCGCGCGCGCGGCGGTTCGCGCTGGAAGCCCGCGGCGGCGAGATCGCCGCCCTGGAGTTCGGTCCGCAGGACCGTCCGATCGACATCCTCTTCTGCCACGCCAACGGCTTCAACGCCCGGACCTACCGCACCATCCTGGCGCCCCTGGGACGCGACCTGCGGATCCTGGCCATCGACATGCGCGGCCACGGGGCGACCACCCTGCCCACGCAGACCGAGGGCCGCATCGGCTGGCAGGACTTCCGCGACGACCTCGTCGCCCTGCTGCAGCTGCTGGACGGGCCGCCGCTGGTCCTAGCCGGCCATTCCATGGGCGGCGC
>Ga0153916_10003361_pt1 | contig 11898 bp, 8 predicted proteins | sample Opewatmetagenome_FD_109642 | JGI IMG/M metagenome (GOLD analysis project Ga0153916, IMG submission 109642) | Freshwater wetland microbial communities from Ohio, USA - Open water 3 Core 3 Depth 4 metaG | ecosystem: Environmental > Aquatic > Freshwater > Wetlands | place: USA: Ohio, Lake Erie, Old...
CTTTTCCGAAACCTGTGCACCGCCGTGCCGCAGTCCCCGGCAGCCGGCTGCATCGATCAGCGCCCAGGCCTTTTGCCCTTCCGGATTTCTGAACGTCGATCCGCCGGTTCGCGAGCGCAGCGGCTGCGATGCCTCACGCTCGGCGGCGATGCGGTCCATCTCGGCACCGATCAGCGATGGATCCCCCGGCACACCTTCGAACAATGCATCGACGACAATCGCGCCAGCGGGCAGCTCGGAATGACGATAGCTGTAGTGCAAAGCCGACTTCGGCAAGGTCTCGATCCTGCCGTCGCGGTGGACGATGGTGACCTCGACCAGGATATCGGCCGTCTCACGGCCATAGGCACCGGCATTCATGCGGACCGCACCGCCGACCGTGCCCGGTATACCGCGCAGGAACTCCAGCCCCGCTATCCCGGCATCGCGTGCGGCACTCGCCACCGTGATTCCCATCGCCGCTGCGCCGGCACGAATACGGTTGCCGGGCTCGATCGCGACCTTCGCGAAGCTCTTGGGCAGACGGATCACGACACCAGGCACGCCGCCATCGCGGACGATCAGATTGGACCCCACGCCTACCGGAAGCACCGGCACATCGGCGGGCAAAGTGCGAAGGAAAGCCGCAAGATCGTCAACATTCTTGGGTTTCACCAGATACTCGGCAGCGCCTCCGGTGCGAAACCAGATGAAATCGGCAAGGCTGGCGTTTGCCTCGACGCTTCCTGCCAGATCAGGCCAGAGGCGCGCCTCGGAGCGCAATGCGAGCGTCATCTCGACAGCGCCTTCTTCATGCCGCCGCTCCCGCCCGGATACCCTTGATCGCGTCGGCAAGACCGGCCGCCCATTTGGTGATGTCGCCGGCACCGAGGCAGACAACGATGTCGCCGGGCTGGGCGATATCAGCAAGTTGTGCCGCCAGTTCCTGAGGACCCCGGGTCTCGATCGCGGAGCGGTGGCCGCGGCGCTTCAGGCCCGCGACCAAAGCGGCCGCGTCGACGCCTTCGATCGAGGTTTCGCCGGCTGCATAGACCGGAGCCACGAAGACGATGTCGGCATCGTTGAAGGCCGACTGGAATTCATCCATCAGGCTGCCGAGCCGCGAATAGCGATGCGGCTGCGCGACCGCGATCACCCGGCCCTTCGCGCCTTCGCGCGCTGCGGCGAGCACGGCGCGGATTTCCACCGGATGATGGCCGTAATCGTCGATGATCGTGATGCCATCGACTTCGCCAACCTTGGTGAAGCGGCGTTTGACGCCGCCGAATTTCTCGAACCCCGCGCGTATGGCATCGTCCGGGATTCCGAGCTCGACCGCCACGGCGACCGCGGCGAGCGCGTTCTGGACGTTGTGACGGCCCGGCATCGGTAGAATAAGGTCTTGAATTTCCCGGACTTCTCCAAAACGGTCGCGGACCACGACGTTGAAGCGGTTGCCGCCCGGCACCGGCGTCACCTCTTCACCGCGGACATCGGCTTGGGCGGAGAAACCATAAGTGACCACCCGCCGGTCGCGGACGCGCGGCAGGATCGCCTGCACCTCGGGATGATCGAGGCAGAGGATCGCCGCGCCGTAGAAGGGCACATTCTCGACGAACTCGACGAACGCGTCCTTGACCGCATCGAAGCTGCCATAATGATCGAGATGCTCGGGATCGATGTTGGTGACCACCGCCAGCGTGCCATCGAGGCGGAGGAAGGAGCCGTCGGATTCATCGGCCTCCACCACCATCCACTCGCCCTCGCCGAGCCGCGCGTTCGAGCCATAGCTGTTGATGATGCCGCCGTTGATCACGGTGGGGTCGAGGTCGCCCGCATCGAGCAGGGCCGCGACCATCGAGGTGGTGGTGGTCTTGCCGTGGGTGCCGGCCACCGCCACGGTCGATTTGAGGCGCATCAGCTCGGCCAGCATTTCGGCGCGGCGCACCACCGGGATGCGCTTCTCCAGCGCGAGATCGACTTCCGGATTGCCGCGCTTGATCGCGGTCGAGGTCACCACCACCGCCGCATCGCCGAGATTTTCAGCGCGATGGCCGATGAACACCTTGATGCCGCGCTCGCGCAGGCCCTGCACGACATAGCCTTCGGCGACATCCGATCCCTGAACGCGATAGCCGAGATTATGCATGACCTCGGCAATTCCGGACATGCCGATCCCACCGATCCCGACGAAATGAATGACCCCGATATCGAGGCTGACGCCCTTCATGCATAGCTCCTGCGACGCTCTTTGAGAGAGCGCCGGCCATAATCGCCGCCGTGCTGGTTGGCGAGTGCTTCGACGATGTCGGCGAGACGGCTTGCCGCACCGGGACGACCGACCGAACGCGCGCGAGTGGCGGCGTTGGCGAGCGCCTCCGCCTCCAGCCCCAGCTTCTGCATCTGCTTGCCGAGCTCTATCGCCGTGAACCGGCTTTGCGGAATCATCCGCGCGCCGCCTGCCGCGACGATCTCCGCGCAATTCGCGGTCTGGTGGTCGTCGGTCGCCGACGGCAGCGGCACCAGGATCGCCGGACGGCCGGCGGCGGTCAGCTCGGCGAGCGTCGAGGCGCCGGCGCGGGCGATCACCAAATGCGTCCAGGCGAGCCGCTGCGGCAGATCGGGGAGATAGGTGCCAAGTTCCGCCGGAATGCCCAATTTCGCATAGGCCTCGCGCACCGTCTCGATGTCTTCGGGGCGGCATTGCTGGGTCACCTGCAAACGCTGGCGAAAACCCTGCGGCAACAGTCCCAGCCCTTCGGGAACCACCTTCGACAGCACCGAAGCGCCCTGGCTGCCGCCGACCACCAGCACCCGGAACAGCCCTTCGTTGCTGAGATAGGGATAAGGCTGGTCGCGAAGCGCCTCGACCTCGGCGCGCACGGGATTGCCAACCAGCTCTACCTTGCCGAGTTGCGAGGGGGCGAGCCGCTTCACGTCCGGATAAGCGGTGGCGATGATATCCACCTTGCGTGCCAGCATGCGATTGACGCGGCCAAGCACGGCGTTCTGTTCGTGGATGATGGTCGGGATCTTCGCCGCATGCGCCGCCATCAGCGCCGGCAGAATCGGATAGCCGCCGAAGCCGACGACAACGGACGGCGCGAACCCCTCATAGAGCCGCGCTGCCGCGGCCTTGCCCTGACGGATGGCGCGCCAGGCCTTGATCCACCCGAGAGGCCCGCCCTGAAGGCGTCCCGCCGGTATGACATGGCGGGTGATGCCTTCGAACAGGCCGGGATAGGCCATGCCGCGATCATCGGTGATCAGGGCGACATGATGGCCGCGCGCGCGCAGTTCCTGCCCCAGCGCATCGGCCGGAACCAAGTGACCGCCGGTGCCCCCGGCGGCGAGCGCGATATGCAATGCCATGGTCAAGTCTGCCTGACGCCTCCGCCGTCCACATAAGGAGAGTGCTTCAGATAGGGATTCCTGCGCGTAAAGGCGAGCAGCAGACCCATGCCGATCGACAGCGCGATCATCGACGAACCGCCATGGCTGACGAACGGCAAGGTCATGCCCTTCGACGGCAGCAGGTTCAGGTTGACCCCCATATTGATCAGCGCCTGCAGCCCGAACTGGGTGATCAGACCGGATGCGGCGAGGAACAGAAACGGGTCTTCCTCATCCAGCAGCTGCACCAGCACGCGCACGACGATCGCCAGAAACAGCGCGGCCAGCGCGATGCAGGCGATCGCGCCGAATTCCTCGCCGATCACCGCGAAGATATAGTCGGTATGCGCTTCGGGCAGGCGCAGCTTCATCGTCCCCTCGCCCGGCCCCGATCCGAACAGCCCGCCCGATTTGAACGCGTTCAGCGCCGAAATCGTCTGATAATTGTCGCCTTCGCCGGTGAAGAAGCGATCGATGCGCGAGGTGACGTGCGGCACCATCACATAGGCCGCGCCGAGCATTCCCACGCCGCCCGCGAAGACCAGCGCCAGCGCCTGCACCGACAGACCGGCGAGTACCGCCTGAACCACCCAGACCATCACGAACAGGCCGGTCTGACCGATATCGGGCTGCTGAACGAGCAGGATCGCCACCAGCCCCAGCAACGCCGCCGAGATCTGCATGGTCGGCAGGCGCCGATCCTCGAACCGCATCGCGAGCAGCCAGGCGGTGGTGACGATGAACAACGGTTTCAGGAACTCGGAGGGCTGGAAGAGGAAGCCGGCGACCCCGATCCACCGCCGCGCGCCATTGGCCTCGGCACCAAGGATCGGCACCACCGCCAGCAGAATCGTGAAGAACGCGGCGCCGCCCAGCGCAAGACGCCGTGCCGTCAACTGCGGCAGCATCGAGACGCCGAGCATCACCGGCAACCCGACGCCGACCCAGAAGAGCTGGCGCTTGAAATAATGCAGCGAGGACAATTGATGCTCCCCGCCGGAATAGCGGTAGGCCGCGGCCGGTGACGCCGCCGCGACGGCGATCAGCCCGAAGCAGATCAGCACGAAGACCAGCAGCAGCAGCACCCGATCGATGGTCCAGAACCAGCGGCCGAGCGCCGTGCGGTCGGACCGGCCGAGCCGTGATATGGGGCTCTGGATCGCAGTGGCTTTGCTCATCTGACAAGACCCTCAACCGCCGCGCGAAAGGCATCGCCCCGCGCCTCGAAATCCCGAAACTGATCGTAGGAAGCGCACGCTGGCGAGAGCAATACGACCTCGCCCGGCCGGGCCGCCGCGGCAGCCACCTCGACCGCCGATGCCAGCGTCCCCGCTTCGATGACGGACACGCCATGACCCCGGAGCAGCCGCGCGAACATCGGGCCCGCCTCGCCGATCACATAGGCCGCGCGGACGTGGCCGAGATGCGGCAGGCAGGCGTCGAGATCTTTGGTCTTGGCAAGGCCGCCCAGGATCCAGTGGATCGCCGGATAGGCCGCCAGCGCGGGCGCCGAGGAGGTGGGATTGGTCGCCTTGCTGTCGTTGAAGAACCGGACGCCGCCCCGATCGGCCACCTGTTCCATGCGATGCGGCAGGCCGGGATAGGTTTTGAGGCCGTTCAGAATATCGGCGCGGGAAACGCCGAGCGTCAGCGCCGCCGCGATCGCCGCCGCGGCATTCTGGGCATTGTGCGGCCCGGCGAGCGCGGGCCATTCATCCTGCGAGCAGAGCCGCTCGCCGTCGATCATAGCGGTCCCCCCGACCACCGCGATCCCCGTGGAAAGAGGCCGTGTCGCGGACACCTCGACAAGCCTGGCGCGCACATTTCTGGCGATCGCGCCGGTAAATTCGTCGTCGGTGGCGATGACGGCCGTTCCACTGGGCTCCTGCATGGTGAAAAGCCGCTGTTTGGCGGCGGCATACCCCCCCATATCGCCATGGCGATCGAGGTGGTCGGGAGTGAGGTTGAGCAGCACCGCGACATCGCAGGCGAGGCTCATGGTGAGATCGATCTGGAAGGACGACAGCTCGAGAACGAAGACGCCGCCTGTCGCCGGCGGCTCCTGCGCCAGGATCGGCAAGCCGATATTGCCGCCCAGCCGGGCGTCCATCCCCGCAGTCTTGAGAATATGATGGATCAGCGCGGTGGTCGTGGACTTGCCGTTGGTGCCGGTGACCCCGACCACGCGGTGCGGCGGCAGCGTAGCGCGGGCGATCGCGAACAGCTCGATATCGCCGATCAGGGGCACCCCGGCCTGCCGCGCCTTCAGCGCCAGCGGATGCGTATGCAGCGGAATGCCCGGCGACAGTACGAGCCCGTCGAAGCCAGCAAGATCGACGGTCATGAGATCGATGAGCACGGCCTCGCCTGCCACCGCCTCGCGCGCCGCCATATTGTCGTCCCAGGCGATCACCTCGGCGCCACTCGCCGCAAGCGCCGACACGGTCGCCCGGCCGCTGCGGGCGAGCCCGAAGACCGCATAGCGTTTGCCGCGAAAGGCGGGGCTGGTGATCATCTCAGTTTCAGCGTCGCCAGGCCCGCCAGCGCGAGCATGATCGAGATGATCCAGAAACGGATGACGACGGTCGATTCCGCCCAGCCGAGATGTTCGAAATGATGGTGGATCGGCGCCATCTTGAACACCCTTTTGCCGGTGGTCTTGAAGCTGATCACCTGCACGATCACCGAAATGGTTTCGAGAACGAACAGACCGCCGACGACGAGCAGCACGATCTCGTGGTTGGTGACGACCGCGATCGACCCCAGGGCGCCGCCGAGGGCAAGGCTGCCGGTATCGCCCATGAAGACGGCGGCGGGCGGCGCGTTGTACCAGAGAAAGGCGAGGCACGCGCCGATCAGCGCGCCGCAGAACACCGCGAGGTCGCCCGCCCCGGCGACATAATGAACGCCGAGATAATCGGAAAAGCGGATGTTGCCGACGAGGTAGGCGATGATCCCGAAGGTGGTCGCGGCGATGATCACCGGCATGGTCGCAAGCCCGTCGAGCCCGTCGGTGAGGTTCACCGCGTTGCCGAAGCCGGCGATGATGAAGGCCCCGAACGCGATGTAGAGGACACCCAGCGGAAGCCCGGCATTGTTGAGGAACGGCAGATAGAGCATGGTGCCGGTCTTGCTGCTGACGAACGCCACCGCCGCGCCGGCGATCAGGAATTCGAGCGCGAGCCGCGTCTTGCCCGAAACGCCCTTGTGGCTGCCCTTGGTCACCTTGCTGTAATCGTCGGAAAAGCCGATCGCGCCGAAAGCGAGGGTGACGCCGAGGCAGACCCAGGTGAAGCTGTTGCTCAAATCCATCCAGAGCAAGGTCGAGATCGCCATGCTGATCAGGATCATCAGCCCGCCCATGGTGGGCGTGCCCTTCTTGGTGAGCAGATGGGACGCGGGACCATCCTCGCGGATCGGCTGGCCCTTGCCCTGCCGGACCTTCAGCCAGCCGATGAAGCCGGGGCCGATCAACAGGCCGATCAGCAATGCGGTGACGACCGCCGCGCTCGACCGGAAGGTGATGTAGCGCACCAGATTCAGGAGACCGGGAAAATCCAGCGCATGTGCGATTTCGTAGAGCATGTCAGTTCTCACCTTCGAGCGCGTCGACGACGCGCCCGAGACCCAGAGCGTTGGAACCCTTGACCAGCAGCACGTCGCCGTCGCCGATCAGCGCGCGCACGATCTGTAGCGCCTTGTCCGCATCCGGCAGATGAACGGCGGGAAGCCTGCCATCGAGAGCTGCGGCGAGCGGCGCCATCTCGTCGCCGACCAGGATCGCGTGCGACGCGCCCGAAGCGATCAGCGGCGCGGCGAGGGCGGCGTGGAACGCGTCGCTGGTGTCGCCCAGCTCGCGCATCGAGCCCAGGAGCGCGATCTTCTTGCCGGCCGCCGCGGTTTCGCCGAGCACGGCGAGCGCAGCCGCCATCGAGGCGGGATTGGCGTTGTAACTTTCATCGATCAGCAGCGCCGCGCCGCCGCCCGGCAGCCGCGCCTGACGCCGCGCGCCCCGGCCCGGCAGCCCCTGCATGTCGGCGAGCGCGAGGCCGGCGGCGGCAAGATCGCCGCCCAGCGCATGGACCGCGGCCAGCACCGCGAGCGCGTTCGACACCCAGTGCGCGCCCGGCAACCCGATCGAGAAGGTGAGGCTGCGATCGGCGATCTCGGCCTGCACCGAGGTGAGGCCCGCCCGGCCGCGGCCGACATGGGTGGCGCGGACATCGGCGCCTTCGCCGCTGCCGAAGGTGAGAATCCGGCCGGCATGCGCCTGGGCATGGCGGATCAGCCGGTCGCGGTGCGGATTGTCGAACGGGATGACGGCGATGCCGCCGGGCTCGAGTCCGCTGAAGATCTCGCCCTTGGCGTCGGCGATCGCTTCCTCGGTGGCGAAGAAGGCGCGGTGCGCCGAAGCGACCCAGGTGACGATCGCGACATGCGGCCGGACCATCGCCGTCAGCGCGGCGAGCTCGCCCGCGTGGTTCATGCCCATCTCGAAGACGCCGTAGCGGCTGGCCGCCGGCATCCGCGCGAGGCTCAAGGGCACGCCGGTGTGGTTGTTGTAGCTCTTGACCGAGGCGTGGACCGCACCGGGCGCGCTGCGCGCCAGCGCCTGGCGCAGCGCCTCCTTGGTGCTGGTCTTGCCGACGCTGCCGGTAACGCCGACGATTTTGGCGGCGGTGCGGGCACGGCCTGCGCGGCCAAGCGCCTCAAGCCCCGCCATGGTGTCCGTCACCAGCACATGCGGATGCGGCGTCGGCTGGCTGACCAGCGCGGCGGCGGCGCCGGCCGCAAAGGCCTTGTCCAGATAGAGATGGCCGTCGGTCGCCTCGCCCTTCAGCGCGATGAACAGGTCGCCAGGCTGAACCTCGCGCGAATCGAAGGTGACCCCCGACACGGCGAAGGGCGCGCTGGCGCGGCCGCCGATGGCCGCCGCGATCGCGTCGGAGGTCCACAGCATCGTCATGCCGCGCATTCCCGGGCGACGGTGACGTCGTCGAAAGGCAGGATGCGCTGGTTTTCCCCGGAACCGATGATCTGGCCCTGCTCATGGCCCTTGCCGGCGATCAGCACGACATCGCCCGCGCCCGCTTCGGCGATCGCCGCGGCGATCGCCTCGCGCCGGCCGCCGATCTCGACCGCCCCGCGCGCCGCCGCCATGATCGCGGCGCGGATCACCGCCGGATCCTCGCCGCGCGGATTGTCGTCGGTGACGATCACCTTGTTGGCCAGCTGGACCGCCACCGCGCCCATTTCCGGACGCTTGCCGGCATCGCGGTCGCCGCCCGCGCCGAACACGACGATCAGCCGGTCGCTGGTGTGCGGCCTCAATGCCTCGATCGCCGCGCGCAGGCCGTCGGGGGTGTGCGCATAATCGACATAGACCGGCGCGCCGGTGCAGGTGATCGCCGCCCGTTCGAGCCGGCCGCGCACCGGCTGGAGCCGCGAGAGATGCTGCAGCGTCGTGTCGAGGTCGCCGCCGGTGGCGATCACCAGACCCGCCGCAGTCAAAGCATTGGCCGCCTGATAGGCGCCGATTAGCGGCAGCTGGAGCTTGTGCGCCTTGCCCCCCGCCTCGACGGTCAGGGACTGGCCGAGCTGGGTCGGCTGGCGGTCGACGAGCTTCAGATCGGCGCCGGTCCTGCCGACGGTCAGCAGCTTGAGGCCGCGCTCGCTGGCGGCTTTGCACACCGCCGCCGAGGCGGGATCGTCCGCCCACACCACCGCGACGCCATCGGCGTCCACCACCTCGCTGAACAGCCGGAGCTTGGCCGCGAGATAGGCCTCCATCGTCTGGTGGTAATCGAGATGATCGCGCGAGAGATTGGTGAATGCCGCCGCCTTCACCGGCAGCCCTTCGATCCGGTATTGCGAGAGCCCATGGCTCGACGCCTCGAACGCGGCATGGCTGATGCCCTCGCGGCAGAGCCCCGCCATGTTCATCAGGAAGGTCGCGACATCGGGAGTGGTGAGACCGGTCGACACCTGGTCGTCGGCGGTGGTGACGCCCAAGGTGCCGATCGAGGCGGCGCGGTGGCCGGCCAGCCGCCAGAGCTGGCGGGTCAGCTCGACGGTCGAGGTTTTGCCGTTGGTGCCGGTGACGGCGACGACGGTCTCCGGGAACGGCGCGAAATAGCGCGCGGCGATTCGGGCGAAAGCGCGGCGCGGCTCCGGATCGGCGATATGGACCGCGCCCACGACGCGGGCCTCGGGACGCGCCACCACAGCGGCAGCGCCGGCGGCGATCGCGTCGGCGATGAAATCCTCGCCGTTGAAGCGGGCGCCCTGGAACGCGCCGAAGATATTGCCGCGCGCGACCTTGCGGTGATCGATGGCAAAGCCGCTCACCTGGACATCATGGTCGCTGCCGATCAGATCGCCGAGCCGCATCAGTGCTGCCCCTCGGCTTTCCAGACATATTGCATCAGCGGGGCGGTATCGACGTCCTTCTTCTCGTCGGGAATGACCCCGAGGATCGGCCCGATCCGGCTGACAACCTTCGACATCACGGGAGCTGTCGTCCAGCCCGCGGTCGCGAAACCATAAGTGTCCTTGGTGCCCTTGGGCTCGTCGAGCATGGCGATGACCACATAGCGGGGATCATCCATCGGAAAGGCTCCCGCGAAGGTCGAGACTAGCGAGCGCCGCGCATAGCCGCCGGCCTGCGCCTTTTCGGCGGTGCCGGTCTTGCCGCCGATGCGATAGCCGGGCGCGTCGGCCTGGCGGCCCGTTCCATCCATTACCACCAGCCGCATCAGCGCCCGCATCTTGGCGCTGGTCGTCTCGGTGAAGACCCGCCGCCCCCCCGGTATCTTGCCCTTTTCACGCTTGTAGATGGTCGCCGGACGCCAGATGCCGCCATTGACGAGGGCGGCGTAGGCGGTCGCCAGGTGCAGCGGCGTTACCGCGATGCCGTGACCATAACCCACGGTCAGCACCGCCGCCCGCCCCCAGGGATCCGGCCACAAGGTCCTGCCCCGCTCCTTCAGTTCGATATCGACCGGCGACAGGAAGCCCAGCCGTTCGAGATAGGCGCGCTGATTCTGCGCGCCGATCTCGTCGGCCATCCGCGCGGTTCCGATGTTCGACGAATGAATGAACACTTCCGGTACGGTCAGCATCCGGTTCTGGGGATGATCATCGTGAATCCGGAAACGACCGATCTGAACAGGGTTAATGGCGTCATAACGCTGCCCCATAGAGCGGATCGTGCCAAGGTCAAATCCCATCGCGATGGTCATCGCCTTGAAGGTCGATCCAAGCTCGTAAACGCCCAAAGTCGCCCGGTTGAACAACTGATCGGGCGTGCTGCCGCCCGGATTATGCGGATTGAAGCTGGGCAGCGAGCTCATCGCGACGATCTCGCCGGTATGAACGTCGAGCACGATGCCCGCCGCGCCGATCGCCTGGAAATGCGCCATTGCCGCACTCAGCTCGCCTTCAAGCGCCTGCTGGACGCGGCTGTCTATCGAGAGGACCACGGGCGCGTCGCGCAGCGCCTCGTTGCTGAGCCGCTCGTCGGCGGCGCGCTCGACGCCCATCCGCCCGCGACCGTCGACATCGGTGAAGCCGAGCACATGGCTGGCAAGGCTGAGCTGCGGATAGAGCCGGTCGGGCTCGCGCTCCAGAACGATCGCCGGTTCGCCGATCGCATTGATCGCCCGGGCCGTCTCCGGCAGCACCCGGCGCTTCAGATAGACGAATTTCCGACCGCTCTTGAGCGTGCGGTAGAGCGCATTCTCCGAACTGCCCGGAAGCACCGCAGCCAGCTTGCGGGCGACCTCACGCGCATCGCCGACGAGCTGCACCGGCCGCACCGTCACCGCATAGGCATCGAACGTCCGGGCCAGCGATACGCCATTGCGATCGACGATGTCCGCCCGCGGCAAAGTGAGCATCGCATAAGGATCGTCGCGAACCTGGCCGCTGCGGTCCTGCAATATCGAAAGATCGAGCAGCCTGAGGCCGACGATTGCCATGGCGGCTGCGAACAGCAGCAGGCAGATCATCAGCCGCTGGCGGGCAAGCGTAAGCGCAGCCTGACGCTGCCCGGCTAATTTGATCCTTGCTGCCCGTGCCGCCGCCGCGTTCACCGCACTTTGGCCTGGCGGAGAGATTTCGCCTCCTGTGTCGCGACGTCGCGGATTTCACCCAGCAGAGAGTCGCTGAGCACGGCGCGAGGCGCTGGGCTGGAGACCGGAGCGGTGAGCTGATAGCTCGCCTGATGCAGCAATGGCCGCTGCGGCGCCGGTTCGGAGGCAACGGCGAAGCGGACATCCGGCTTGGCCTTCGCCTGCGCCGCCGGCGATACGACTGGAGCGGCTGGCGTATAGGCGACGGTCTGGATCGGCGCGCTCGCAGCCGGAGCTGTCGGTTCGACCAGCACGGCCTGGCGGACCTCGGCCTGCATCGCCGGCTTGCGCGTATCGAGGAAGGTGGCGAGTTCGACCTCGCCGTTCAGATACTGATTGGACTTGGGCGCGGACAGCGCCAGCACCTCGCTGTTCCAGCGTTCAAGCTGGGGCA
>Ga0153916_10003362_pt1 | contig 11896 bp, 14 predicted proteins | sample Opewatmetagenome_FD_109642 | JGI IMG/M metagenome (GOLD analysis project Ga0153916, IMG submission 109642) | Freshwater wetland microbial communities from Ohio, USA - Open water 3 Core 3 Depth 4 metaG | ecosystem: Environmental > Aquatic > Freshwater > Wetlands | place: USA: Ohio, Lake Erie...
GCATCGGCGAGCGCGCGCACGTCGGGAAACCGCGCCATGAAGCGCTCGAAATACGCAATGACGGTGGCGACCTGGGTCTGCTGCAGCATGATCTCCGAGACCCAGATGCGGTAGGCGTCGCGCTTTTTCTTCCACGGCAGGGTCTTGCGGCCGTGGCGGTCGTACCACCCGAGCAGCCGGCGGCCGATGGGGCGCTCGCTCATTGTTTTGCCAGCGCCTCGACCTTGATTGCGGTGGCGCGGATTTCCCTTTGCAGGAAGGATTTCACCAGCCACGGACCGATGACGGGCGGAATGAAAAAATCCGGCACCATCTCGGCGCTGTAGCGCAGCCGCGTGCGCGCACCCTCGGCCGACACCTGCCAGTGCTCCACCGAATAACTGAAATCGCTGAGTTTGGGCACGCCGGTCACGACGATGTCGTCTTGCGGCCGGGCCACGATGTCGACTGTTTTTTTCATGCTCTTGCAGAAGATCAGCACGCAGGCATGGAACCGGACGTCGACGCGGTGCCGGTTTGGATCCATGGTTTCAAGCACGCGGCTGCTCACGATCACGTCCGAAACCCGCGGCAGGTGCTCGTAATTCGTCATGATGCGCCAGATTTTATCGCGCTCGGCGTCGAGCACGACCTCGAACGTCAGGGTGTAGCGCTTGCCTGCGTGCGTGGTTTCGAGGCGCTCGATGGTGGCGGCCGCGGCCAGCGCGGGGGCCAGAATACCGATCGCCAGCAAACCTGCCACGCGAAAGCGCACGCTAGGTATCGATGCTATTTGAACAGTTTGAGTTTATCTTTCAGCTTCTCTTCGAGTTTCTGTTCAAGTTTTTGTTTCTTCTCTTCCACCTTCCCCCCGAGCTGTTTCTTGAGGATCGCATTCCAGTCGGGCCGGAAGCAGGGTTTCGCGAAGGTGCAGCCGATCCCGAGCGGATAGGAACCCAGGGTGACGGTGTAATCCAGGGTTTCCTTGGGCAGATTGGCGGAACCCTTGCCGGTGATGTTCAGCAGCTCCGGGCTCTGGATTTTCAGGTCGTTGTTCTGGACGATGCCGTTCCTGATCTGGGCCGTGCCGCCGAGATGGGTAAAGCGGGTTTCATCCCCGGATTGCGGCACGATCTCCGTCAGTTTCTGGTACGACTTGTCGCGGATGGCCGCGGCGATGGCGTCGCTCATTTTCTTGAGGTTGACGCCCTTGATCGCGCCGTCCTTGATCGCGAAGTCGGCATTGCCGTTGAGCGTGGCCTTGATCTGGTCCGCGTCCAGTCCCTGGGCCGTCAGCTTCGCGCCCAGGTTGGCCACGCCGGCGAATTTGTCGAACTGCAGCGCATCTTTCAGTGCCGGCGCCAGTTCGATGCCGCTCACCGATTCGTCGATGTTGAGCAACGGCGTCTTGCCGCGCACGTCGAGTGCGGTGCGGCCGGCGTACTTGCCGCTGTAGAGCTTCGCTTGGTTCGGCCCGAGCGCGATCAGGCCGTTGTCGGCCGACACCTGGACCACGGCGTCGGTGGAGTGCAGGTTGAACGCTTTCAGTTTCTGCACGCGCAGCTTGCCCTGCAGCGCGAGCGCGCGCAGTGCGCTCAGCGGAATTTCCACCGGCGTTGGCGGGGCCGCGGCCCCGGGTTTGGCGCCGGTGGGCGCTGGCGCGGGCGCCGGCAGGTAGCGATCGAGATCGATCTGGTCGACGGCCAGGTCGAACTGGTAGGCCGGTTTGGCGAAGTGCCTGATGCCGAGCGCGCCGGTCAGGTGGCTGTCATCGAGAGTGAGCGCCAGGTCCTTCAGTTCGGTGCTGTCACTGGTCGCGGCAAACCTGGTTTTGAGCGCGAGCGTCGTGAGCGCGTTTTTGTCGGCGCTGTCGTATTTCACCCCGAGCTTGTCCATCAGGGTGCGCGGATTGAACGGCTTGATCTCGAGCGTACCGCTCACGGCCGGTGCCTCGAGTATATGGGTGCCTTTGAGACTCGCGAGCAGGCTGAGGTTGTTCGCCGACAGCGTCAGATTCGTGACATCGAGCGTCTGCGCCGCGAGATCGAACGCCAGCTGCGACTTCAGGTCGACGCGTGTGCGTAGCGCCGGCTGGCCGCTCTCGAAGTCGAACGCAAGACTCACGTCCACCGGCTGGCCGACGCTGATTTTTCCGGTCTTGAGATCGAGATTGTGCACGGCGTAATGCGCGCCCGTAGATCGGTCGTTCCAGGTTACGTCGGCCTGGCGGATGTCGATCTTCCTGATGCTGACGCCGCCGATGCTGACTTCCTTGCCGGCGGCCGGTTTCGCGGCGGGTTTTTCCTCGGCTTTGGAAGGCTTGGTCAGATCTTCCCAGTTGGTTTTGCCTGCGGTGTTTTTGGCGAGGTTGAGCTGGAGCCGGTTGAGGAACACGGTGTCGACGACGATCTGTTTGCGCAGCAGCGGCAGCAGTTCCACCTTGGCGCCGGCGCCGTCGAGGCGCGCGAACGGCTCGGGGCCGAAGCCCGGCGCGTTGCTGAGTTCGAGCTTGCCGGTCTCGATGCCGATCCACGGGAAGAACGACCAGCCGAGCTTGCCATCGATGCGCAATTCACGTCCGGTCTGGGCCTTGACCGTTTCGATGATCTTGCCTTTGAACTGGTTGGGGTCGAGGAACAGCGTCAGGCTGACGACCAGGAGGATGAACAGGACGATCAGGCCGCCGGCCACGATCGCCAGGATTTTCAGGGGTTTTTTCAAGGTATTCCTCCTGGAAATGGAGCGGGTGATGGGAATCGAACCCACGTCTAAAGCTTGGGAAGCTCTCGTTCTACCATTGAACTACACCCGCGATGGCCCGGATTATGCAAGGATTCAGATAAACAAGGCCGGCCGAGATTGTCGGCCAGAGTGATTCTACATTGGCAGCCCAAGACATCAAGCCGCACACGCCGAACGACGCTGATTCGTTGCTGATCAGCTATCTGGACGCGATCGTGGCGCTCACCTGCCAGCGCGAGGCGCGCGGGCTCACTGCATCTCTGCTCGATTCCCTGTGCCGGCATGTGCGCGCCGAGCGTTTCCGGCTGCTGACGATTTCGAATTTCAACAAATACACCGGCCTCGATGAAAGCAACATGCAGAGCATGGTCGTGCACGACTGGCTCGATCCGTTGGCGACCGAAATCCCGATCGTGCAGGACCCGGATCTGCTGACCTGCGCGCGCACCCGGCAACGGGTCAGCCACGTCGCCTCCGGCACCGGTGCCCGCCGGCTGATTCTGCCCATATTCGGCGTGAGCCATGTCACGGCGATGCTAGTTATCGAAGACATGCGGGAGGTCGGCAATGAAGAAGCGGTGCTTGCGCGCCTCCTGCAGATATTCAGCAACCAGCTGTACCTGCTTTCCCGCAATGAACTGGATGGATTGACCGGCCTGCATAACCGTCAGGCCTTCGACGAGCGCATCAAGCGCCTGGTGCTCAGCGCGGGACACCCGGACCAGCGCACCCACCCGGTCGCGGCCGCGCCGGACAACTGCCTGGCACTGCTCGATATCGATCACTTCAAGATGGTCAATGACAAGTACGGGCACCTGTACGGCGACGAGGTGCTGGTGCAGTTCGCGCGCATCATGGGCCGCGCGTTTCGCCATCAGGACATGCTGTTCCGCTACGGCGGCGAGGAGTTTGCCGTGGTGCTGGTCGGTGTCGTTGCCGAAGCCGCCGTGCCGGTGCTGGACTCCTTCCGGCGCACGCTGGAGGCGCACGAGTATCCGCAGATCGGCTGCAAGACCGTGAGTGTGGGCGTGGCGGATATATCCCCCGGAGAGAGCGTGGATACCATCATCAACCGGGCCGACAAGGCGCTCTATCACGCCAAGCAGAACGGGCGCAACCAGGTGTGCTGCTATGAAACCCTGGTGACGGAAGGGAAGCTGGCGCCGCTGACGGTGGCCACGGGCGATATCGAGTTCTTCTGATCGCACGCCTCCCGGCGTGCGAAATTCCGGAGTCGGGAATACAATAATCGGGTCGGCAACACCGGCGCGGCCGGTTCCGCACGCACTTCCCATTTCATGAAGATCATACTCAACGGCCAGGAAAGAAGCTTCGAGGCGCCGCTGACGATCGCCGGGTTATTGCAGGGAATGGGTCTGGGCGAGCGCCGGGTCGCGGTCGAGGTGAACCGGGAGATCATCCCGCGCAGCCAGCATGGCGCGTATGAACTGAAAGACAACGATCGCGTCGAAGTTGTCTTTGCTATTGGAGGTGGCAGCATGAGCAGGGAGCAGGGGTCCCACGCGCAGCGTGGGGATGCGACCGGCCGCGAATGCTGCCGGACACCGACGGCACGGCGTGTTGGTTTTCCTGCAATCTCGCGGAGGTGGCGTACATGGCGGTAACTGCTGAAACGATCCGTAAGACGACGAACGATCCGCTGGTGATCGCCGGGCGGACGTATTCGTCACGCCTGCTGGTCGGCACCGGCAAGTACAAGGACATGAATGAAACCCGCCGCGCCATCGAGGCGAGCGGCGCGCAGATCGTCACGGTCGCGATCCGGCGCACCAATATCGGCCAGAACCCGAACGAGCCGAGCCTGCTCGAGGTCCTGCCGCCGTCGCAGTACACCTACCTGCCCAACACCGCCGGTTGCTACAACGCCGAAGACGCGGTGCGCACCTGCCGTCTCGCGCGCGAGCTGCTCGACGGCCACGAGCTGGTGAAGCTCGAGGTGCTCGGGAGCGAAAAGACGCTGTATCCCGACATCCCCCAGACACTGAAGGCCGCCGAGATCCTTATCAAGGACGGCTTCAAGGTCATGGTGTACACCAACGACGATCCGGTGGTGGCCAAACGCTTTGCCGACATGGGTTGCGTGGCGGTGATGCCGCTCGCGGCGCCGATCGGCTCGGGCCTGGGCATCCGCAATCCGTACAACATCCGCTTCATCGTCGAAGAGGCCACGGTGCCGATCCTGGTGGACGCGGGCGTTGGCACCGCGAGCGACGCCGCGGTGGCGATGGAGCTCGGCTGCGACGGTGTGCTCATGAACACTGCGATCGCCGCGGCGCAGAATCCGGTGCTGATGGCGCAGGCGATGCGCAAGGCGGTCGAGGCCGGGCGCGAGGCCTATCTCGCCGGGCGCATGCCGCGCAAGCAGTACGGGTCGCCGTCTTCTCCGCTCGGCGGGACGATCTTTTAATTTAGTTTCTTGCCGCAGAAATCTTACTGTTCTGTTTTTTTCTTCTTACGTGTTCTCTGCGTGTTTGCGGCAAGAATTCATACATGACTCTTGCTTCCAGACCGCTCCGACCCGTCCGCAGTTTCGTGCGCCGCGAGGGCCGCATGACCCCGGCGCAACGGCGCGCGCTGGAGAACCTCTGGCCACGCTACGGTCTGGACACCGCTGACACCCCGTTCGATTTCATCCGGATCTTCGGACGCGGCGCGCCGATCGTGCTCGAGATCGGTTTCGGCGATGGCGAGGCGCTGGCCGCAACGGCGGCAGCGCATCCGGAAAACGACTATCTCGGCGTCGAGGTGCATCGACCGGGGGTGGGCGCGTTGTTGCGGCGGCTGACGGAGCAGAACCTCACGAATGTCCGCGTCGTGGTCGCCGACGCCAAGGAGGTGCTGACCGCGCGCGTTCCGGACGGCTCGCTCGCCGCCGTGCATCTGTTCTTCCCCGACCCCTGGCCGAAGCAGCGGCACCACAAGCGCCGCCTGGTGCAGCCCGATTTTGCCGCGCTGGTGGCGGGGAAGCTCGCGCCCGGGGGCTATTTTCATGTCGCCACCGACTGGCAGGACTACGCCGAGCACGTGGCGGCGGTGCTGGCGCGCACGCCCGGCATGGTCGAAGACACCGCGCGCGCGGATTTTTTCACGCGGCCGCCGACCCGGTTCGAGCGGCGCGGCCGCCGCCTCGGTCATGCGGTGCGCGATCTGGTTTATCGGCGTTCGGCGTAATACCGGTTGGCGGGTCGTTTATTGATTCCAACGCGCGCCGCGGAAACGGGGATGAATTATTTACCGCGGTTGATGAGCGCCTCTTTTTCCTTGCGCGAGAGCAGGCGCACGGCGCATTCGCGGATCAGGGCCTCGGAGCGGCTGCTGCAGGCTTCCTGGTAACGCAGGGTGACCGGCCGGCGGCTGCGGGTGTAGCGCGCACCGCTGCCGTCGTTGTGCTGCTGATGGCGCCGTTCGATGTCGTTGGTGACGCCGGTGTAGAGCGAACCGTCGCTGCATTCCATGATGTATACGTACCAGGGTTTTTCCGGGCCGGCGTCACCTACCCGGACCGGCGCGGGTCTGTCATTCTTGGACATGGACATGCTCAGTTGAAATTGGCGACGATCTGTTTCAGCTCGGCGATGCGTTTGTGCACGTCGGGTGCGTCGCCCGCGCCGGGGCGCTGCGCGAGGTAAGACTGGTAATTTTCGAGCGCGGCCCGATAGCATTCGAGATGCTCGTAGATGCGCCCGCGATCGCGCACCTCGTCGGGCTGATCGGGCTGGATGAGCAGGATCTGGTTGACGACGGTGAGTGCCTTGTCGTGACGCTCGCGCCGCAGGTAGGCGCCCTTGAGGTTGCGCAGCATGCGCACCAGGATTTCCTTCTTGTTGGCCGAGATGAGCAGGCGCTCGAGCGGCGCGTAAGCGGCCTCGGCCGCGCCGAAGGTATCCTCCAGCATCTGCTCCAGGTCTTCCTTGCTCATCAGACAGCCGCCGGAAAAGGGGTCGAGCACGACCTCGCCTTCGCGGGTCGTGAATTTGACCAGGAAATGGCCCGGGAAGGACACACCCTTGAGCGGCAGCCCGAGGCGACGGCCGACTTCCAAATAAAGGATGGACAGCGTGATCGGAATACCGCGCTTGCGGTCCAGCACTTCGTTCAGAAAGCTGTTGCGCGGATCGTCGTAATTGTCCATATCGCCGGAAAATCCCTGCTCCACGAACAGAAACTGGTTGAGGGCGACCAGCGTGTCTTCCAGGCCCGCCTGGGCCGGGAGCCGCTGCTGCACGCCGGTGGCCAGTTCGTCGATCTGCCGCAGATAGGCCTCGACGTCCAGGGCGGGGTACTCATCCCGGGCGATCAGCAAGGCGGCTTCCGCCAGATTCAGCTCCTGCTCGGAGCCTTTGACGATTTCGCTCAGACGTTCGTGTATGAATGATTCCATAGCCGTGACGGCGTCGATGCAATAATGCTATGGCTAAGGATAGCAGACGGATGAACACAGGAGCGGCGCGTCGGCAGTTGCCGAAACGCAAAGTCATTCATGGAGTTGAAGATGTTTCTTGCGGTGAAACCGAATGCGGATCGAGTTGCGGGCTAACCCATGCGTATCGCCACGATCGCGATCTCGGCATGGTTGTCCACGGGGCTGTCGAGCGCGACGAATTGTCGATTGACCGTCACGCGCACCGCGTTTTCCGCAAGCGCGTGCTCCCAGTTTTCACCGCGCTGGCGCAACCACGCCAGCAGCGTGCGCACATCGGTGACGGATGGCGGCAGCTCGGTTTCTTCGGAAGCATGGCCGAGTTTTTCGACGAGGATTGCGAAGTACAGGATTTTTGCCATGGGCGGATGTCCTCGTTTCAGGGCACGAAACAGGCGAGCTCGCGGGCGAAGCCAACCGGCCCGGCGTAGTGTTTTTTGATCAGTTCGAGGACCTCCGCCTCCCGTTCCGGCGCGAGAGGCGCGCGCGGCAGCAGCACCAGTTGTTTGGCCGCGGTTTCATTCGCGAACCGGGCGATTTCCTCCGGCGCGGTTGGCGACGGGCCGAGTGAAACCGCCAGCCAGTCGGCGTTTTTGGCCAACGCCTCGGCGGATGTGCCGGTGCCGTCTCCGGCACCTCCGAAAACGATGCTCTTGCCGGCGGTTTCGATGCGCCAGATCAGGGCCGGCGCGGTATCGCGCGTGACGTAAACCGCGGAGACGCGCAGGCGTTCGTTGGCGAACGGGTGATGAATCGCCGCCGTGGGACGGCGCACGCCGAGACGGTTGGCTTCCTCGCCCACGTCATGCGGCTGCAGCTTGTAAGGGGCCTTGGCGAGCGGGTTGAGCAACTCCCCCAGATAGCGATAGGCGCCGCGGGTGCCGTCGAACAGGGCGCGTATGAACGCCACCGTCGAGGGCATGGATTTGTTCCCGGCGGGGCCGTAAACCGGAAGCGGCCGGTCGCGATTCTGCGCGAGCGACGCCTGCAGCAGCGTCGGCAGGTCAACCGTGTGATCGGCGTGCAGGCGGGTGAGGAGTATCGCGTCGAGATCGGCCGCGCTGGCGCCGCTTTCGATGAAACGCAACGCCACCGCTGCGCCCACGTCCACCAGCACGCGCGGTTTGCCGTCGATCCAGACGAGATAACCGCTCTGCGCGCGCGGTTCCGCCAGTTCCGGTCCGCTCGAACCGAGCACCTGCACCTGTACCGGGGCGTTGCCGCACGGCTGGGCGAGGGCCGCCGGCAGCCAGACGACACCCAACAATCCGAGGACCAGCCGTGCGATCAAACCGGCTCCATGCGCTGAATGCGGTCGAGGCGGATCGTCACGGTTTCGCCCGAGGCGGCGCGGCAGATCAGGAACTCCTCGTGATTCAGCGTCTTGAGATCGAGCGGCAGCACCACCTGGTCGTGGAACACGTTGTCCTCGCGCCAGCGCAGGTGCAGCTTCTGCCGGTGCAGAATCGCGACCTCGTATTCCGAATAGCGCGCGCAGGCGATGGGCGAATACGGCTTCTGGTCCTGGGCGTCAGTCATTGTCGCGCTGGGTCTCGATCCCCGTCAGTTCGCCGTCCGCCCCGACCTCGATACGAAATACGATCGGCTTACAGCAGACATAGCAGTCCTCGATGTATTCCTGGCTGCCGGCGGAAACGTCGATTTCGGTTTGGAACGTCTCGCCGCAGTAAGGGCACTGTACGTCCTGAACCTGAGTCATGCCTCAGTCTAACAGGGTTTCCAGCCGGCCGGTGCCGCCCCGGTTGTCATGACGCTAAAGCCGGCGTATGCTGAGTGAGAACAAAAGGAGAACATTTAAGGATGAGCGTTTTTAGCGGGCAGTACTATTGGTATGGTGACTGATCGTTCGCGCCAGGTGTACGACTTCGTCCGGGCCTACGTGGCCCGGCATGGCTACGCGCCCAAGCTGCGCGAGATCGCGGCGCATCTCGGGATCGCCTCGCGCGGGGTGGTGCACCGCCACCTGCGCGCCCTGGAACAGGAGGGTTTGATCAGTATCGAATCGGACCTTGCGCGCGGCATCCGGTTGCGCAAGGGCCGAGGGGCGGCCGCGCGGCTGTTTGCGCTGCCCCTGCTCGGGCGCATCGCCGCGGGCCGGCCGATCGAGGCCATCCCCGGAGAGGACGAGATCGATCTGGCGGAGTTTTTCGTCAACGGCAACCGTTTCGTGCTGCGGGTGCAGGGTGACTCCATGATCGAGGACGGCATTCTCGACGGCGACATGGTGGTCGTGGAGAAGCGCGAGACGGCGGACAACGGCGAGATCGTGGTGGCGCTCATCGACGGCATGGAAGCGACGCTGAAGCGCTTGCAGAAAAACCGCGATGGCAGCGTGACGCTGCGCCCGGCCAACAGCCAGATGTCGCCGATGCGCTACCCGGCCGCGCGTGTGCGCATACAGGGCGTGGTCGTGGGCCAGTTTCGTTCTTATAGATGATGCGCCATGGCGCCACTGACCTGCTACTGGCCGCGCGCCATCATTCACGTCGACATGAACGCGTTTTTCGCGTCGGTCGAGCAGCGCGATTTCCCCGGGCTGCGCGGCAAGCCCGTCGGCGTCACCAACGGTGAAGTCGGCACCACGCTCATCACCTGCTCGTATGAGGCGCGCGCCGTCGGCGTGAAAACCGGCATGCGCCTCCCCGAGGCGCGCCGGTTATGCCCCGGCCTGATCCAGCGGCCGGCGCGGCCCAAGGTCTACGCCGGCATTTCCACCCGCATCATGCATGCGCTGCACGACATCAGCCCCGACGTCGAGGTGTTCAGCGTGGACGAGGCATTCATCGACGTGACGCACTGCCAGCGTCTCCACGGCAGCCCCGAGCACATCGCGCAGCGGGTCAAACAGCGTATCCACGAGGTGAGCGGCGGGCTGCCGTGTTCCCTCGGCGTGGCCGGGAACAAATCCACCGCCAAGATCGCCTCCGACATGGAGAAGCCGAACGGCTTCACCGTCATCCCGCCGTGGGAGGCGCGCGAGCGCCTGCATGACGTTCCCATGACCAAGGTATGCGGGCTGGGTCCAAACATCGCTGAATTTCTTTCTTTGTATCACGCGCGTACCTGCGGCGACGTCGCGCGCCTGCCGTTCGCCGTGCTCGCGCGCCGTTACGGGGTGACGGGGAAGCATTTATGGCTGGCGTGCCAGGGCAAGGATACCGAGCCGGTCACACCGGAAACGGCGCCGCCTCAATCCGTCGGCCACGGCAAGGTGCTGCCGCCGCGCACGGACTCGGCGCGCGTCATCGAGATCTATCTGCGGCACATGTGCGAGAAGGTGGCCGCGCGCCTGCGCCGGTACGGCCTGCAGGCCGGTCAGCTGTATGTCGGGTTACGGCTGGAGGCGCCGGAGGATCTCGGCCAGCTGTTCGTGCTGCCGTACGGTACGCCCGACGGCAAAAGCTTGTTCCAGCTGGCGCGGAAATTCCTGCGGCGCCGCTGGCGCGGCGAGGCCGTGACCCACGTGCAGGTGACCGCCACGCAGCTGCGTTCCGCCTCCGGCCAGCTCGAGTTGTTCGCCCCGGACAACGTCCGCACGGTCGATCGCTTCAGCGCCATCGACCGCATCAACCTACGTTACGGCGAGTTCACCGTCGCGCCGGCGACGCTGCTGGAGCGCTCGACCATGCCCAACGTGCTCGCGCCGTCGTGGCGGCCGGACGGGCACCGGCAGCACATTCCGGACTGATTCATGCAGGAAAGACCGGAAAAAGAAATGCCGTCAACCCTGCCGCTGCGGGGGCGCGGTGCAGTGTCGAATCCGCAAGGGCGGTTCGAGCGCTTGACGCGCGACCCGTACGACGACGGCTGGTGGCCGGAGGAAGAGTTGCCGCCGCTCGCGACCACGGTCCGGATCGAGGAAAGCCGCAGCATCATCGCGCGCAACGATTCGCCCGACATCCCGTTTTCCCAGTCGATCAATCCATACCGCGGCTGCGAGCATGGTTGTGTCTATTGCTACGCGCGGCCGAGCCACGCCTATGTCGGCTTGTCGCCGGGGCTGGATTTCGAAACCCGGCTGTTCGCCAAGGCCAACGCCGCGGAAAAATTGCGCGAGGAACTGGCCCGGCCCGGTTATGCGTGTCAGACCATCGCGCTCGGCGCGAATACCGATCCGTATCAGCCGATCGAGCGCAGGTATCGTCTCACGCGCCAGGTGATCGAGGTGCTGGCGGAGTGTGGGCATCCGCTGTCCATCGTCACCAAGTCCTCGCTCATCGAGCGTGACATCGATTTGCTGGCGTTCATGGCCGGGAAACATCTGGTGCACGTGTTCGTTTCCATCACGACATTGAACCGTCAGCTGGCACGGCGGCTGGAACCGCGGGCGAGCGCCCCATCGCGACGGCTGGAAACGGTGCGCCGGCTGGCGGCGGCCGGCATCCCCACCGGAGTGCTGGTCGCGCCTGTGATTCCGGCGCTGACCGACAACGACGTGGAAAAAGTTCTGGAAGCGGCGCGCGCCGCCGGCGCGCGCTGGGCGGGTTATGTGCTGCTGCGCCTGCCGCATGAACTGAAGGACCTGTTCCGGCAGTGGCTCGCGACCCATGCGCCGCTCAAGGCCGGCCATGTCATGAAGCTCGTGCGCGAGACCCGCGGCGGACGGGACAACGACCCGCGCTTCGGTGTGCGCATGCGCGGCGAAGGCCGGCTGGCGGATCTGATCGAGGACCGGTTCGCGATCGCCTGCCGGCGCCTGGGCTTCAACCGGGA
>Ga0153916_10003363_pt1 | contig 11892 bp, 8 predicted proteins | sample Opewatmetagenome_FD_109642 | JGI IMG/M metagenome (GOLD analysis project Ga0153916, IMG submission 109642) | Freshwater wetland microbial communities from Ohio, USA - Open water 3 Core 3 Depth 4 metaG | ecosystem: Environmental > Aquatic > Freshwater > Wetlands | place: USA: Ohio, Lake Erie, Old...
ACACATAGAAAGTCCCTTCTGCAGGAGGATATTCAGGATAAATAGAATAACTCGAAGCGGAACGGATTGCCCTGAAATATTGCGGCATTTCTTCAACTTTCACCGGAATAAGACTGTCCGGATCATCGTTCAGTATACCATTGTACCTTAAATGCGTCCTTATCTGATCCAATTCATTCCGGAACATCTTCACCGGATCCTCTTTTATGTTGGATCTAAAACCGATCTTATCATAAACACTCTTTATTAAAACCGCTGGTTTAAGGGAATTCTTCACAGGATTATTCAGAATCTGTTCTGCTTCAACGGCCATAACCTGCAACATTTCGTTAGTCTCATCCTCAAGAATTGTCGATATTTCAGAAATCTTTAATCCTGTCGCCAGATGATTGCTATATATCCTTTCAAGAAGATTTGCCGTAATATTCAACTCTGTTTCCTGTGGCAATGTTTTTATTTTCTCTTCCAGATCTTTAATGGCCTTAAGCGACAATTCTATATTACTGGCTTTTGCAGAAAGCAAACTTAAAAAGTGCCTGCAATCATCTATCATTGAAAGGCTGATTTCCTGGCACGGAAATGAAACTTCCTGAATATTCTGAACAGCCTGTTCCAGGAATACCGGAATTTCCCTGAGCCGGTGTTGTAACAATTTATTGTCACCATAATTCAGCGCCTGTGCCAGGCCTGCATTTAATAATGTCAGATAAAAGGAAGGTTGTTTTTTCCATAAAGCTAATTCACCTAACTGGTCTCTGAGGTTATTCAGGAAAAGTATCAGCATATTTTTTTCAGACCGGATATCTATATCATCAATAACAATTTTAATATTATTAAGGGCAGTAATTGAATCAGAAATTTCATGAATTATCCTTCGGACTGATCCCTCAGAAAAATCATCCCAGGGAACAGTTTTTTTCTCAGGACCGGCCATATGTGGGAAAAAGTAAAACTCGTCTGAAGCACAGGCAACGGGAAAGTTTTCCGCAAGTGATTTTAATATTCGGAGTGAGATCTTCTCGAATGTTTTCCTGGAACTTATCATGTGGAATGTTTCCGAACTTCAGTATTTATTTCAATCAGAACTGATTTTTCTATATCTCGCCATATACATAATAAAAGCATCCTTATAGCCCATTTTGTGTATCCGTGGTAATTCCTTAAGTGCTTCGGATATATTCTGAAAATCACCATACACGTACCTGTAAAAACCATCGCTTCCACTGAACATAGTTACATTTGCAAGATCCCTGAAGTAATCAGTCTTGACAGGGTTCTTAAGAGCCATTATCTGTATTGTGAATGTCACGGAAACCGGAAGGTTTGAGCCGGACAGGCTCCTGATAAGATCCTCTAAATTCTCCTGTTCCATCAACATAGCTTCCGGAAAGCCATTATCAATGGCATCATTCAGTAAACGTATTGCATCTGCCTTATGATCAAAATTCCCTGCTGTATAGAGAAAAGCCTGATCAGTTATGATAAGGGCAATCTGTTCTTCCCCAATTTTTTCAGGCATATCTTTTGTCATGGTTTCGGTAGTAACCAGGAGCACTGTGTAGGAAAGATCGTTCTTGGGTTTCAGGTTTTGCGGAACAAATATTTCGGCTACGCTGACATTCTCATCCTGAAGATTAGATAACCTGAAGGATACATGCCTGTTAAGCCTCCTTCCTTCCGGACTGTCAGTGCCATCCTCATATTTGTTAATTGCAACAGGTTTTGCTTCACCAATTCCTTTTATGGTGATTCTGTCTGGACTTACGCCATGTTTTGTCAGATAATCTGCAATTGCTTTTGCACGGTTTTTTGATAGCCTTATGTTATATTCATCGGCACCAACCGCATCAGTATGACCGGTAAGTTCAATCTGAATATCAGGATATTTAAGCAGAACATCAAGTATCCGGTCAGCTTCCTTCTGAGCTTCCTCATCAAGGTCGTACTTATCAAACTCAAACATAATACTGTTAAGGATGTAATACTGATCTGCCGGCAGATGTTCCCCGGTCAAAGTCTCTTTCTGCTGCTCGTTGATGGAAGCTATGTACTTTTCTTTTATGGTGTCAGGGACCTCCTCCTCCTGTTTCCTTACTCCAATCTGTATATCCTCTTTAGGTCCTATCCTGACAGCATAAATATTCCGGTTGCCTGACAAGGAATCAATAATGGTAGAAAAATACCCCCAGTCACCATTTCTTCGTGGAACATAAAACAGGTCATCATCAGATGTACTCACAGGATACCCGATATTTTCAGGGAACGACCAGGTTCCATCAGGAAGCCATGTTGATATAAATATATCATATCCGCCCATAGTGGCATGGCCCTGTGAACTAAAAAACAATTTCTTTCCATCTTTGGTAATAAAGGGTGTCTCTTCACTGTAGAATGAATTTACTTCTGGTCCCAGATTTCGGGCCGGTTCCCAATCTTCACCAGGAGATTTTTCAGAAACCCAAATATCCAGTGCTCCCTGTCCTCCCGGCTTGTCGCTGGTAAAAAATAATTTCCGGCCATTTGCTGAAATACAGGCATGAGATTCAAAATATTCCGTGTTTATATTACTGTTCAGTTTTTCAATTTTTGTCCAATGTCCTTTACTAAACCTGCTAACATAAACATCCGCTTCCAAGTGATTTGTTTTAACCAGATAAAGTTCTTTACCATCCAAAGACAGAGAGGTGGGATAACAATCACCGTCGGAATCCAGTTCGCTGTTCAGAATCACCGGCTCACTCCATCCCTCACCCGATCTATGTGACATCAGGATAGCATGGTAAAGAGGTTTATCTGCCATAAAAATCACTATCGAATCATCCCCGGAAAAGACAGGATTATAATTTGCAGTATATCGATTCAGTCCGTTAGCAGGATCAAGAAACTCAACGCCAATAGGTTTTTTAATCATTGCTCTTGCCAGTTCACAGGATTTGATCTGAGCATTTACATATTCGATATCCGCAAACTTATTTTTGATCATTACATTACGATATTTCTCGTAATATTCAATTGCTTTATCAAACTGGTTATTGATATGATATGCTCTTGACAGTGCAAATATGCTTTCCCTGGGAGCATTACGCTCTTTATAGGACCCTTCTCTGTAACCTGCAGAAATACTGTTCACTGCTTCTTCAAGATGTGGTATTGCTTTTCTTTTCATTCCATATAGGCTCAGATAACAAGCCCCGGTGAGAAAATGCAAATTAGAATTATTGGGATCTGTTTTAAGCATTTCAGTATACAGGTGCAATGCTTCTTCATATTCCTCTGTCATAAAGAAATATTCAGCTTCAAGAAAATTTTCACGGAAAAGATTTTTATCCTGTGCAAGGAGGTTGCTAACCAGTAATAATGCAGAAATCAATAGGAAGAGTAATTTCTTCAAAACGATTAACTTTTGTTATTCAAAAGTATGAAATCATGCAGGAGTATAATTGTCAATAAGTATAAATATATCAACATTATACGTGCCCCAGAATAATATAAATATCTAATAATTAAACTTTCTTCTGCTCTTTCAGCCAACGGTAAACTGTATGGTACTTGATTCCGGTTATCCTTGAAACGTCTCCGGCGGAGTGAATTTTGGCAAGCTTCAGGATGGTTTCTTTTATATTTTTGTCGTACCTGGGAGAAGCCTGTTTGTTCTTGCAATATCTTTTACGGATCCTGGAGATTGACATTTCAGAAACACCATATTCTTTACATATATCAGTTGCGAATTCCCCATTATCCAGCCTCTTTGCTATCTTCTTAGCCTTCTTGTGAGAAATCGGCGAATTAATTCTTCGATGCCTGTTTTTGTGACTTACATTAATAATCGGATAGCCAAGTTCTTCCCGGATCTTATAAAGTTCTTTTGGACTTGTCCAGACCAGGTTTTTATAATGATTATCAAGACGGTCGGCATTCTTATGTATTACCATCTTATTCACAAGCGGCCTTGGATTATGTACGTAAGCTTCTGCAACAACGCGATGGACATAACGGAGCTTGCCTGCAATACGACAAGAGTAATAACCCTTCTTTTTACCGGTGGCAGACAACAAATATATCTGACATTTTTCCCCTTCATATTTAATGACCGTGCCATCTTTATTGACTTCAACAGGTTCAGGAATACCTTTTAGTCTTAGCGTTCTCATAGCTTATTGTTTAACCCTTGGAGCTTTTATAAAGCTCCAAGGGTCTTGAAGAACAAATTTATAATTTATTTAAAATTAAAATTGTCTCGCTTTGGTCTTTTTTGGTTATACAATTTTTGTTATATTGCGATAAGTGTAATGATGAGAAAGAAACAGAAATATGAGCTGGAATACAGCATGAATACCTCACCTGAGATCCTTTATGCAAGGTTGAGTACACCGGGAGGATTATCGGAATGGTTTGCCGATGATGTCAACCTTGATGGGAATGTCTATACGTTCTTCTGGTTAAAGAATCCGGAACAGGCTGAAGTTGTTCAGAGGAAAGAAAACAGGCTGATCCGTTTTCACTGGCTGGATGATGATGACTGCAAGTCCTATTTCGAATTCAAAATTACAGAGTATGAACTCACCGGTGATGTTTCCCTGATGATAACTGATTTTGCCCATGAGGATGAAAAAAAAGATTCTATAGATCTCTGGGATAAGCAAATTGCCGATTTGAAGCATGTGATCGGTTTATAAATCTTCATCCCGGAACCCGGATAATATCTTACCTTTGAAATCGTTATTCTGTTACCATGCGAGTACCACTTCTTAAACGGCTTCATTTGCTCGTCCTGAAATCATTCCTGGGCCCTTTCCTCCTTACTTTCTTCATTGTAATATTCGTTCTGGTCATGCAATTTTTGTTTAAATATCTCAATGACCTGATAGGGAAAGGCTTGGAAATCAGTATTATCGCAGAATTCATGTTGTATTTGTCTACAAGTATGGTACCACTGGCCCTTCCCCTGGCGCTGTTGATGGCAGCACTTATGACATTCGGCAATCTTGGAGAATTCAATGAACTTACTGCGTTGAAATCCTCCGGGATTTCACTCCAGAGGATTATGATGCCTTTAATAATTGTTACACTGCTAATCAGCATCGGTGCTTTTTTCTTCTCAAACTTTGTCCTTCCTGTTGCTAATTTAAAAATGCGATCCCTGCTGTATGACATACAACGTCAAAGGCCTGAATTCCAGATTATTGAAGGCATATTCTATAATGGTATTGAAGGTTACAGTATCAGGATCGGGGACAGAAGTCATAAAAACGGGATGCTTTATGATATCCGGATCTATGATCATACAAAACAGCATGGAAATACATTCGTCACCTATGCAGATTCGGGAACAATGAAAATGACCGAAGATGAACAGTTCCTGGTTATCACATTATTTAATGGCCACTCCTATGAAGAACTGCAGCCGGAAAAACAAAACCGCCGGGATTTCACTTATCCCCAACGCAGGGATAAATTCCAGGAACAGGTCATGACAATTGAAATGAAAGGATTTGAACTGAACAGGACAGACGAATCTTTGTTCAGGGGCAATTATAATATGATGAGCCTTAAGCAACTAAGGCACTGTGAAGATTCTATAAGCAATGATGTTGATGTGATAAATAAAGGATTGAATGCAACTCTCAGCAAGTCGACATATCTCGAATACCGTCGTGCGAGGACCAGGAGAAATAATACTAACGATTCAATCGCAGTAAACTATATCACTCTTAATACCGACAGCTTTTTCAATGCTTTACCGAACTCACAGAAACAACAGGTAACCAGTCAGGCCATCACACAGGCAAGATCTTCACTGAATTACGTGACTACAAGTTATGTAAACTCAGACAGCAAGATCAGGCGATTACGCAGGTACCAGATCGAGATCCAGCGAAAATTCACCCTTTCCTTTGCATGCTTTATTTTTTTCTTTATTGGCGCCCCTCTTGGTGCAATTATAAGGAGAGGAGGACTGGGCATGCCTACCGTTATTTCTGTGCTTTTCTTTATTGTCTATTATATCATTTCGCTTTCAGGGGAAAAATTTGTCCGGGAAAGCATGGTAACTCCTTTTCAGGGCATGTGGATATCTGCAGTTATTTTGTTCCCGCTTGGCATCTTTCTCACATATAAAGCTGCCACCGATGCGGCAATCATGAATATGGATACATACTCGAACTTTATCCGCAAGATAAACCGGTTTTTCAGATATTATCTCATCAAGCTGAGACCTTCCTGATGAACATCCTCATACTTACCACCAAACTTCCTTACCCGCCCAGAGATGGCGGTGCAATAGCCACTTTAAACATTGCGACCGGATTATCCGATTCAGGCCATCATGTGATCATTATGGCTATGAATACCTCCAAACATTATTTTAATCCCAGCCAGATACCTGAGCAACTTAGGAATAAAATATCAATAATTACCATAAATGTTAAAACATCTATTCAATGGCCTTTACTATTATGGAATTTTTTCTTTTCCAAAAGGCCTTATAATGCTGTGCGTTTTCATTCAGATCAATTTTCAGATAAATTAAAGGATCTCATTATTAAAGAAAAGTTAGATATCATTCAACTTGAAGGGCCATACCTTGACTATTGTATCCCCCTGATCCGGGAAAAAAGTGAAGCAAAAATTTCATTCCGGGCCCATAACCTTGAATATGAAATTTGGGAAAGAAGGGCATGGCAGACAAAAAATCCGATTATACGCTACTATATAAAATTGCTGTCTGCCCGCATCCGTAAACTTGAACAATCCCTTATTGGCAAGATAGATATGATTGTGCCGATTTCCGAACGTGACCAGAAAGGGTTCCTGAACCTTGGACTATCCTGTCCATCAATAGTCTGCCCGGCAGGTCTGGATATCCGGTCATATCCCGATCCCTCTCCCATTACCGGGATCAACCTGTTTTATATTGGGGCGCTTGACTGGGGGCCCAATACCGAGGGACTGGACTGGTTCTTCGACAATGTCTGGAAAAGGTTATCAGTTTTACATCCGGGAATTGAACTGCATGTAGCAGGCCGGAATTCGGATTTTTATTTCCGCAGGAAAAAAGAAATCGGGGGTGTAAAAGTAAAAGGGGAAGTTGAAGATGCTCATGCCTTTATTAATTATCATTCTGTAATGATCGTTCCGTTGCTCTCGGGCAGCGGGATACGGGTAAAAATTCTGGAGGGAATGCTAATGGGCAGGACAATCATCACAACATCAACGGGTGCAGAAGGACTGGATGTTACTGATGGCAGTAACATACTGATTGCCAATACTGCAGATGAATTCCTGGCTCAGATTGAAAAGCTGATCAGGTCCCCTGATATAGCCAGGTCAATTGGATCAGCAGCCAGGCAATTTGTAATAGAAAATTTTGATAATTTAGTAATCGCAAAAAAACTGGCTGATTTTTATTCAGTACAAAAAAAATGATCTGGCAGTTAATATTCTGGATTAGCCTGGTTCTGATAATTCATTCATATCTGATCTATCCTGCTATTCTTTATTTTCTGGCTCTTAATAAAAAAAACAATCAGGAAATTTTCAGACGCGATGATAATCTGCCCTTTGTATCTATAATTCTTTCAGTATATAATGAAGAACTGGTTATAAGGGAAAAATTGCGCAGTGTATTCAAAACCACCTATCCGGAAGACAAGTTTGAAATACTGATAGGTTCAGACGGATCTACAGATAAAACCAATACTATTCTCAGGCTATTTTCAGTTGAAGACCCTGCAATCCGGTTTTTCGGGTATCCCGAAAGAAAAGGAAAAGGAAGTGTATTGAACCGGCTTCGAAAGGAGGCTAAAGGAGAAATACTTATTTTCACAGATGCACAGGTCATGTTTACTCCTGATTTGATCTTTAATCTGGTCCGGAATTTCAAAAATCATTCAATCGGTCTGGTTGGAGCGAATATTGTCAATAAAAGAACTGATGCTTCCGGTATATCTATTCAGGAATGGACATTCATGTCACGTGAAATCAGTTTAAAGCATAAGGAAGGTCTTATCTGGGGGACTATGATGGGTGCGTATGGCGCCTGCTATGCAATCAGGAATGAGTTATTTACAATAATTCCTAAGGGATTTTCTGTCGATGATTTTTTTATCACCATGAAAGTGCTTGAACACAAGTACAAATGCATTCTTGACATAGAGGCAGTATGTTATGAAAATGTACCAAACCGTATCATTGAAGAATTCCGGAGAAGGATCCGGATTTCAGCCGGCAACTACCAGAATCTTCGCGCTTTTTATAATCTTCTGTGGCCTCCTTATACGGCGCTTTCATTTAGTTTATTATCCCACAAAGTATTGCGCTGGGCCTGTCCTTTTTTACTTGTATTATTGATAATATCAAATATCTTCTTATTCAAAGTTCATTTAATTTACAGGATAGCACTTGTCACGCAGGGGATACTTATGATTATTCCTTTTATTGATTATTTATTAAGGAAATTAAAGATACATATTGTATTTTTGCGGTTCATTACGCATTTCTATAGTATGAATCTGGCTTTGTTGGCCGGATTCTTTAAGTTTATTAAAGGAAGTGAAACAAATGTCTGGCAACCAACTCAAAGATCAGATAAATGAAATTACCCCTTTCAGCACTATTGATGAGGCGATTGAGGAGACCAGGAAAGGGAAAATAATTATTGTGGTGGATGATGAGGACCGCGAAAATGAAGGTGATTTTATCGCCGCTGCCCAGCTTATCACACCTGAGAAAGTCAATTTTATGGCTACACATGCCCGTGGGCTGATCTGCGTTGCCCTCACTGAAGAACGTTGCGAAGAGCTTGACCTTGACCTGATGGTGGGAGTAAATACCAGCAGGCATGGAACAGCTTTTACAGTCACGGTTGATCTTATCGGACAGGGTGTAACTACAGGGATTTCTGCTTCTGACAGGGCTAAAACCATCAAAGCCCTGGTAGATTCCTCGACCAGTGCAGGTGATCTGGCTCGTCCGGGACATATTTTCCCTCTTAAATCAAGAAGCAAGGGAGTCCTTCGCAGGGCAGGCCATACCGAAGCTGCCGTTGATATCACGAAGCTGGCCGGACTTAAGCCAGGTGGAGCTCTCGTGGAGATTATGAATGAAGATGGCTCAATGGCTCGGCTTCCCGAACTGACCAAAATTGCCCAGCGTTTCAAGTTGAAGCTAATAACTATCAAAGACCTGATCGCTTACAGGTTGAAGACCGAAAGTATTGTGATCAAAGGCGTCGAAGTAAATCTTCCCACCAAATATGGCACCTTCAGGCTGATTCCATTCATTCAGAAATCCAACGGAATTGAACATATTGCCCTGCTGAAAGGCTCCTGGACAAAAGATGATGCAGTAATGGTAAGAGTCCATTCCTCATGCATTACCGGGGATATATTTGGTTCATATCGTTGCGATTGCGGATCGCAGCTTCACAAAGCCATGGATATGATCGAGAAAGAGGGCCGGGGAGCGATAATCTACATGAACCAGGAAGGGAGAGGGATAGGACTTTATAATAAAATCAAAGCTTATAAACTTCAGGAACAAGGTCGTGATACAGTGGAAGCAAATCTGGAACTGGGCTTCAGGATTGATGAAAGAGATTATGGAGTAGGGGCAAATATTATGCACGAGCTGGGCCTTGGGAAACTAAGGCTAATTACAAATAATCCTAAAAAAAGAGCCGGTCTCGAAGGTTATGGTCTGAAAATCGTGGAAAATATACCCATTGAAATTGAACCAAATGAGTATAACAAGTTCTACCTTCAGACAAAAAGGGATAAAATGGGACATTTTCTGGATCTTGCGCGTTACGATCACGAATGAAAAAAAAAGACTTTCGCATAGTATTCCTGGGTACTCCTGAATTTGCAGTGGCTAGTCTTGATGCACTTGTAAGGGATAATTTTAATATTGCCGGCGTTATAACAGCTCCGGACAAACCTGCAGGCAGAGGACAAAAGATAATGTTCCCGGCCGTTAAGAAATACGCAATTGAGACTAATATGTCTCCTGTTCTTCAGCCTGTGAATCTCAAAGACCCTGCTTTCCTTGAAGAACTTCGTTTATTAAAGCCTGATTTACAGGTCGTAGTTGCTTTCAGAATGCTTCCGGAAACAGTCTGGTCGTTACCTGGTCAGGGAACTATCAATCTGCATGCCTCGCTCCTCCCCCAATACAGGGGTGCGGCTCCGATTAACCATGTTATTATAAACGGTGAAAAAGAAACCGGGGTTACAACCTTTTTCATCCGGCGTGAAATCGATACCGGTAATATACTGTTACAGGAAAAGGTGCAGATAAGGAATAATGAGACTGCCGGAGAGCTTCATGACAGGCTTATGCATGTTGGTGCCAAACTGGTTGTCAAAACAGTCAGGAGTATTGCAGATGGCAATTATTCAGAGATCAGTCAATCCGAACTAACCGGTAAACATCCGGTATTAAGACTTGCTCCAAAAATAACTACAGAAGATTGCCGGATAAATTGGGATTCCAATGCTGGCTCAATATTTAATTTTATTCGTGGATTGAGTCCGCATCCGACAGCATGGTCAGAATGGATAAAAAAAAATAACCAGAAATTTTCAATAAAAATCTATAATTCCAGCGTGGAAGTACTTGAACACAATTATAAACCAGGGACACTTATCACCGATCAGAAAAAATTTCTTAAAGTGGCCTGCAGGGATGGTTTTATCCACATCACGGATGTTCAGCAAGCAGGGAAGAGGAAGATGAACGTGGAGGAATTTCTCAGGGGCAACCGTTATTTAAAGGAATTAGCTGTAATAATCCAGGATATATAAGTCCTCAAGTCCTCGAGTCTACCTTAAATAAGATTATTCTTCAAATTCAATCTTTGGACCTTCTTCCTCTATTATATCCTCCTCTGGTACTTCACCCTTCTTTTGTTTTCTTAATGATATGACATCGCCAGGAGAAGGTTCAGTGCCTTCCTTCATAAGGTTTTTCTGGTACAATTTATCCAGTTTGATGCCATACAGTTGTGATATCTGGGACATGGTCTCTCCTTCTGCAACCGTATGATACTGGTATTCAACAGATGCCTTATTGCGTTTTGGCTGGAGGTATAATATCTGCCCTGGCTCAAGAGAGGCATTTCTTTCCATCTCGTTATAGCGGGTCAGTTCGAATGGCATTAATTTAAATTCCTCTGATATTCCCAGATAGGTATCTCCTTCCTTAATAATTATATAATCGATCCGGTTACGGGTCAGGATCTTACGCTGTGATGCTTCAACATCATTAACTTCGACAGAATCAGCTTTAGTCTTTCCAGCCTCTGCCTTATAAACCATTGCAGTGTCAACAACTGCAAGTTCATCCTTCGCAGGTTCTTGCTGCTTCTTTCTTTTTTTCAGTGGTTTGTCATATACGTATAATTCATTCTCTTCAATGATCCGGATAATGTCACCGGAATAGGACCTGTCCGTTGCATAACCTGCCTTTTCGAGTCCTTTTGCCCATCCTTTGTAATCGGTCTGATCCAGATAGAAAAGGAATACATACCTCGACCCGTTCATCAGAAAATCTGTATGATCTTTATATGACTCTTCCGCCGATTTGTATTTTCTGAAACATTCATTCTTTTCATCATCATCATGATATATCTCTTTACCCGTCCAGTCATGGCATTTTATGCCGAAGTGATTATTAGCCTGCCGGGCAAGGCGGCTATTCCCGTTATCAGATTCAATCATACCCTGTGCCAGAGAGATGCTTGCCGGTATACCGCTCCTGTTCATTTCAGCTATAGCAATTTCTTTAAAAGCCAGTATGTATTCTTCACGTGTAATTTTCCGGTCTGATTGGGCCGATGAATCAATAGCTCCGGCAATTAAAGCCAGGAATACAATCGAACTGAAAGACCTCATA
>Ga0153916_10003364_pt1 | contig 11892 bp, 10 predicted proteins | sample Opewatmetagenome_FD_109642 | JGI IMG/M metagenome (GOLD analysis project Ga0153916, IMG submission 109642) | Freshwater wetland microbial communities from Ohio, USA - Open water 3 Core 3 Depth 4 metaG | ecosystem: Environmental > Aquatic > Freshwater > Wetlands | place: USA: Ohio, Lake Erie...
CCTGTGCAACGCCGGTGGGGTCACCTGCTCCTACTTCGAAGGCGTCCAGAACGACATGAACTTCTACTGGACCAAGCAAGAGGTGCTGGAGAAGCTGGACACCAAGATGACCCAGGCGTTCAATTCCGTGCTCGAGATGTCCGAAAAGGAAAAAGTCTACATGCGCGATGCGGCTTATATGGTCGCTATTGCGCGTGTGGTCAAGGCCATGGAACTGCGCGGCTGGATCTAATCATATTTCATCACCATCTGACAGGATATTAGGAGAAATCCTTATATCCTGTTTTTATTTTATCTTCATAGAGACGCCCCGGCGGGGCGTCTTTGCGAATATGCTCAGGACGAATCCCGCGAATGGGAAGGTGCGCAAAGCAGTGAAAGCATGCAGACATTGCAGGAAAACGCCTCCAGCAGCAAACCTATGGGATCGGTTGGTTTTTGGTGTAACTCCGGGTTGGAGTTCAGCAGGGAATGGGAAGAACACTGATGATGTGCGGATGAGGTTAGGAATAATATCTACCGATATCTTAGCGAACGGGGGCAAGAAAGATAAAAAAACTGCATGGCGAATGGTTTGGTATGCCAGGCAGCAAGAAGAGTATCACTGATGATGGGATTTGGTTATACTTTTCAGAAGTACTGATTCTGAACACAGCATGGCTCACGCATCCGGATGTAATCTTGTTCCAGCTCATTTAGGATTTCATCATAGCGTTGGGTAATATAGGCCTGTAATAAAGTTTTTTGGTCAGTCTTGGGGAGAAGGTGCAGGCCGTACTTGATCAGCTGCTGCCCAACATTCTTCCGATACACGATCGTGCCCTTGAGGTTGAAGAATAAGTGCTTCGGAGCAAGCTGAAACTCGAGCAAGAGCTTTACACCAGGTCGCAGCTTGCCATCAGGGTCGAAGGTCTTATTCACCAGGATCCCCATCCCCTCGTTGCTAATGTCTTCCAAGAAGGCGCGATAAGTTTTTCGATGGAAGTACATATTGATATAGGTCGGGCATTTCGGCTGGACGCGTTCAGCTTTGCGGTCTCGCCAGTCACCGTAGGACAAGTCGGAAAGATGGAAGGTTCCATGTGTGTAATCAACCGGGTGAATGGTTGCGAAGATCGCCCCCGGGAAAGCCCGACTGCGTAAGTGAATCATACCCAAAAGGATGTGGAAAGTCAGACGTTGGGTTGCCTGAATAGTGGCAGAAACCGGGTTGATATCGACGATACGCCCCTGCTGGTTAAGGGTAGTCCCTTTGTAATGCTTGGTCAGGCTGACTAGCGGGTAGGGGTTAGGCAGAGCGCTGATGCAATCAGCGACTGAGGTCATCGTTTGGTAAGACATACAGGTTTCTCCACAGGTAGATCTTGTACCAGATAGATAAGTAATATTAAACTATAGTTACAAGATTCGTGCCTTCATGGATCAGAGCAAATTAGGTCGTGATTAAGTAAGGAAAATCTGCCACTAAGGCTTGATTACTGGATAATTTACGCTTCTCGTTGTATACTCAATGCACCCTGGGGCGTAATTTTGCGCACCCTACCGAGGAGAAGTTTTAACATGAGAGTAACCGTCTTGCAAGAGAATCTGGCTCACGGTCTGGGCATTGTCTCGCGTGCTGTATCCCCACGTAGCACCCTGCCCGTACTGGCAAACGTCCTGGTCGCCACAGATGAAGGACGCCTGCGTCTATCCGCCACCAACCTGGAGCTGGGCATCACCTGCTGGATCGGTGCCAAGATCGTCGAAGAAGGCTCTACCACCGTCCCTGCGCGTACCTTCACCGATCTTGTCGCCACCCTCCCTAGCGATCAGGTGGAGATGTCCCTTAACGTGCGCAACCAGAAGCTTAATTTGCATTGTGGTTCATCCAACACGGATATCAATTGCATCGATGCCCAAGAATTTCCCCCCATGCCGATGCCCGATCTTGCAGATGGCATCCCCATCAATGTGACCGAGCTCAAGGAGATGATCCAGCAGGTGGCCTTTGCTGCCTCCACCGATGAAGCTCGCCCGGTGCTCACCGGGGTGCTGATGACTGCCCAGGGTAACCAGATCTCCTTGCAGGCAGCCGATGGCTTCCGCCTCTCGATCCGTAAAGCTGAGCTCTCCTCACCGCTGCCACGCCCCATCAAAGCCATCATCCCTGCCCGGGCTCTGGCAGAGCTGGGTCGCATCGCCAGCGATAGCGAATCCACGGTCACCATGGTGATGCCCGCCAACCGCGGTCAGGTCATCTTCCACATGAAGGATGTCGAGTTGGTCTCCCAGCTTATCGAAGGCTCCTACCCCGACCTGGAGCAGGTCATCCCCCGCTCCCATCAGACACGTACGGTCATCTCCACCCCCGCCATCCTCAAGGCCTGCAAACAGGCTGAGATCTTTGCCCGTGAGGGTTCACATATCGCCCGTATCCAGATCACCCCCGGCAGTGATAATCAGCCTGGGACGGTCGAAATCTCAGGGCAGTCGGAAGAGACCGGCTTCAACCAAACTGTGATCGACGCCAACATCGAAGGCAACCAGGTGCTCATCGCCTTCAACGTGCGTTTCCTGCGTGAAGTCCTGGATGTGATCAAAACGCCCAATGTGATCCTCGAGACAAATATTGAAACCACGCCTGGCGTCTTCCGCCCGGTGGGAGAAGACAATTTTCTACACGTCATCATGCCCATGCACCTGGGTGGGTAAATCTTGGGGTAAGCGTAAGAGCGAACCAAGAATCTATATTATTTCCACGTAGGGGCGCAGGGTTGGATTTCCATACGAAACTATTAAATTCCAACCCTGCGCCTTTTCTTATAATACAACAATGATTATATAGAGTTTTCAATGACCCTCCCATCAGTCAGCACTGAAAAGACGCTCCGTATCTACCTGGCTCTGGCGCAATACCCCATCCTGAGCACTCAAATCCGCGCCCGCATGCGGCGCGCGATCTTCGAACACGGAGTGATCGCTCAGCAGGATTTTGAAGCGGAGGTTCGCGAGCAAGCCATTCATTCCCAGTCGCGCGAAGCCCTGCATGACCCTTTGGCGGAGGAACCTGCTGACGTCTGGGAGCTGCGCCTTTCACGTCTGCGCGACCACCTGACTGACTTCTACTTTGCATATAATCTGCCCTATGAGCTGTTTGAGCAGATCGTGCGCGATACCCTGGCAGAGCGCGGCGTCCACGCACAAGACCTGTTGGTCTCATTCAACCCCGAGCTGGCGCCGCAATCCATGCTGTTTGAGCAGGCTTCAGCGATCGAGAGTTTGCCTGCTGATGAGCGGACCTTGGCCGAACCTCATCTGCGCGAGATCAAAGTGGTGCTTATCCGCACCCTTATTAGCGACCAGCTCGCTTACGTCAATATAGCCAAGGATTGGTTTACTATCCACGACCTGCGTGAGATCTACCAGCATAAGATTGGCAGTGGCAAGATTGGTGGGAAATCCGCCGGCATGCTGCTTGCCAGGCGCATCCTTGAAACGGTTGCCTCACCCGAGCTGAAAGCCCATCTATCTATTCCTGAGTCGTACTTTCTGGGAGCTGATGTCACCTATGCTTTCATGGCGATGAACAATCTGATGCATTGGAACGACCAGAAGTACAAAAATGAGGAGCGCATCCGAGCTGAACACCCTCAAATCATTCTGGATTTCATGGCGGGAAAATTCCCCCCCGAAACCTTAGGCGAGCTTCACAACCTGCTTTCGGTAGTTGGTCAACAGCCTCTGATTGTACGTTCCTCCAGCCTCCTGGAAGATAATTTCGGGACCTCCTTTGCGGGTAAATATGAAAGTATATTTTGCCCCAATCAGGGTAGCCTGATGGATAACCTGCACCAGCTTACCCAAGCCATTCAGCGCATCTATGCCAGCATCCTCAATCCCGATGTGTTGCTTTACCGGCGTAGCAAGGGCTTGCAGGACTACGATGAACGTATGGCAATCCTCATCCAGATCGTCCAGGGTGAAAAGGTGGGACGGTATTTCCTTCCTTATGGAGCGGGGGTAGCCTTCAGCCACAACCAATTCCGTTGGAATCCGCAGATCCGTAGGGAGGATGGCTTCATCCGCCTGGTATGGGGGCTTGGCACGCGCGCCGTGGAACGCGTGGGGAATGATTACCCGCGTTTGGTGGCTTTAAGCCACCCATTGCTCCATCCAGAAGCTACACCCACCCTCATCAGCCAATATTCACAACATTATGTGGACCTGATTGATCTGGAAGATAACCAATTAAAGTCAGTCCCCGTCGGAGACGTGCTCTCAGTTCGCTACCCAGGTTTACGTTACATTGCCCAAATTTATAACGAGGATTTCTTGCTCCCCATCCGCAGCAATTTATTGGATGGAAATACCAGCCAGCTAGTCATCACCTATGACGAGCTCCTCCAGCGAACCCCGCTTGCTGGTCGTTTTCGTGAGCTCCTCACTAAGCTGGAAGAGAATTACCACTCCCCTGTGGACACTGAGTTCACATTGCGTGTCCTCGACCTCAATGCCGCCCAGCCTGAGGTGGAAATCTGCCTGCTGCAATGTCGCCCGCAATCCCAGTTCAAGGAAAGCAAGGTCCACCTGCCCACCAGCTTAAACCCGGCTGACGTGATCTTCTCAACCACACGCCTGGTACCCGATGGGCATGTACCTGGGGTTTCCCACGTCATCTATATCTCCCCAGAAGGCTATTTCTCCCTTGGCACCCAGCCAGAAAGGAATCATATTGGGCATCTCATTAGCAAATTAAATGCCAAATTGGCTGGAAAAACCTTTATCACGATCGGACCCGGCCGCTGGGGCACCATCAATCCTGATCTGGGTGTACCGATCAATTATGGGGATATTTACAACACCCGCGCCCTGATCGAAGTCTCTGGCCTTGGTATTAGTGCCGCCCCAGAGCCATCTTTTGGTACCCATTTCTTCCAGGATTTGGTCGAATCCAATATTTACCCCCTTGCGATCTACCTGGATGACCCCGAAGTCCAATTCAATCGCCCGTTCTTTTACGATACACCCAATCAGCTGGTTGCCTTTCTTCCGGAAGCAGCTGACTGTACGGAAGCCATCCACTTGATTGAGGTCGCCTCCTTCCGCCCGGCTCATCATTTGGAGCTGGTGATGGATGATGACAAGGGTCAAGCCCTGGCTTTCCTGGTCCCGAATGAATAAATTTACCAGATACCATTGCAGTAATCTTGTTTATTTGACCTTTAAGGAGGGTTGGCTATGAAAAAATTCGTGGCTGTAGCGGGGAATATCGGGGTCGGGAAGTCCACCCTGGTCAGCATGCTATGCAACCGTTTAGGCTGGAAGCCTTTCTTCGAACCGGTCGGCGAGAACCCTTATCTGGCTGATTTTTATCGGGATATGCGTTTGTGGTCCTTCCACTCGCAGATCTTCTTCCTCACCCGCCGTTTACGCTCCCACCGTGAGCTCCTGGACCATCCGACTTCCGCCATCCAAGACCGCTGTGTTTATGAAGATGCAGAGGTCTTCGCCCAGAACCTGTTTTTACAGGGGCTGATGGATGAGCGTGATTACCTCAGCTACCGCGAGCTGTACCGCGTGCTAAGCGAGTTCCTTCCCCCGCCAGACCTGGTGGTGTATCTGCGCGCTTCAGTGGACACCTTAAGGCAGCGAATTTCCAACCGCGGGCGCGACTACGAACGCACCATCACCCCCGAATACCTGGGACAGTTAAACACATTATATGAAGAATGGATTGATAATTTTAGCCTGTGCCCAGTGCTCGCCGTCCCTGCTGATGCCCTGGATTATGTTGCTCACCCTGGTCACTTGGATTTAGTTGCCCTAAAGGTCGATGAAAAACTGACCGGTAAAGAAGAAGTCGTCTTCTCAGCCGACGAGGTGGCAAATTCAACCTAGAATGTAGTAAAGGCGCACCGACGCTGCACTCCTATCAGTCACACCCTTTCCAGCTTTTCAATCATCTCTTCCGCCAGGCTCACTGCATCCTGAACTGTCTGCACATCATAGGCGAACCTGGCACCAGCAGTCTCATATAATCTCGGCAGTGATACCGTCCCGCCCAATGCCAGCGCCCGCCTGTAGGCTGCCACAGCAGCTTTCTGGTCCTTCAGCGCATTCCGCCACACCTGGAACGCCCCTAAAGAAGCCAGCCCATACTCCACGTAATATAACGGCACCTCGAAGATGTGCTGCTTACGTTGCCATCCAGTGACCATCACGTCATCCAACCCGCTCCAGTCCACCCCGATCATATAACGTTGCCATAGCTCTGCCCACCTTTGGTCGCAGTGATCCGGATTAGCCGCTGCAGTCTGGTTTGTGTAAGCCCAATGCTGGAAGCCATCTACGACTGCCATATACGGCCAGAATAGCACGGCTTCTTCCAGGTGTTCGATGAGTGCCCGCGCCGCATCCTCCTTTGAATAAAAACCACCTTCACTTGCCGGCAGGTAAGGGCTTGCCAACAGCTCCATCGCCATCGATGCCACCTCCGCAAACTCCATCCCCACTGGCAGCTGATGGTAGTACGCTAAATGGGCCTCTTCGAATACATGGAAGGCATGCCCGCCTTCATGCAGCAAAGTAGCCACATCCGCGTGCAATCCTACGGCATTCTCAAAGATGAATGGCAACATGACCATATCATAATTATTACAATAAGCTCCCGGTGCTTTGCTCTTACGGTTATCCAGGTCAAGCAAACCCTTGCTACGCATGGTCTCAAAATACCTGCCCAGCTCAGGGTCCACACGGTGGAAGATTGCCGATACTTTGTCCTCTAGCTCGCTGATTGTCTGGTATGGTTTGAGAGGCTCCCGCCCTAAAGGGTCAACATTAAGATCCCAGGGGCGCAAGCTTGCCAGACTCAGCTGTTTTTGTCGCTTCTCATAGATGTGCCTGGCAGCCGGCACAGCCACCTTTTCGATCGCTCCGTGGAATTGAATGCAATCTTCAGGAGTGTAGTCAAAGCGCAGCAGCTCCTTCCAGCGATAACTTCGATAATCAGTGAAGCTTGCATGATTGGCAATTTGCACCCGTACATCCAACATCCTCCCCCATAGCTCATTCAGCCTTTTTCGGTCAGCGAGCCTGCGAGCCATTGCCATACGCCAGGCTTTTTCACGTTTAGCGCGGTCCGGGCTCAGGTATATCGGTTGTAGCTGGGTGGGTGTTACCTCCTTGCCCTCCCACACCACCGTTTCCGCTCCGATGATCTCATCGTACTCGTTTACCAATTTCTTCTCTTCGGTGAGCAGGGGCAGGTTTTCTTCACGGAAGATCTCTGCCTCGATCCGTATATTGCGCAGCGGGATATCAAACCCTTGTGGCTGCAATCCACTAGCAAGCAGCTTTTGTTTGAGCCTCTGATTGGCACCTTGTGAGGGATTGTAAGTCTCATCCAGGAAGGTGTTGAAGCGGTTTTTGGCATCCTGGTCAGCGGTATTTAGCGTAGTCGCCACCCACAATCGGCCATAGATCTCAGACAGCATCCGGTTCAGGTCAGACCAATCCATCACCCAATCGTCAAGGGTGGATGGTGATAATGAACGCTTCTCCAGATTATCAGCATAAGGCTTGATTTGGGACCAATCCCAATTAAGGAATACCTGTGGGTCTTTCGGGAACGTAGTGAACATGATGTTTCCTCTCAACTTCTATTCGTGATGATCGCCAAAATGCCTTAGCCATTTATTGGATTAATCCATAGACTCATTTGCCCCAATCCATGCTATACCAGCGCAGGTAGTCCTCCACATGTGCTTGCCAGTAGGCTTCCACATGCTCCCCGACAAACATATGGTACTCGTGAGGGATATCAAACTTAGTGAGCAAACCCTCCAGCCAGGTTGCAGATTGGGTAATCTCGGGTCGGTCTTCATCGCCAACGTCCATATAAATCCGTGGTGTCATTCCTTCCGGGATGTTGTACAGCCACAGGTATAGTGGCTGCACATCGCTGTGAAACACAAAGCCGCTGTGCACCCCCACCGCGCTGAAAAGCTCCCAGTGTGAGAATGCCAGGTGAATCGCCCAGGCTCCCCCTCTGGATAATCCGCCAATTGCCCGGTGAGCCCGGTCGGGGATAGTCCGGTAATGCTCATCCACCCATGGTATCAAGGACTGCTCCACCGCCAGCCCAAAGTTATCCTCTGTTGGTTCTAGCCAGACCCGGTCTCTTGGCATCACCATGATGAACGGCATCGCTACGCCGGTCGCGATCAATTTGTCCGCGCTTTCCGGGGCTCCAAGACGGTCCCATTGAGTATCCGAATAGGTTTGTCCATGGATCAAGTAGAGTACGGGGTAGGCTTGCTCTGGTTCCTCATCATAGCAAGGTGGCAAGTATATCCGGTAGATCAGTGGATTGGGCAGCAGGATGGTGGTGAATTCATACACTTCCACCCTTCCACCGGCTCGCATGCAGGTCGTCAGGGTTGGTGTGGGCGTTAAAGGGATGGGAGTGATTGTGTTTGTGGGAATCGGGGTGGGTATGGATGTTTTGGTGAAGGATGCCGTGAAGGTTGGGGTGAAAACCATCGCGGTTCCACCAGCTGTCTCGTTGTACGGTGATGTCAGCGATAACTGGGTTGCTGTGGATGAAGGTGTCACATGCTTCGAACCAAGCGTCACCTGCCCGCAGGCCTGTAAAAGGATCATCAGGATCCATAGAGCCGTAAATCTACTCCGCACCTTAGCAGTGTACCACAACAAGCTCACAGCCAGCTCAAAATTAAGCCCCTGGTGAGAGTAGGGTCCCCTGCAACCTGATTCACTCTTTCACTGGTAAAATTGCACGAGATTAATACCCATGGAGAAATGAATGCGAAGGTATATCCTTTTATTGATGCTACTCACAGCTATGGGATTGGCGGGATGTCTCCCCCAGGTGCAAGCCAACCCTACCCCCACTGCGACGACTGCCGCTCGTCCAACTGCAACTGTCATGCTGACGGTGCCTACCCAGGCCCCCATCCTTCCAGATGCAAGCTGCACCGTGGTCACTCAAAAGCCCACGCCAGGCCCCACCGCTGAATCGATCTTTCCACCTGTAAGTGATACGGATTGGGTTAAGGGACCTGCCAGCGCTCAAGTGACCATTATTGAATATTCTGATTTTCAGTGACCCTATTGCGCCCAGCTTGCTCCCGTGATGGAGCAACTCCTTAAGGAATTCCCGAACGACCTGCGATTTGTCTATCGGCAGCTGCCTCTCATCGGCACCCCAGAATCACCTTTCCATGATAAAGCTGCCCTCGCCACACAGGCCAGCGAAGCTGCTGGCAAGCAGGGTAAATTCTGGGAGATGCATGATTTGCTCTTTAGCCGCCAATCGGATTGGTCGGCTCTATCTGTGACCGACTTCCAGCAATGGCTGATCCAACGTGCCGGGGAGCTCGGTCTTGATGTGAACAAATTCACCGCCGACCTGACCAGCACCGAATTAGTGAATCTGGCTCAAAATGCTTGGGACAATGCCCAGAAAATCGGATTGACGGGCACGCCCACCTTATTGTTAAACGGTCGGGTTTGGCCAGGTAATGTCGCCATGAATGCCGGAAATCTCGCCTCCTTCATCCAGCTGACATTGCTGGAAGACCGCGAATTTACTCAATGCCCCAAGATGACGATTGACCCGACCAAACAATACATCGCCACCTTGCATACCGATAAAGGGGATATCGTCATTGAGCTGTATGCGGATAAAGCACCGCTTGCAGTAAATAGCTTCATCTTCCTGGCTAACAACGGATGGTTTGATGGCGTCACCTTCCATCGTGTCATCCCAGGGTTCGTCGCGCAGGCAGGTGACCCCAGTGGTACTGGATATGGAATGCCCGGATATGCCTTCAAGAATGAAATCTCGCCCAACCTGAAATTCGATGGACCCGGCGTAGTGGGCATGGCCAATGCCGGCGCAGACTCGAACGGCAGCCAATTCTTCATCACATATTCAGCCCAGCCCAAGCTGGATGGCAGTTATACCATCTTCGGGCACGTGATCCTGGGGATGGATGTGGTTACTAATCTCACTCCACGCGATCCATCCCAAAGCGTTGAGCTTCCCCCAGGTGATAAAATCCTGAGCGTGACGATCGAGGAGCGTTGACCAATTTCTTCCCGGGAATCGGAATATTAAGGTTCCTGGGCAGCTGGTTCTTCTTATGTCCACCATCCAGACGACAAATCAGCCCTTAAAAACTCCACTTAACTGGGCATCCCTCATCCAGTTTGTATTGAGTGCGTTGGGGGCTTTTATGCTTTTAGGTGCGGCTGCGATTATTGTTATTACATCCGCTACCCAGTTTTTCACGAACCGATCAGCCAATTCGGACCCCACCCAATCATTTATGGTTGCTGCAAGCCTGGCTTTTGCCGGTGTTTTGGTCCTTCCATCTGCCTGGTATGCATGGAAGCACATCGCTTATCCAGGTTTGGAGCCCACCTCCCGAACTGAACCTCGAAGTTTTGGTCTCATTCTCACCATCCTCGTGTTGGTCCTGGTAAGTGGGGCTTTATGGCTCGGTAATTATGTCTCTCTAGATAGTCGCGTTTCCTGGTTCCTGTTGCCTCCCCTCAACATCATTGCCACAGGTCTACCAGCGCTGTGGTTGATCTACATCGGTACGCATGGGCTAATTCCGGGATTCCCGCGACGTCAATGGGGAGTCTTTGCTACCGGTCTGGTACTGGGTCCGCTGATCATCTTGGTTCTGGAGCTGGTTCTTCTCGTCGGGATGGGTATCTTTGCCCTGCTGTGGGTTATGACGGATCCTGGCTTATCCAATCAGTTAAACGGTCTGGTGTATCGCTTGCAGAGCGCTGCTCCTAACACGGATGCGATCCTCAAAATACTATTGCCTTTCCTGCTCAACCCAGGGGTATTATTTCTCGGGTTCGCCTTCATCTCTCTGCTTGTCCCCATGCTCGAAGAAGCGCTTAAGCCCCTCGGGGTATGGTTCCTGTATCGTCAAAAAATCACTCCTGCCCAAGGTTTTGGATATGGCGTCTTGAGCGGGGCTGGGTTTGGTCTCTTTGAAAACCTTGGAAATACAAGCAGTGGTGGAGAAACCTGGGCGCTTTTAGCTTCCGCTCGGATCAGCACTCTCCTGCTTCATTGCTTCACCGCGGGATTGGTCGGGTGGGCGTTGGTATCCGCATGGAGCCAAAGACGTTATTTGCGACTCGTCATTGCCTATGCAATTGCTGTTCTCGTTCATGGGCTGTGGAATGGGATGGCCGTCTTGAGCGCAGTATCGTCATTACAAGGCGTGCCCAACATTACCATCCCCACCAGCCTCCTGCAAATTGGAGCGAGTTCATCGTTGGGGATCGTTGTTTTAGGTGCCCTCCTCCTGGTTTTCTTTATCGGGTTTAATGCTATCTTACGGCGTGGCGTGCCACCTATGAATCTTCCATCCTCTGGCGCTGGTCAAACCGCCAACCTCACCGGGGGCGAGTCCTTATCACACACCATGGATGAATCCTCCCCACCATCCTCCGAAATCACCAATTCACGTCCATTACCACCGAGTGATGATCCACCAACGCCCGATACTAATCCGCAACACCTGCCTGCGGGTAAAAATCCCTCTAGCAACACGGAATCGAACCCATGAATTTTATCCTTAATATAATCGACTTCATCCTCCATATGGATAAGTATCTTGGTCAAATTATCCAAACCTATGGTACCTGGACTTACCTGCTCATGTTCTTCATTATCTTTATGGAGACCGGGTTTGTTGTCACACCTTTCCTGCCAGGCGATTCCCTGATATTTGCCGCCGGTGCATTTGCTGGACTTGGATATCTGAATGTTAGCATTTTGTTTATCTTGCTTGCCATAGCAGCCATCGCAGGAGACACTGCCAATTATTGGATCGGTCATTATATCGGTCCCCGTGC
>Ga0153916_10003365_pt1 | contig 11890 bp, 13 predicted proteins | sample Opewatmetagenome_FD_109642 | JGI IMG/M metagenome (GOLD analysis project Ga0153916, IMG submission 109642) | Freshwater wetland microbial communities from Ohio, USA - Open water 3 Core 3 Depth 4 metaG | ecosystem: Environmental > Aquatic > Freshwater > Wetlands | place: USA: Ohio, Lake Erie...
CGGCGCGCTTCAGCCAGCAAGGCCTGCAGCAGCGCCCGACCGATTCCCTGGCCGCGGTATTGCGCCTGCACACCGATAGCAATCTCCGGCGTGGCGGCGTCCACATAACCGTAGGAGTGAGTGTCATCCGTCCACAAGCGGTACCAGGCTGCGCCTGCTGGTATACCCTCTAGCTCAGCAATGAAAGCTGTATCGCCAGTACGCCCCCAGCCTGCCAGCAGCTTGACAAATTCCGGGTGCAGGCGGAAATCCTCAAAAACCGGGCGGGGCGCCTGCGCCTGCCAAAAAAAGGCCTCGAAAAGCATGCGCTCCAGGAAGGGCAAATCCTCCTTACGGGCGGGACGAAGGGAGTGTTCTTCCTGGTTAGGCATGGTTCGCTGATAATCCTTCGGACAGGTTGAGGGTTGCCTTTTTCCAAACGCTCAGATTGGATGGTCTGATAATAGAGGTTCCTCGCTGCGCTCGGAACGATAAAACTTCATACTAGAGAGGATTATAATTAATAGTTGTTACGCAGTTTAAAGGAAAATTGGACCCTCCACAAACTACTTAAGTCCTAATCTTGTTACTTTCAAAAGGATTCACCCATGATCATCACCCGGCTAGAATTATTAGCTTCACAAATCGCCCTCACGCCTGCACTGAGTACGGCGCTGACCTGGCTGGCCTTCGCCCGCACCCAAAACCTGCTAGACGGGCGAGTTGAGATTGACGGCAGCAAAGTGTACGCCCTGGTGCAATCTTATGATACCAGACCTGAGCCGCGCTTCGAAGCCCACCAGCGTTACCTGGATATCCAATACATCGTCTCCGGCAAAGAACGGTTTGGCTGGGCTGGGCTTGAGAACCTGACTCCGGCTGACCCGTACAACCCGGATAAAGATGTGGTCAAAGGCAGCGTCTTGGATGAAGCTGCTTCCTTCGTGCACCTGTCAGCCGGGTACCTGGCCGTGGTTTGGCCCGCCGACGCCCACGCTCCCGGCGTAGCGGATGACCAGCCATCGCCGGTGAAAAAGATCGTGGTGAAGGTCAGTGTGGTGTAGCGTTTACCTCACTGCCCCATACGCCAGCCGCCGCCCACATACAGCAGCTGCCCGGTGAGCCAGTGAGCCTGGGCTGAAGCCAGGAACACGATCACCTGCGCCACATCCTCGGGCAGGCCCACCCGGCCCAGAGGTGTGCCCCGGGTGATCTCGGCCTCACTTTCTGGCGTGATGTAACCGGTCTGCACGGGTCCGGGAGCTATGGCGTTGACGCGGATGCCATAGCGGCCCAGCTCCGCAGCAGCGGAACGTGTGTAGGATTCGATAGCATGCTTGCTGGCGGCATAACTGACATTCTCCGGGTGGGCATGGGCGGCATCGGTGCTGAGATTAATGATGCAGCCATCTTGCGCGCCGCGCTGCAGGTAGCGCAGGGTGTATTCTTTCATCAGCAGGGCATAGGCGCGGGCGTTGACCGCAAAGTGGGCGTCGATGACATCAGCGCTGGGCAGGGCTACCGGGAAACCCTGGTCCGTCACACGGCCAGGATCGAAGGTTTCCAGCACACAGTAGGTATGGTTGTTCACCAGCACGTCCACCGGACCGAGCTCCACCTGACAACGGTCGAACAGGCGGGGGATATTCTCAGCCTCGCTCAGGTCTGCTTCCCAGGCTGCGCAGCGCACGCCCAGGCTGCGCAGCTCTTCTAACAACGGTTCTGCCGGCTGCTGCTGCATGGCAGCGTAGCGCATGGGTCCGCCTGAGGCCGAGGCGCGCCCTCGCGCCAGTTCAGTTTCGTTATACGGGACTGGCTCGCGGTAATAGGTAATGAATACGTGCGCGCCCTGGCGGGCAAAGAGGCGCGCCGCGGCTGCGCCGATGCCATGGTTGGCGCCGGTGAGCAGGACGGTTTTTCCTGAAAGTTGGGGGTCAATCATGGGAGACTCTGCCTGAAATTTAACTGTGGGATGCGGATGAACGCGGAAATAACGGATATTTAAGCTGGTTTAGGAAAACCGGCTAACCGAGTATTGTGGCTCGAAACCAATTAACGCCCGGGCCTGGTCAATGCTGACGGCAGTCTCCGTGCCCCGAATGGGGCGGGTGCGCTGCGTAACCTCCGGGAAGAAAACCTGCAGCAATTGCTCCGTTTCTACACCTGCCAGGTTGTGGCTGTCGTTGATGAACAAGGGGTGGCTGCCTTCCACCTCAGCCAGCAGGCTCTTTTCGCAGGCCTGGGCCACATCGCGAGCATCTACCGCCGTCCAGAAGTTTGAATGCCCGCCAAAGCCAAAACCGGCTGCCATCAGGTCCGGATCTTCTCCCAGAGATTCCCAACGGGAGAAGGCATCCTCGCCCGGCAGCACAGGTCTGATGCGCTCGGGGCGAGAGGCATCGAATCTCGCCAGGGCGCGCTGGATGATCTCCTGGCGCTCAGCCTGTGGGCGACTCAACAATTCTTCCATTACCTGGTGGTGGCCTGCCAGATATTTGCGCGCTTCTTCTTCGGGAAATTCGCTGGCATCATATACCCCTGCCAGGCGCAGGTGCAGGCTGGAAAGCCCATCCCGCCGCCAGTAGTAGTCGCCAATCTGTTCGGTGATCTGTTTGCTGAACGAATAGGCATCTGTGCTAAAGCCAGGATGGTTTTCGTCGATGGGGAAATAGCTGAGCTGGAACGAGCGTAAGCCATAATTAAAGCCCAGGAAGTTGATTGAGCTGGCGCTGACAATGCGCTGGATGCCCGCTTCAACGGCTGCCTGGAAAACATTGAAGGTACCCACAGTGTTGATGTGGAACAGCTCCGAAGGTGGAGCCATCATAGGAGCGGGGATGGCTGCCAGGTGAACCACCGCCTCCACGCCATCCATCAAGGGGCGCAGGGCGGCAAAATTGGCGATATCGCAGGGATAATAATCCACCCCGGGGATATCGGAATGCTCAGCCCGGTCTAAAATACGCAGCGTGTGACCCCGGGCTGAGAATTCGCGCACTACAGAACGACCCACATTGCCCAGCCCGCCGGTGATGAGAATTTGCATGAAAACCTCTCGGATGCACAGAATAAATTGGATTCTAAGATATCCTGTTAACCTTGTCCATACTCTTAATAGTTACGCAGGTCAAGGGAAAAGCCCCTCCACCAACTGCGTAAGTCCTGACTCTATTGGAATATTTTTGTATTGCTCAGCTCGTAAAGGCATTCATTATTGGATCGTCAAAAAAAATTAATGATATTTTCAAGAAAAATTTGATACAGTTAAGCTATACTATGCAAACCGCTGGAAGTATCTATACTAAAAGTCTTGGAAAACAGCGGTTTGCTTAAGGGTTTCGCCGGTTTTACATCTTTTTTGGTTAAGAAACTTTCGGCGAAACACCTAGCACTCAATTAATCATACCAAGATACGCGAAATTAGCCTTAATAATGTGAGAATGCGCTGAGGGGATTTTTCAGTTATCAGTCATTTGTAATTATCAGCCTTTATACATCTACCTGGCGCATGAGGAGATGGAAATATGGCGGTTTTAGGGACTCGTAAGAGGCGACTGCTGAACATTCTGGCAGGCGTGCTCATCCTTATTGTTTTCTTTCAACTGGTCCTAGGCCAGAATTATTTACATATTTCCAATCCTCAAAACACTTCCAATATAAGTATGGCACAAGTGGTGCCTACCACATCGGTTCATCTGCCTGTGATTTCCAAGCTGCTGGCTTACACCCAATGGCCCCAACTGGCAGGCAATCCTCAGCGAACCGGGTATGTAGATTTTGAAATTCCCACTCCCTGGAAGGTGCTCTGGATTTGGAACGGCCATCTCAACGGCGGCGATGGCAGAGCAACGGGCGGGCACCTGCGCTTGCCCAAAGATGTGCAGCCTGTGGTGGGAGGCGGTAACCTGTATATAGGGCACAGTGACGGTTATCTGCGCGCCATCTCGCAAGCCAACGGCCAACAGGTTTGGGCTACCAATCTTGGAAATGCCATCACCAATACCGCAGCGTATGACGCAGCCACGAACAGCGTCTATGCTGGCACTTCTGATGGGCGTTTTTGGCGTCTGGATGCCAGCAGCGGACAGGTAATCCGTTCCAACCGCCCTTCAGGGATTATCACCATGGCGCCATTGCTGGTGGGCAATACAGTTTACATTGGCAATTCTATCGGCCAATTTTATGCGTTTGATAAATCTACGCTGGTACAACTCTGGATTTACAATGCTGGAGCAGCCCTGGTGGGTTCGCCGGCATATTCTGACAATCATGCCGGGGTGATCATCCTGCTGGCTGAGGATAAATCCGTCCACGCTGTCCAGGCAGCAAATGGCGCCCGTCGCTGGCGCGTTACCGTTAACGGCGATGTAGACCCCATCCGTGGAACCGTTTTTGCCGATACCTATCCCGTGATTTCTGAAATATACGATTCTGTAATCGTGCGCTCTTATATCAATTGGGATAAAATCTGGCAGCCGAATGGGGGAGCGCCTACATCGGTGTCAGAAATACGAAATTACCTGACTCAGAATCCCAGTTACCAATCCTTCTTTGTGCTCAGCATGGATAATGGCAGCCAGCGTTATGTTGCCCCAGTGATGCCTGGAGGGATTGGCAACGGCGGCGACCTGGAAGCGCCCCCGCCTCAGGCGGTGGTGAAGAGTTTTCCAGATGGCACTGAAGTAGCTTATGTGTTATGGCGTTCAAGAAGCTCGTGTTCAAATGTTTGCGACGGGCGCGAAGATACAACCATCGGCGAAATGAACCTGGCAACAGGTGATATTCGTTTCATGCAGGATTATAAAAGTCAAGGCAGTATGCGCCTGCCTACCGACGAACAAAGCCCGCTCTCTATGGCCGGAAATACATTGTTCCATGCTCATTGGATGCTTTTGGGAGCAATCCGCATCACAGACCGCTCTGCCAACCTTGGCGGGAGTTACAGCAACCCTATCCGAGCTGCAGAGCTTACACCAGTGTTGAACACTCTTTCTTCCAACTTATGTTCCTCACGCGGCGGTCATTACTGCGGCACCAATATGCAGGCGCCGTGTGATGGATTTGGTGTCGACCCAGGATTTTATATTTATTATGCTGGTGCGTGTGTGTATGACCAGTATTGGACCACTGCAGTGAGAAGCGCGGTGTTCAGCAACAACACCATTTATTGGAAGAGCGTTGATGGCGCTATCATCGCCATAAGTAGTGCCAACCCCTAAAGGGCTGACTGGAGATTAAACTCCTACCCCACGCGGCTACGCCACCCTCCCCTTCCACGGTTTTTTCAACTGTGGAAGGGGAGGGTTAAATTTACCTTTACATATGATGTCCGGTATGTGAGGTCAGCGAATTTTTTTCTTACGGCCTATCGCCAATATGTGCGGGTCATAGAAAACCGCCTGAGCCAAATCTCCATCAAAGCCAGTTAACTGGCGCCAGGACTGCACCGCTGGCGGCGCGGTGCGGAACATGTCTGTCAGTTGAGCGGTGACTTGTGCTGAACACCCCTGGCGCTCAACCCACTGCAGGAAAGGGTGTTTAAGCACGGCAGTCTCCACATGCATTACCTGGAATCCAGCGGTGGAGAACAACGCCTCCCATTCCGGTTGGGAAAAAGCACGCTGGTGGCTGGGATCTCGCAAGTACTCCTCCGAATTGATATACTCAGCTGCCTGCGCAACCGGAGGCATTAATAAATCTTGCACTGCCACAATTCCGCCAGGTTGCAGGACGCGGTAGGCCTGGCGCATGAATTGTCCCGGGTCTGGGAAATGGTGAGCGGCAATCCGGCAGGTCACAAGGTGGAAGCTTCCCTGCGCGTAGGGCAGAGATTCAGCGTCAGCCACGTTGAAGGCAAGGTGGGGTTCAAGCTCCCCGCTTGCCTGACGGGCATAATTCCTAGCAGATGCCAGCATAATTTCCGTCAGGTCCGAGGCGATAACGCGATGGACATAGGGAAGAAACGTCAGCGCAGTGTGCCCACCGCCAGTAGCGACATCCAGCACATACCAATGTGGTTGTGGATTGGTCAGGGTTACCAGGCGCGCCAGCTCTGGCGCAGAGGCAAACGCCTGGCTGTTAACATATCCCTGCGCGTACTTTCCAAAACGCTGGCGGGTAAGGTCTTTGGCGTTCTGAGAGTTCACCAGTTGCCTTTAAAACCCTTCATGGGCAGGGAATTACCGCTGGCAAAACCAATAATATATTCCGGATTGGCCAACGAAAGCACAAAGAATTCTTTTGCGCTTAGCAATTTACTTTTTACTTCAAATTTAAACGCAGGAAAACCACTCCCCTGGGAGGCGCAGGAGGGCTTAAGCCAGGCCTTTACATTGCGGGTGCGCACTGAGTGCTGCAGGCAAGCAGTGCAATACGGCACACGCACTTCATACACCTTCAACACACCGTCTTCAATACTTTCCCGGCTGATGCGTTCGAAGCGGTCATATTCTCTGCTGCAGCAGACACAGAACCTGGGCCAGCTCAAGGCTTTGATTTCTTCATAGGTTTCAAACCAGAATTCGGTGTAAGCGATATTCCGGATGACCACACCCTGCCCGCCTGGGTTTGGCGCTTGACCAATAAATTGATCCAGATTCTTTCCAGGAGGTTGACCATCTGGCATGCGCACCTGGTTAAACTTGCAGCCTTCCAGGTTGGCGCCCACCAGTTTTGCGCCAGTCAGGTCGCATCTGGTGAGTTCGGTATCTAGCAAAATTGCCTGTGAAAGGTCGGCTTCTTTAAAACTACCGCCCAGGATCGCCTGGCGCAAGTCAGCGCCGTACAAATTTGCTTTGCGGAAATCACAATAATTCAGATGCGCTTTGACCAGGCATACCATGCTGAGATCAGCACTCTGGAAAATGGCAACCAGATTTTTCTGGTCTTTCATTTGGATGGGAGCAGCGTCAATGCTGGTGAGGTCGGCTGAGATCAACCTGGCGCCAGTTAAATCAGCGCCGCGGAAGTCGCACAAACGCAGGTAAGCTTCGGAGAGGTCGGCATTGCGCAGCACAGCTTCCTTGAAGGATGTGCGGTGAATGCGCACGTTTTTCTCGGCATCCGTCTCCAACCAGCCGCGCCCGTCCACATCCACCAGGGTAGCCTGAGTTAAGTCGGCTTTACTGAAGTTAGCCAGGCGTAAATAGGCTTTGTCCAAACGGGCGCCGGTTAAAATTGCGCCAGTCAGGTCAGCGCCGGTGAGGATTGCCCCTCTAAGGTCAGTGCCTTCCAGTCGCGCTTCCTTTAGATTAGCCCGGGTAAGGTCGACTTTACCCAGTTTGCCGCGGGAAAGATCGGCGCCGCTCAGGTTAGCATCTTTCAGGTCAGCTTCTTCAAGGTTTATCTCCGGCATCATAGCCGCCTGGAGATCGGCTTCAGCCAGATAAAACTTACGGAAATCGCGCTCTCCCTGGCGGTACTCTTCCCAGATGGGCACAAAGGGTTGCGACATGGCAGGCATCCTTACACAAACGGGATAGTATTTGCCCTAATTATAATCCCTCTTTTTTGCCTAATCGTCGCCACCGCCATCGCCGCCGCCCTCTTCTGCGCTGCCATTGGGATGGCAGCTTATGCAGTTAGAGAAATCGCCGATGCCTTCTTCTGTATGTTTTTGCTGGATTTCATTCCGGTCGTGGCAAGTGTAACAGGTCCAGCTGCTCAGGCTGCTGGTGTGGCAATCCTGACAGGAATTGGCTCCACCGTGGTTCATGGGGAAGTTATGCGGCCCGTTATACCCGGCAGGCAGCCAGGCGCTGGTGGTATGGCAGTTCTGGCAAGCGGTGCCAAACTGACCTGCGTGAACAGCTGGCTCCTGGTGGCAGGAAACGCAGGCGCTGGGCGTACCTTTGTAGCCGCTGCTATGGCATGACTGACAGGCTGTATTGGCATGGGCGCCGGTAAGCTGGAAGCCGGTGCGGGAATGGTCGAAGGTGGCTGGCTTCCAGGCATTGGTAGAGTGGCAGGTCTGGCAGTCGCTGCCGAACTGGCCGTTATGGGCATCATCGCTGGCATGGCAGGAAACACAGGCGCTGGAGGTGCCTTTGAAACCTTTGCTGTGGCAAGAAAGGCAGGCAGCATTGGCATGCGCTCCGGTAAGCTGGAAGCTGGTGCGGGAATGATCGAAGGTGGCTGGCTTCCAGGCATTGGTTGAGTGACAGGTCTGGCAGTCGCTGCCAAACTGGCCTTTATGGGCGTCGTCGTTGGCATGGCAGGCTACGCAGTTGGTGGGCGTGCCTTTGAAAACGCGGTGCCCGGCGGAATCCGTCTGGTCGTGGCAAGCCCGGCAGTTCACCTGGATATGAGCGCCAGTGAGCCTGAAAGGCGAGCGGTTATGGTCATATGTAGACGGTGTCCACCCGGAGGTCGTGTGGCAGTCGGCGCAGGCAGTTCCCAGGCTGCCTGCGTGGGCATCATCCTTGTTATGGCACGCCGCGCAGTCTGTGGGTGTGCCCTTGTAAAGTGGACGGCCTGTAGGACCGGTCTGATTGTGGCAGGCTTCGCAGGCTACAGCGCTGTGTTTGCCATCCAGGTGGAAGGAAGCCAGGTTGTGGTCGAATTTCGCTGGAAACCAGCCCTGTGTTGTGTGGCAGGTTTCGCAGGCAGAGCCAAAGCGCCCTTCGTGAGGTTCATCTTTGGCGTGGCAGGAGAAGCAGTCTGTAGGTAAGCCTTTATACAGGCGATTTCCGGAAAGGCCTAAATCCTTATGGCATGTGTTACATTCAACAGCCTGATGTTTGCCATCCAGCTTGAAGTCTATCGAGTTATGGTCAAAACTGGTGGGAGTCCAGGATGCGGTGGTATGGCAGGCAGAGCAATCCGCCTCGAATTGCCCAGCATGGGGGTCTTTTGCCGCGTGGCAGGATTTACAATCCTGAGGCAGCCCCTGCAGCTCAGCAATTGTTTGCACTCCGTGGTGGCAGTCCTGGCAAGGAACCTGCTGGTGCATACCGGTGAGGACAAAGGGTGTTTTGGCGTGGTCAAAATCCGAGAAGCGGTCTATGCCATCATGGCAGGAAAGGCAGTCGCCGGGAAAGGCCTGCTGATGGGCCTGCATAAAAGCGCCCTGGTATTGACTATGGCAGTCGACGCACAGACTTTTTTCGGGCCGGGTGAAAGTATGTGGGTGACAATCGGCGCAGGCAAAAGCCGCACCGCTGGCGGTTTTTAAATGTTTCTTGAGGGAAAAACCGAGCTGGTCATGTGGAAAGTTGACCATCTTCTGATCCGTGAGGCTGGCTTCGGCGCCATGGTGATCGGTATGGCAGTCCTGGCAGGGCATCTGCTGGCTTTGCGCAAACATGATCACATGGAAATTTTTAGATTGTCCCATAACATTGTTATGGCAAGCCAGGCAGCGATCTGACATTTTCTCGGGGGAGAGGAAGGATGTATGGCACGCGCCGCAGTCTGAGCCTAACCCGGAATGTGATCGCACGCCCCCCAGACTGGCTCCACTGCTCTGGGCATTGAGCGGTCCAGGTGAGAACATGGCGTTCCCATTTACCACCATCACGCCTGCTGTGATGACGAGCGTGAGCAGGGTGGCTATTATTGCAGTTGGCGTCAAACAACCGAGCCTGGATGAGTTCATAGTTTACTCACAAGAGCTTCTAACGTAATAAAGTTGCATAATAGATAGCCCCAACAATGTGGATGCAGGCGACTGTGAACAGCGCCATGCCAATGGGGATGTGCACTGCGTGCCATACCCCCAGCATGCGACGAGCCATGGCTAAAGATGCAAGCTGGCTGCGCAACAGACGGCGTTCAGCCACCAGGTGTTGCAGGCGCTGGGCTTGCTGGCGCAACGCCGGGTCCAGGTGGCGGGCGCGCTGGGCCCACTGCCAGCGGTCTGCCAGGTTTTGAAAGGCACGACCAAATACGAAGTTACGGCCAGTCAGATTTATGGTTGTCAAGCCAGCGGCCAGATTCTGTACTCCGGCAGGTTGTTCTGCCAGCCAGGAGTCCATCTGCGATTGCGCCCGGTTGATCTCCTGCGCCAGTTCGCTGGCAGCCACCTCCACACCATCAGCAGTACGCGGCACAGCGGTGTAAATGTAACGTCCAAAAAAACCGCTGGCCACAACAACGATCATAAGCAGGGTTACCACACCTGCCAGGCCGTTGAACTTCCAGGAGGAGTGCAACAGGACTAAAAATGGGCCGACCAATCCTGTAAAAATGTGGAATTCCAGCCAGGCAGCCATGCGTCCCCAGCGGGCAGCGCGAGTACGTTTGCGCAGTGAATACAACGTCTCAGTCATTATCATCAGTACAAAGCCTAAAATGCCCAGGGTGTGCCCAAAGAATTCACTGGCGGCGGGAACCGCCCGCCAGGCAAGCATTACGCTCAGGTACAAGGCAGTCACCATAAGCATAAATAGAAAAGCCAGGCGTAACTCGCGGTTACTGTAGCGGGACATGGGAAGCGCTCCAGGAAGTGTAATATTCGGCCAGGATATCTGCCAGGGGAGCATTGGCTGCCAGCAGGCGCGATCGGATGGGAGAAATATCCGCCTGGGCAGTTATCAGGCGCTCCAACGGTTGGGATAGGGTTTGGTCGCCCATCACCAGGGCACCGAGCAGCGTTTGGGCGCCCAACAGGATGCGCAAGCGATTTACATCAAAGCCGCTTTGGGCAGCAATGGCATTAGGAAGCTGGCGCCAGGTTTCGCTATCACCGCGAGCAATACCCTGTACATCCAGGTCGCCTTTCTCGCCATAAGCCTGTCCGCGGCCAGGCCCAACCATGCCAATGATGGTTGTGGTCAGACCAGCCAGGCGGGTAACATTATATGGCACCCCCTTGATATATGCCTGCTGGCAGCCGGTCATGTTCAAGCCGGCAGTATACCCTTGCTGGCGAGCCGGGGTCCACAAGGAGTCAAGAATGCGCTCTCCTAAAAGGGGGTCATATACCTGGGCTACATCACCCGCTGCGAAAACATCCTCTGCATTGGTGCGCAGATATTCATCTACCAGCACACCCCGATCCACCAGCAGGTCAGATGCAGCAACCAGTTCCAGACGCGGCCGCACTCCGATGGCGCTTCCTACCATCTCGCAACGGATAGTCTCACCATCCTTAGTGCGCACGCCTGCCACCGACTTGCCTTTACGGTCGCTTAAGACGGCGTCCAGCTCGGTGCGGTAATGGATCAAAACTCCATGCTCCTTCAAACGCGTCTCCACGACGATCGATTCCGTTTCGTCCAGGACGGAATTCCAGTAGCGGTCGCCGCGTAAGAAATAATGAACTTTAACTTTGTGGGCGGTCAGGCCTTCCACCAACTCTAAGGCAGTGATACCGCCTCCCACTACTATCGCAGTGCGGCTTTTACGCGCCAATTGATGAATGGCGCGGGCATCTTGCAGGCTGTCCAGCTTGAAAACCCCTTGCAGATCGGCGCCTGGAGCCTTTAAAGGAATAGCCATAGCTCCTGTGGCGATGAGTAGCCGGTCGTAAATTAACGGAGCGGCACTTTCTAAAAACAGGCGGTGATTATGGTGGTTGATCCTGGCCGCTCGACCTTGTATGCGTTGAATTCCGAGGCGCTTAAAATAATCTTCGCGCACGGGGTAAAGCATCTCTTCGGGCAGCTCTCCTGTAAGGAGATATGCCAGGCCAGGGCGAGAGTAATAGCCATAATGGTCTTCGCTGATCATCAGGATTTCTCCATGATGGTCTTGGCTGCGGATGGCTTCAGCCGCGGCAAACCCGGCAGCGCCACTGCCTAAGATCACGTAACGCCTCATGAAGTGGGATTTTCCTCCTGTGAAAACAGGCGCGTGCGATCAAATCGCAGCGTTCCACGCGGGCAGCGCTGGATGCACTCGCCGCAGGTCAGGCAGTGACTGTCGCGGACGGGTTGGCCCAGCCAGGCATGGCGGCGTACATCTACACTGA
>Ga0153916_10003366_pt1 | contig 11890 bp, 12 predicted proteins | sample Opewatmetagenome_FD_109642 | JGI IMG/M metagenome (GOLD analysis project Ga0153916, IMG submission 109642) | Freshwater wetland microbial communities from Ohio, USA - Open water 3 Core 3 Depth 4 metaG | ecosystem: Environmental > Aquatic > Freshwater > Wetlands | place: USA: Ohio, Lake Erie...
CTTGCTGAAGCGCGCGCGCTGCCGCTCCGGATTCAGTTTGTTGTTCTGCTTTCCCATCCGACACCTCCTCGGGTATTGTCTACCTTCAAAAGTGTCCGATCAAAGCGGGTTAGCTCAGATCACAGTCTTCATCAATATTGATTAGATAGATTTGTGCTCTGACCCCGGTTTGCGCCCGGCGACCACACGCAGCGAATACCCATGGGCTGATGGGCGCCGAGCGCCTTTCTGCCAGATCAGGCCGGGCCGCGCCGTATCACGCCCTGGCCGTGCCTGCTTTGAACACCATGAACAACATCAGCAGCGCCCCGAGCAGTACCGCGATAGATCCAAAAGCGAGCATCGGTTCCAGCTGTGCTTCGGGCACGATATTGCCGAACAACATAAACAACCCCGCAAACATCAGCAGTGCGCCTGTCTGGTGCACGATAAGCTGCGCCTTGGCAAATCGCGGCGTCCCGTCGCTGAGCCACAGCTTGTGGATGACGCCGTAAACGAAGGACGCGACGAAACCGACCAGGTTGATATGCGCATGGGTCGGATGCTGGGCATGGTTGTGCGATATCGCCATGAAGATCCCCAGGCTCATGCCCGCAATGGCATATGCCAGGGCCCACGTAAGGTATTTTCTGTCAAAAGTCATCGTTATCTCTCCCTTGTTGGTATTGATTAAGAAACAACGCCTGGCATCAGCGGCGGGAACACACCGCGCTCGGCGCCGCCGTAACAAGTGTGAAGCGGCGTGGCGGATGCGATCGTATCCGGCTTTTCTTTTTATTGACACAATGCAAGCGATCGTACCAGTCTGTCGATGCCCGTCCCTCGCCCAACAAAAACCTTGATACAAATTCAAGCAGAGTACTCGTTCCCTTTGTCACATTGTCCGTTGCCCGGACTTCAGCTCCCTGGCCAGATATTAGATGGGATGTGCTTGTGATACAAAAGTCCGGCCCCGGAAAGGAATTCTAATTTCCGCGGTCTTCTTCATGTCGAACGGGCTGGAAGTATGGGCGTTTTTCACAATGCCTGGACCCGATTTTCTGGACATATATTCGACTACCAGAAAATTTCCGGCATACAGTCCCGGCCCTCAGTACAACATGCACGGGCCTTAGCGCACAGTTTGCGCAGATTGGGCTTCCCTGCGTTCGCGGAGCGCTGATCCGGAAGGGTCGGTTTTTCGGAGCCCCGTATTCGAAGTCAGCGTTTCTCCCGATCTGAGACCCGCGACGAAGTTCGCGTTGGCGCCGTTTGACCACAGGCCGGGCAGACTCCTTACGGCTGCACCATACGATTGCGAACCCTCGGCGCGCGCACCACAGATGCGCATATTTCTCCGCCCAAACGTCCCGCTGTACATAACAAGTTATTGATTACAAATGATTGTTACGCGCAAATTGCGCGTGGCATGTCGATTGCATACATCGTTGTACACATACAATCAGCACTTAAAAAGAACCCGATTCACCCACTTGCGTTTCCCACATCAATCAGGAGTTGTTATGTCACGTCCGAATCAATGCCGTAAAACCGTCGTCGCGAACCTCAACCCACAAATGGCCGTGTCGGCCGGCCTGGTCACCGCTTTCTTCCTGGGCCTGTCACCTTCCGCCTCTGCAGCGGATTGGTCCGATACCTCCGTTGGCTATCGGGTTGGCAGTCAGTTTCATGAACCCTGTTGCGGCACCACCGATATCCGCAAAGACATTCTCTCGATTACGCATGTCAGTGGATACAAGTACGGGAGCAATTTCTTTACCGCCGACTTCCTTATGTCCGACCACCATGACCCGGCAGTTGGCGGCGGTGGCGGCGCCCAGGAGATCTACGCGGTGTATCGTCACCAGCTGTCCATGACTGCCGTGTCCGGCCACTCCTTTGCCTTCGGTCCCGTCAAGGACATCGCCGTCACGATCGGTGGCGATCTCAACGCCAAGGACGACGCCTTCGGTCCGCGTGTCCGGAAGTTCGTCATCGGGCCGACCATCAAGTTCGCCGTGCCGGGATTCTTCGATGTCAGCCTGTTGTATCGCACCGAACAGAACCACAACGGTATCGTGGGGGCCTCCGTCCAGTTCGACCCCACCTATGGCATGAGCCTGGCATGGGGCATACCGCTCAAGGCAATCAATTCCAAGTTCGATGGCTTCCTCGACTACATCGGCCCCAAGGGCAAGGACGGTTTCGGTTTTGAAACCAAGGCCGAGACTCTCGCGCGCGCCTACCTGATGTACGACATTGGCAGCCTGGCCGGGAAAGCCGGCACCTTCTATGTCGGCGTGGGCTACGAGTACTGGAACAACAAGTTTGGCGGCAACCCGAACAACTATGGCAAGACCAACGCCCCGATGTTCGCGGCCGAGGCCCACTTCTGATCCCTGGTCCGACGACCATCCCCCAAATCCAAACAAGGAGTGAACCAGACATGAGCAACGCCCGATTCTCCCCGGCACGCCGCCGGCTCTTTAAATACATCGGCTCCGCAGCCGCCCTCGCCGCGATGGGCCCGCTGGCCAACCGGCGCGCGGCGGCGGCCAACGCGCTGACGGTCGGCGTGATCTACGTGGGCCCGCACGACGACTTCGGCTACAACCAGGCGCAGGCCCAGGCGGCCGACATCATCAAGAAAATGCCCGGCGTCAAAGTGGTCGAAGAAGAGAAGGTTCCAGAGACCATCGCGGTACAGAAGACCATGGAAGCGATGATCGAACAGGACGGCGCCAAACTTATCTTCGCGACGTCGTTCGGCTATTTCGATCCGCATGTCCTGAAGATGGCCGCCAAGTATCCGGACGTGCGCTTCGCGCACTGCGGCGGCCTCTGGACCAAGGGCAAGCATCCGACCAATGTCGGCAGCTACTTTGGCTATATCGATGAGTGCGAATACCTGAGCGGCGTGGTCGCCGCGCATGTCAGCAAGAGCAAGAAGCTCGGCTTTATCGCGGCCAAACCCATTCCCCAGGTGTTGCGCAATATCAATTCCTTCACACTCGGGGCCCAGTCGGTCGATCCCTCGTTCACCACCAACGTGATCTTCACCGGCGACTGGTCGCTGCCGGTAAAAGAGGCGGAAGCCGCAAACGGTCTCATCGATCAGGGCTGCGACGTGCTGACTTGCCACGTGGACGGGCCCAAGGTGGTCGTCGAAACTGCCGAGAAGCGCGGCGTCTATTCCTGCGGGTATCATGCCAGCCAGGCGGCCCTGGCGCCCAAGGGCTACCTGACCGGCGCGGAATGGGACTGGGCCACGCCTTATAAGGTGCTGGTCACTGCGGCATTGACCGGCAAACCGATGATCAACTTCCTGCGCGGCGGGCTGAAAGAAGGTTTCGTCAAAATGAGTCCGTACGGTCGGCCAGTCCCGGCGAAGGCCAAAACCGTCGCGAATGGCATCAAGGCAAAGATGATGAAAGGCAACTTCACGATCTTCAAGGGGCCGCTGAAGGATAATGCCGGCAATACCGTCATCGCCGCCGGCACCAGCCATGGCCAGCAGGATGTGGCATTGGAGCAGATGAACTACCTGGTGGCCGGGGTGGTTGGCAAGGTCTGACGTGCACCCGACATGCCCCGCCATGACGGCGGGGCATGTCGGATTGTCGTTCTCAGGGAACATCTACATGTCCACAGCCCAGACGACACGCTGGTCGGCGCTCGCGGAATCGGTCGGCATTCCCACGGCGGCCATGCTGCTCGCGATGCTGCTGTTCGCGGGTTTCGTATTGGCCGTGGGGCAGTCACCGCTGGAAGTCTTCTCGCTGCTCTACCAAGGCGGTTTTGGCTCCGCATTCGCCTGGCAGAACACACTGCTGCGTGCCGCACCCCTGATTCTCACCGGGCTCGCCGTCGCACTGCCGGCCCAGGCGGGAATGGTCATCATCGGCGGCGAAGGCGCGCTCGCGCTCGGCGCGCTGCTGGCCGCCGTCGCGGCACAGGTGCTCACCGGCCTGCCACCGCTCGTCGTACAGCTCGGCATGCTGCTTGCCGGTGCTTTGTGCGGGGCGACGTGGATCGGCCTGTCGGGCTGGTTGCGCTACTACCGCGGCGTGAATGAAACCATGAGCAGCCTGTTGCTCTCTTACATCGGCATCGCGCTGCTTAACTACTTTGTCGAGGGACCTCTGAAGGATCCCGCCAGCCTCAACAAACCGTCCACGCGTCCGATCGGCGATGTGAACATGATCGGCAACCTGCCCGGACTCGAAGTTCATTATGGCCTCGTGATCGGGGCAGTCCTGGCACTGGCGGCGTGGATTGTGTTGCGCTTCACCACCATCGGCTTTGCTCTGCGTACCGTCGGCGGCAACCCGCGTGCCGCGCAAATGGCCGGGCTGCGGGTTGGATCGTGGATCGTGGGCGCCGCCGCTGCCGGGGGCGCCGCCGCCGGCCTGGCCGGCGCCATCGAGGTTGCGGCCGTGCAAGGCAGCGCCAACGCCGACGTGATCGCCGGCTATGGCTACGCGGGGATTCTGGTCGCATTCATCGCGCGCCAGAATCCGCTGGCCGTGCTTCCGGTATCGGTGCTGATCGGTGGCATCAACGCTGCCGGCGGCATGTTGCAGCGACGACTGGATATGCCGGATGCGACCGTTCTGGTGTTACAGGGCATTGCCTTTGTGGTGATCATTGCCAGCGAAACCCTGATCGGTCGGTCCTATTTTCGCCGCTCACCCGCCGCCACTGTGCCGGTGGGCGCGCAATCGGAGGCTGGCGGATGATCGATGCCGGCCAGGGCCTCGGTTGGTGGGGTGTGCCGCTGGCGGTACTCGCCGGCGCCATCCGTGTCAGCACGCCCTACCTGCTCGTGAGTCTCGGCGAGTGCATCACCGAGAAGGCCGGGCGCATCAACCTCGGCCTCGAGGGCGTGCTGATCATGGGGGCCATGGCCGGCTATGGCGCATCGCTCGCCAGCGGTTCGCCGTGGATCGGCGTGCTCGCCGCCGGGATCGTTGGCGCGCTGCTCGGATTGCTGCACGGCCTGCTGTGCAGCCTGCGCCGGGTCAATGACATCGCCATCGGCATCAGCATCATGCTGTTCGGTACCGGACTGGCATTCTTTCTCGGCACGCCGCTGGTGCAACCGAAGGCGCCGACGCTCGCGGCCATCCCGTTCGGCGGCTGGAGCGATTCATCCCAGATCCAGGCCGCGCTGCAGATCAATCCCCTGTTCCTGATCGGGATCGCGCTCGCCGTGCTGCTGCACTTCGCATTCCGCCACAGCCGTTGGGGCCTGCAACTGCGGGTGGTGGGCGACAGCGAGGACGCGGCGCGCGCCCTCGGTTATCGCGTGCTGCCGACACGCATCGGCGCGACCACGATCGGCGGATTTCTGGCCGGGATCGGCGGCGCTTTTCTCTCGCTCTACTATCCGGGCAGCTGGAGCGAAGGCCTGTCTTCCGGCCAGGGCATCATCGCCGTGGTGCTGGTGATTTTCGCGCGCTGGGAACCGTTGCGTTGCCTGTGGGCCTCGCTGCTGTTCGGCGGCGCCGGCGCGCTCGGCCCGGCCCTGCAGTCCATGGGCATGAGCAGCGGGTACTACCTGTTCAATGCCGCTCCCTACGTCCTGACCCTGGTCATTCTCATCGCGACCTGCGCACCCGATCGCACTCTCGCCGGCGCGCCGGGAGAGTTGAGCCTGGTTCGTCACTAGCTGGACGGGAGCATGCCATTGCCTCATTACATCAACGCGCAACCCTACCCCTGGCCGTACGATGGTGACCTCGGCCCGGAGAACACCGCGCTCGTGATCATCGACATGCAAACGGACTTCTGCGGCCGCGGTGGCTACGTCGATGCCATGGGTTACGACATATCCCTGACGCGCGCCCCGATCGCGACCATTCGCCGCCTGCTCACCGCGATGCGCGCCGCCAGTTACCGCATCGTCCACACGCGCGAGGGTCATCGTCCGGATCTGTCCGACCTGCCGGCCAACAAACGCTGGCGTTCGCGCCGGATCGGCGCGGGCATCGGCGACCCCGGTCCCTGCGGCCGGGTGCTGGTACGCGGCGAACCCGGATGGAACATCATTCCCGAACTCAGCCCGATCGACGGTGAGATCGTGATCGACAAGCCCGGCAAGGGTTCGTTCCATGCCACGGACCTGGAGCTGATCCTGCACAGCCGCGGCATCCGCAACCTGATTCTCACCGGCATCACTACCGACGTGTGCGTGCACACCACGATGCGCGAAGCCAACGATCGCGGCTTCGAATGCCTGCTGGTCGAAGACGGCTGCGGCGCCACCGATCTGGACAATCACCGCGCGGCCATCAAGATGGTGACCATGCAAGGCGGCGTGTTCGGTGCGGTGGCGGCAGGTATGACGGTACTGGAGGGCCTGCCGCGATGATCCCCGTGGAAACGCTGCGCCCGGCCACCGGCGCCATGAAGCTCGAGATCATCGACATGGGCAAGCGCTTCGGTGACGTGAAGGTGCTCGCCGATGTGTCGTTGCGCATTCCTGAGGGTGGATTTCACGCCCTGCTCGGCGAAAACGGCGCCGGGAAGTCCACCCTGGTCAAATGCCTGGTCGGCTTTTATCGTGCCGATCAGGGCATGGTGCTGGTGGATGACCGCGAGGTGGAGATTCCGTCGCCGCGCCAGGCCGCGCAGCTCGGTATCGGCATGGTGTACCAGCACTTCACCCTGGTGCCGAGCATGACGGTCGCCGAGAATCTGGTCGTGGCCCGCGGTACGCTTCCGGCACTGCTCAACTGGCGCAAAGAGCGCGCGCAACTGGCGGCGTTCATGGATACCCTGCCGTTCCGGATCGCGCTCGACAAGCCGGCCGGTGCGCTGGCGGCCGGCGAGAAGCAAAAGGTCGAGATCATCAAACAGCTTTACCTGCGCCGCCGCTTTCTAATTCTGGACGAGCCCACTTCGGTGCTGACGCCGGGCGAAGCCGACGAAGCCCTCGGTCTGATCAAGGATCTGGCCCGCCAGAAGCAGCTCACGGCCCTGATCATCACCCACAAGTTCCGCGAGGTGCTCGCCTATGCCGACGATGTCACCGTATTGCGCCGCGGTCGTCACGCCGGCAGCGGCGCGGTGGCTGATCTTTCGGTCGAGCGCATGGCCGAGATGATGGTCGGCACTCCGGTCGCTCGCGATACCGGGCCGCGCGCACCGCGTCCGGCGCCGGCCGCTGCACCACCGCGGCTGGTGGTGGAAGGCTTAACCGCGCTGGGCGACGCCGGTCTGCCGCTGCTGCGCGGTGTCGATCTTCGGGTCGCGCCCGGAGAAATTCTGGGAGTCGCCGGCGTTTCCGGCAACGGCCAGAAAGCGCTGGTGGAGATACTGATCGGCCAGCGGCGCAAATCAGGCGGGCGGGTTCTGGTAAACGGAGCACCCTACACGGGCCGGCGTGCCGAGTTGGCCCAACACAAGGTTTACAGCCTGCCCGAGGAACCGTTGCGCAATGCCTGTGTCGCCAGTCTGGCCGTCGCCGACAACATGGCGCTGCGCAATTTCGATCGACCGCCGCTGGCGCGCGGCGGCTGGCTGCGACGCCGGGCGCTGCGGGCGCAGACCGAACGCTATGTGGAGGCGTTTCAGGTCAAGACCGCCGGGATCGATGCCAGAATGTCCACGCTCTCCGGCGGCAACGTGCAGCGCACCGTGCTGGCGCGCGAACTCTCTCATCCCGTGGATCTGCTGATCGTGGCCAACCCGGTTTTCGGTCTTGATTTCAACGCGGTCACCGCCACCCATGCGCGTTTGCTGGCGGCGCGCGCCGCCGGGGCGGCGATCCTGCTGGTGAGCGAAGACCTCGACGAGTTGCTCGAACTGGCGGATCGGATCGTCGTCATGAGCGAGGGTCGCATCGTGTTCGAGACCCCGGCGGAACAGGCCGACCTGCGCGAACTTGGAAAATACATGGCCGGCGGTCACGCCGCGGCGGGGGCCGCATGAACAACGTACGCTCGGCGGACCACTGGCTGGAAGTCGCGGCCGCGCCCTATTCCTACCAGTTTCCGCTCCAGCACACGGCGCTGATCATGATCGACATGCAGCGCGATTTCATTCTGCCCGGCGGATTCGGCGAGGCCCTCGGCAACGACGTGGCGCGGCTCGCGACGGCCGTCCCGGTCGCTCGCCGCCTGCTCGACTGGTCCCGGCAACACCGTCTGATGGTGATCCACACCAAGGAGGCGCATGCGCCGGATCTGTCCGACTGTCCTCCGGCCAAACTGGAGCGCGGCCATCCACGGATGCGTATCGGCGATGCCGGCCCCATGGGTCGCATCCTGATCGATGGCGAGGCAGGCAGCGATTTTGTTCCGGAGCTGGCGCCGCTCGACGACGAGGTGGTCATTGTGAAACCCGGCAAGGGGGCATTCTATAAGACGGATCTGGCTGACGTCCTGCAGCACGCCGGCATCACCCACCTGCTGATCGCCGGGGTGACGACCGAAGTCTGTGTCCAAACCACGATGCGCGAGGCGAATGATCGCGGATACGAATGCCTGTTGATTGAAGACGCCACGGAAAGCTACTTTCCCGCATTCAAGGAGGCCACCCTCGCGATGGTACGCGCCCAGGGCGGCATCGTCGGCTGGACGGCGCCGCTCGCGGCGCTGCTTGCCGCCCAAGCGGTGAATCCGGCATGACGCCGTCCGACACCATTCTGGCCGAGTACGTGCGGGTCGCGCTCGACCTGCAGGTGTTCACGCTCAGCGACGCCCAACGCGACGCCGTCACCCGCCAGTTCATGCTGCTTGCCGCCATGGCGGCGCTGTTCGTGACCGAGCCGTTGCCCGCGGATGCCGAGCCTGCCCCGATCTTTCGCCTATGAACGCGTTTCCATTTACCGCCACCGAATGCGTGCAAGCCTTTGCCCGAGGCCAAGTCTCGGCACGCGAGCTGGCTGCGGCCGTGCTGGCACGCATCGCCGCGCGCAATCCGGAGCTCAACGCCTTCATCGATGTCTGCGAAGCGCGCGCCCTGGCCGAGGCCGAGGCGCTCGACCAGGAACGCGCGCGCGGTGCTTCACCACCGCCGTTCGCGGCGGTGCCGTACGCGGTCAAGAACCTGTTCGACATCGCCGGCCTGACCACGGCCGCCGGCGCGCGCAATCTGGCCGCGAACCCGCCGGCCGCGCGCGACGCGGTGCTGGTCGAGCGCCTGCAGGCTGCGGGCGGGCTCTTGCTCGGCAATCTCAACATGGATGCCCTCGCCTACGGCTTCACGACCGAGAATACGCACTACGGCGTCACGCACAATCCGCGCGACTTGGCGCGCAGCGCCGGCGGATCGTCGGGTGGCAGCGCCGCGGCGGTGGCCGCCGGCCTGGTGCCGGTTGCGCTCGGTAGCGATACCAATGGCTCGATTCGCGTGCCGTCATCGCTGTGCGGCATCTTCGGGCTGAAGCCGACCTACGGGCGCCTGCCGCGCACCGGCAGCTTTCCGTTTGTCGCGAGCTTCGATCATCTCGGCCCGTTCGCCTCGACCGCGGCCGACCTGGCGCTGGCCTACGATTGCCTGCAGGGGCCGGATGCCGGCGATGCCGCGTGCGCGCAGCGCGCGGTCGAGCCGGTGACCCCTATTCTGCAACAGCGCGACAAGCCCCTGCGGGTCGCGCGACTGTCCGGCTATTTCGATGCCAATGCCGGGCGCGAGGCGCGCTGGGCCGCGGAGACCGCGGCGCGCGCGCTCGGCGCCACCGACGAGATCGAGCTCGCCGGCGCCGAACAGGCGCGCGCCGCGGCGTTCGTCATCACCGCGTCGGAAGGCGGCAATCTGCATCGCGATGCCCTGCGCACCCGTTACGACCAATTCGAGCCGCTGTCGCGCGACCGGCTGGTCGCCGGCGCGCTCGTGCCCGCCGCCTGGTATCAGCGCGCCCAGCTTTTCCGGCATGAGTTCCTCGCGCGCGTTTTGGCGGTCTTCGAACGTTACGATCTGCTGGTCGCGCCGGCCACGCCGGTGACGGCCCCGGTGCTCGGTCAGGAACAGATCGTCGTCGGTTCCCGGCAACTGGCCACGCGCCCGAACCTCGGGCTGCTCACCCAGCCGATTTCGTTCATCGGCCTGCCGGTGGCGGTGGCACCGCTATGGCCGGACGATCGCCTGCCGATCGGCGTGCAGCTGATCGCCGCACCCTGGCGCGAGGATCTGTGCCTGCGCGCGGCGGCGACGATTGAACAGCTGGGTCTCGCGTCGAGCCGCCCCGGAGCCCGGGTCACATGATTGCCGCGGGCCAGATCGATCTCCCGGACGTGCGCGCGGACGTGGAGGCGGCATTCCAGGAATACGAGCAGGCGCTGGTGAGCAATGACCTCGAAACGCTCGACCGGCTCTTCTGGCCGAGCCCGCTCGCAGTGCGCTTTGGCGCCGGCGAGAACCTGTACGGCATCGACGCCATCCGCGCGTTTCGCGCCGCCCGGGATACCGGCGCGCTGCAGCGCCGCCTGCACGAGACGCGCATCACCAGCTACGGCAGCGACGTTGCCACCACCAGCACCGAATTCGTGCGCGCCGATCAGGTACGCGGCCGGCAGACCCAGACCTGGGTGCGGTTTGCCAAGGGCTGGCGCATCGTCGCCGCGCACATCAGCCTGGTCGGCCGGGCGGACGCAGCCACCACGCCCGATCTCGAACCTTGATACGGCGTTCAGCATCCCACTGCGGTGTTCGCTCCGCGCAAACGCGCCCCGCCCGATCCGGCAGTATTTCCGCGCCGACATGGGCACCGACCGGCGACCGCTGATATATAATTGAAAACGGCAGAACGACTGTTTCGACCATGGAAACGCACCTGCCCGCGCCGTCGACGACCTTCGGCGCCAAGCGGTAACCCGGCAGACAGTCGCGACGACCCAGCACGGAGAATCTCATGAGAAAACCTGATCCGGCCCGCTCCCACCAGCACTCCGCGCGCATGAGCGCGCTGGATGTCTACCGGGCGATCAAGGAAATGATCCTGTCCTTCGAGCTGTATCCGGGCTCGCGCGTTACCGAGACCGAGCTCGCGGACGCCTTCGGCGTCAGCCGCACGCCGGTGCGCGAAGCGCTGCAGAAACTGGAAGGCGAAGGCTATCTTTTGATCCGGCCGAAACAGGGCTGCTTCATCCGCGAGCTGGATATCGACGAGCTGTCCCAGTACTACAACGTGCGCACCGCTCTCGAAGTGCTGGCCGTGGAATCGGCCTGCGCGATGATGCCGACCCGCGATCTGGAAGCGCTCGCCGAGGCATGGAATCCCGAGCAGCTGTCCGCCGGCAGCGCCCAGCCGGACGACATCGGCCAGAAGGACGAGGACTTTCATCTCGCGATTGCCCGCGGCAGCGGCAACAAGGTGCTGGAGAGCTATCTGCACGACATCAACAACCGCATCCGCATCATCCGCCGCCTCGACTTCACCGACTACGACCGGACCGGACGCACCTACCGCGAGCACTATGCGGTCATCCGCCACCTGCTCGACCGCAACCCGGAGAAGGCCAAGGCCGAAATGCGCGCGCACATTCAGCGCAGCGAGGAATTCGCCAAGACCCTCACGTTGACCGAATTGGCACGCCGGAAATCGTTTGCAAAGCGGTCACCTCCGGCATCCGAAGAGTAGCGGGGACGACTCGTTCCCGGCCCGGAGCCGGTGCGCCGGCACAGCAGCAGCGGCGAAACCCCTGGAAGCGCACGAACGTGCGTCCTTAAATAGTTATGGAGAGCGTTTCGCCCGCGCCCCGGCAATCTCTCGCTTGTGGCCCGGCCGTCAGCGCAATACCAGGGTCAAATCACAGTTTCCGATAATATTGGAAAGAATTGCGCTCTGAGCTAACCCGCTTTGATCGGACACTTTTGAAGGTAGACAATACCCGAGGAGGTGTCGGATGGGAAAGCAGAACAACAAACTGAATCCGGAGCGGCAGCGCGCGCGCTTCAGCAAGGC
>Ga0153916_10003367_pt1 | contig 11889 bp, 12 predicted proteins | sample Opewatmetagenome_FD_109642 | JGI IMG/M metagenome (GOLD analysis project Ga0153916, IMG submission 109642) | Freshwater wetland microbial communities from Ohio, USA - Open water 3 Core 3 Depth 4 metaG | ecosystem: Environmental > Aquatic > Freshwater > Wetlands | place: USA: Ohio, Lake Erie...
CAGTTAACCAAACAACTTTTGGGGTTTGCCCGTGGTGGAAAATACGAAGTCAGTGTATCCAATATAAACGACATCATTGACAAGACTTCAACCATGTTTGGCAGGACGCAGAAAGAGATCAGCATTTACCGGAAATACGCGAAAGAGATCTGGGCAATGGAAATTGATTCTGGGCAGATTGAGCAGGTACTTCTGAATCTTTATGTAAATGCTTCGCAGGCAATGCCGGACGGCGGAAGCTTGTATCTGGAAACGGTCAATATTGCCCTTGATGAGGAGCATGGAAAGTCACTTTCTCTAAAGTCTGGAAGATATGTAAAAGTTTCGGTAACCGACACGGGCTGTGGTATGGATGAGAAGACAAAGGAGCGGATATTTGAACCATTTTTTACCACTAAGGAGCTGGGAAGAGGCACCGGTCTTGGGCTTGCGTCTGCGTATGGTATTATCAAAGGACATAACGGCGCAATAAATGTTGCCAGCGAACAGGGATACGGGGCAACGTTTACAATCTATATACCCGCTTCCGATAAGGAGTTTACGAAGATAGAAGAAGTTTCCGATGACTTTATAAAAGGTGAAGGCACTATTCTTCTTGTAGATGATGAAGATGTAATTATTGATGTGGGCAGAGAGAGTCTAGAGGTTATGGGATACAATGTTTTTACCGCTAAGAGCGGTCAGGAGGCTATAGATGTTTTTAAGACAAAAAACGGGGAAATCGAGCTTGTCATCCTGGATATGATCATGCCAGGAATGGGTGGAAAAGAGACATTCGACATTCTCAAGTCTATAAATCCAGACATCAAAATAATCCTTTCCAGTGGATACACCATGGACAGCCAGCCAGCAAAAATGATGGAGCGCGGTTGTGACGGCTTTATTCAGAAACCTTACAGCGTGAACGACCTTTCACGAAAGGTAAGGGTCGTGTTGGATAAGAAAATTTGATCGTACGCGTTACTTTATCCGGTGTTTTAGGTTTCGGTGAAAAACTGAAGACAATGGAAACCAATAGAACACATATCTATACGTGAATTCGTTAAACGAGGATTAATCAGAGTCTCTCATTAACTATTAGGCTTTTCCCCTCTGCAGAGAATCAGCGGGGTGTAGGTAAAACGTCTTGGGTTGAGAAGAAAATTTTTTAGATCCGTAAAGAAATTCTCGTAGCCCCCCGGATAATCATCAAAGATATCATCGAGCCTTTTGGCATTCACCTCAATCTTTTTCATCCAGTTGAAAACATCTCTATCTTTTATATACCCATAGATTATATGGTGCGCCATCATACTGACCTGAATATCTTTAAAGCCATGATCATAAAGATAGGCATATAATTTCCGGCCCGCATACGCGTCAAAATTATACTTTTGTTCCAGTCTGTTTATAATCTTGGGCAATAAATCCCTGATCAATGGTGGCAGTTCATAATGACTGAGACAATTATAGTCCAGATCAAGCAGACATAGAGATCCTCCCGGTTTCAGTGCTTTCTTAAAATTTCCAACCATATCAAAGCTTTCTGACCGGTAATACTCGAGGATAAACCGGACCCAAATTAAATCAAACTGACCTAAATCGTCTAGGGAACCCCTAAAATTACAGGCAGAAAAATCAATACCTGGTTTCATTCCATAATGATTTCTGGCATGAGATATTCGTTCCTCGGAATAATCTACACCTAGAATATATCCATCCGGCTGTATCATTTCATGCAGAATAGAAGTGGTCTTTCCCGGTCCACAACCCACATCGAGGACCCGCATTCCCGGTTTAAGACCACACCAGACGGCCTGTTCGCGAACAACCTCCGGGTCTGTTTTGACCTCCAGACGCAATGTTTCTTCAGGATTTTCCATTAGATAAGGATCAGATTTGTGCATAAATAATTATTCTCCGGTCATCTGTCATGAAGTAAGTACATGTCAATAAGTGACTGTATTTCAATGCTGTGTTACCACTGTAGCGATAGCTTATTACATGAATTTATACTCCCTGTCAAAGGAACAAACGCACCTAAGGGCGGTCTTATTAGTCGTAAAACAAGGAAAATGGATAATCCATGCTGCATAAACCGTTTCTCACTGCGTAAAGGGCTACACGCCAATAATTCAGAATTTCATTTATAAAAGTTCTTTTTGGTTTTAATTACACACATCATTACAATAAGTTAAATTAACAAGGCCTGTCAATCGATTCTGGCACGAAATATGATTCAGAATATATATGTTCAGCCAATTAAAAGCTTAGTGAATTAATGCATTGAAGCGAGGTGCTATATGGCAAAGAAAAAAAAGACGCTCATAAAAGGCAAATTTCCCAGGTTTGATGAAATCCCAGCGGTACAGATGTCCGAGTCAGGCGTAAGGTTAGAACAGTTGTGCGAGGAGAGAGAAGTGGGAATGGATGGTGTTTCCCATTGGAAAGATGCTGTATTTGAAGAAGCAGATATTTATAATCTCATGGGATGGTTCGAGTTGGACGGCTCCCATCTGGATTTGAGTTCCATAATTTCTGATCTTAAAGTTATTAAAATACTTCCGCCAGGCAAATTCGATCCTTTTCATCATCTGTTTAAAGCCATAAAGGTAGAAGAAGGGTATTTTTCCCCCGGAAAAATTTATCATAGCACGGGTACTTTTAGATATGAAGAACCGGTGGATCCTCGAGGCGTGAGTGACTTGAACTTCGCGTTCGATGATATTGCCGATATAGGATTTTCTGCTCGCAGCATCCGGTTCTAAGAATTCTTTACGACAAACCTGCGCCCCTGAGTACGCCCGAATCACCGGGAGATGGAAAGGGGGTGCGCTGCGTTATTAACCTCATTGTCCGTAATGCTCTTTAATCCATGTCTGATATTCACCGCTCCTGATCTTGTCAATCCACATTCTATTATCAAGATACCAGCGTATAGTTTTTCTGATGCCCGTTGCGAAAGATTCCTGTGGAAACCAGTTCAGTTCTTTGTGTAACTTGCTGAAGTCGATTGCATACCTTCTATCATGGCCGGGCCTGTCTTTTACGAAGGTGATCAATGCTCTCCTGGATTTCCCCCCGGGGGCAGGAAGCATCTCATCGAGGATATCGCATACCATCTCCACTATAACGATATTTTCCATCTCCGAATTGCCGCCGATATTATACATCTTGCCTCTTTTGCCCGATTGCATGAGTGTCCAGATGGCCGCACAGTGATCCCTCACATACAACCAATCCCTGACGTTTCTGCCATCACCATACACAGGCAGAGGTTTCCCTTCCACCGCATTGAGGATCATCAAAGGAACAAGTTTTTCCGGAAACTGGTATGGCCCATAATTATTAGAACAATTGGAAATGAGAGTTGGCAATCCGAAGGTTTCATGATAGGCGCGCACCAGGTGATCTGATGCAGCCTTGGAAGCTGAATAGGGGCTGTTGGGCCGGTATGGCGTTTCTTCCGTAAAATATCCTTCCGTCCCAAGGCTTCCATATACCTCATCGGTGCTCACATGATGAAACAGCAGGAACTTATCCGCTCTTGCCCTGGCAAGTTCAAGAAGGTTAAACGTCCCGAAGATATTCGTATGTATGAAACTATCAGGCCTCTTGATTGACCTGTCAACGTGCGATTCCGCCGCGAAATGGCAAACAGCATCAATATTATTATCACTGAAGATTCTTCCAATAACATCCACATCACAGATATCCGCCTTGTGAAGGATATACCTGCCGGGATATTGTTCGTCGATGCCTCTGAGATTTTCAGGATTCCCTGCATAGGTCAGTGCATCGACATTAATGATTCTGCCTGTAAATCCCGTTTCTCCCAGTAGATAGCGGATAAAGTTGCTGCCAATGAACCCACATCCACCTGTAACCATCAAATTGTTGATATTCATGTTCCTTCTTCTTTCTTGCCCCGGTTTCTATATGTTACGAAGTGGTTCTTTTTCTAAAACTTTGTTTATAGATACACCCTTCCTCCAAGATACCGCTTTTTATAGTAGCTTCTCGATAAGTAATCCACGCGAATTTTTTTACCCTCGCCCGGCGCATGGATAAACCGGCCTTCTCCCGCATATATGCCGACGTGTGTTACTTTATCTCCTTCGGAAGTCGAGAAAAAGACAAGGTCTCCTTTTAAAAGATCATTCTGCTTAACGGGGGCTCCTGCTTCATACTGCTCTCTGGATGAGAGGGGGAGGTTGAGACCGTTTAACTGATACACGGTCATCGCCAACCCGCTGCAATCAAAGCCGGAATCGGATGAAGAACCGCCCCATAGATAAGGAACGTCGATGAAGCTCTGCGCTGTCTTTATTATTTCTTCCCTGATATACATGTTGCCATGTGTGTGTTGTTTCGCAATAGTATATTCATCGGGGCTCACGATATAGTATTCATTGATAGATCCTGACAATTTGAGGCTTTCAGCTTTTTCTTGAGCCATCAACTTTGAGGAATAATTGCCGAAACGAACTTTATAAAGTCCTTCACGGGCGACAAAATAAAAAGCTTCCAAACCTTTGTCTTTAAGCAGGTCCGTCAACCGTGCCGCATTTTCAACATTAGAAAATGCGCCCACCTGAATCGTGTAGCCCATATGGGCAAGCCGTTTTTCTATAATCTTTATAGGAGGGCGATATACATGTTTCTCCGCACAACCGGCTACGATTAACACGATTAAAAATATGGCGACTGTTACATTCAGGAGAAATTCTCTTCGGCGACTTCCTTCTTTCCCTTGCACACACTCCTCGCAATAATTTTTTCAAAAGATTTCAATGACTCCGTCAATTATCTAGTCCATCGCTCTCTCACCAGTCTACGGGCTTCGTCAGACGTGGATATCTCGCCGTCAAGCTGGGCGTCTTCAACAGTACGCAGTATCTCACTGAAAAGGGGTCCTGGAGAAAAACCCATGGCAATGAGATCATCTCCATTGAGCAGCCCGGGAGGATGCAGCTCATCAGCCCTCACTTCCGTCAACTTGCTCTTACAGAACTCATAGTTATCAAGAAAAGCATGGCTCCCCAGGCAGTCCAGACGGTGTAATTCCAGATGCAACTCGAAGTCGGGCTTCCTGAGGAATCGCTTCAATCTATTCGGACGCATTTCCTGAACATGAATAAACAGCATGTGACAATGAATGAGGGCAAGGATCGTTTCCATATCTGTACGTGAAAATTTGAGCCGCCGCATTATCTTCTCCGCAATTTTTTCCCCTTCCCGGACATGACCATAGAAGTGAATACCTGTTTCATTCTCGGAGCGTGTGCAGGCTTTTCCTAAGTCGTGCATGACAATGCTCCAGACCAAACGATCATCGTTTTCCATTCCTTTGCATAAGGGCAGCAAGTCGAGCATGCGGAGAGTGTGTTCCCATACGTCACCTTCGGGGTGGAATTGTGGCGGCTGTTCGACACCCCGGAGGGCATCTGCCTCGGGAAGAATCTCCATAAGAAGACCGGTTTCCGCGAGGATTTCCATACCCCGCCGTGCACCTCCCCGCGTGAGGAGCTTCGTCAGCTCATCGCGGATACGCTCTGCGCTGATACGGCTGATTGCCGAGACATTCAGCTTGATAGCATCGAGAGTTTCAGGATCAATCTCGTAGCCAAGATTGGCCGCAAAGCGAACCGCACGCAGCATCCGCAAGTGGTCCTCGGCAAAGCGCTCTTTAGCACTGCCGATTGTTCTGATCAGACGGTTCTCTATATCCTGTTTTCCGCCGACATAATCGATGATACTGCCGGTGACTGGATCCATGAGGAGGGCATTCACTGTAAAGTCACGGCGGCGCACGTCGCCTTCAGCAGTGGTAAATTCCACGTGCGATGGCCTGCGCCCGTCCTCGTAGTCGTTCTCAGTCCGGAATGTGGCGACTTCATAATTATGTCCCCCCTCGACAACAATCACCACGCCAAAACGTATCCCCACCGGCACTGTGCGGGAAAACAGAAAACATATCTCATCAGGCCTTGCGGAAGTAACAATGTCAAAATCTCCCGGTTCAACACCACGCAGGAGATCGCGCACGCACCCGCCTACAAAATAGGCTTCATAACCTGCGTTTTGTAAACGGCGGACAATGCCGATTGCCGTATCACGAGATGCTTGAAGTTTTCCGGTAGCGTTATCTAACAAAGATCCTTTTCCTGCTCACTGCCAAGCCATCAGCAGTTCTTTTCACTCGTCCGATACGATCGGAGCGAGGTGGTTTATCAATCCGTATCCGGCGCCGATGCTGTATGCATGCCTGATTACCTCGGTGATATAGGCCTTTGCTCCTTTTACGGCTTCAGCTATGCTTTGCCCCTTTGCCAACAGGGTTGCAATCGCCGCGGAGTAAGTACATCCTGTACCGTGCGTCTCCCCCTTATCAAGCTTTGCCGCAGAAAACAGATGAAATTTTGCTCCGTCATAGAGAACGTCCACTGCGTCTCCTGCCAAGTGTCCCCCTTTCACCACCACATTTTTTGCGCCATAGCCGTGAATAACCTTTGCTGCGTTTTCCATATCTTGAACAGTAGCAATCTTCATTTCCGCCAGAACTTCGGCCTCAGGAATATTGGGAGTCACGACAAAGGCCAGGGGAATCAATACCCTTATCAGCGTCTCTCTTACCTCGCCTTTTATCAATGCCTCACCTCCCGTGGCCGCCATTACAGGATCAACGACGAGCTTTTCAATATCGTATTTTCTGATCAGCCCAGCTACCGTTGTTACTATCTCTGTAGTAGTCAGCATCCCGGTTTTGACGGCGTCAACGCCAATATCCATCACTACCGATGCAAACTGCTTCTCCACGAAATCTGCCGGAATCTCATAAATACCCTGGACACCAAGGGTGTTCTGCGCGGTCACGGCGGTGATTACACTCATCCCGAAAGCGCCCAAGGCGGTGATTGTCTTCAAATCTGCCTGAATCCCGGCGCCGCCGCTGGAATCCGAACCGGCGATAGTCAAAACCCGAACTGGTTTCATCATACTCCTCAGGGCAGGCCCTCAGTCTTGCAATATCTGATCACCAGGAGATATCCCGTCTTTACAGAAATAACACCCTTCGCGGCAATCAAGCGGTTACTTATCCCGTAGGGCTTACCGATTTCCATCACCCCGTTTTCGAGCGGATATTCAAATCCTTCAAGGGTTATACCTGTTACCTTATCCGACAAAGGCAAGAGAGACACGGTCTGTCCTATTTCTCCTAGAATGACATACTCGCGGGTAACAACAACGGCTTCACACCACTCATCAATCAATGTTATGTGCGTATTTTTTTTCGCACCCAGAACCAGCAGGGAGATATTCGCCATAACATGATCGATCCTGCTTCCAAAGGCGCCGAAGACATACACTTCCTCAGGAGCCATACAGAAGGCATGTTCCAATGCCAGTTGTGTATCCGTCTCGTCCTTCGCTTCCGGATATCTGATAAACCTGCACTTCTTCCCTTCAAAATAGCTTTGCATTTCGGGAGCGAGAGAATCCATATCTCCTATGATTACATCCGGAATAACACCGAGGGAATAGAGATGGCGGGCTCCGCTGTCCGCACAGATAATCGCGGAAGGTTTCATCTCCGACAGTTTTAACTGTAAGAATGCCGGATCTCTGATCTGGCCGCCGGTAACCACAATTATGATCTTTTTCATGGGAAGATAATATGAGACCTTTTCAAAAAGGTTTCTTGCATGTTCGAGTGACTATTCTAAGGTTGACTTATACTATACCGAAGATATTCTTGGTATTTTGATACGTCACACCTGCCAGCTCTTCGAGAGACAAGCCTTTTAGTTCGGCAACTTTTCTTGCCGTATGAATGACATATGCCGGTTCATTCCTTTTCCCCCGATGGGGATGAGGTGTTAAATAAGGTGCGTCCGTCTCCAAAAGGATACTGGTTAGGGGAATGCGCCTGACCACTTCCTGAAGTTTTTCCGATTTCCCGAAAGTTACCGCTCCCGGTATGGATATTGAAAAGCCCATGTCGATACATTTTTCGGCCATTCTGTAGTCTCCGGAAAAACAATGTACAACCCCTCTCGGATTTCCTTTCCATCCCTGAAGCATCTTTACGGTTTCCTGGTGGGCATCACGATCGTGAATGATTATGGGCAATCCGATTTCTCCCGCCAACTCCAACTGTTCCTCGAACCTCCTTATTTGCACATCCCTCGGAGACAGGTTGCGAAAGAAATCAAGACCAATTTCCCCGAAGGCCACTACCTTATCCATCTTCGCCAGTTTTTTAAGAGTCCCATAGGTATTCTCATCAATGTCCTTCACCTCATGGGGATGAATTCCAATAGCCGCATATACATTCTTGTATTCTTTGGCAATTGAAATGGCTTTCCCGCAATCATCGAGGGTCGTGCCCACCGTGATAATCAGATTAACGCCAGTTTCCTCAGCCCTCTTGATAACCTCCTTCCTGTCACGGTCGAAGTCATTCATCTCCAAGTGCGCATGAGAATCAGCAATCATAATAATCCTTTTCACATGAGAACACTCTATTCCTTCCGGGCTGATTATTCTATGATAATCTCATCCGCACAGGAGGCTAGGTCGGGTAGTTCCGTGAGATACGCCTGTAAATGTTCCTCTGTAATCTCTCCTTCAAGCAACATTCTCATGAGAATCCTCTTATCGGTCTCGCCTTCGTAACCGAACTTCTTTTCTTCCATTCTACACTCCCCCTTCTTAACGAAATGATTGAGGCCTGATTATCTATTACACTTTTTATATTTTTTCAACAAATACTCAAAGAATGGCAAACACCTTGACAGGCAGATTAAAATTTTATTACATTCAATGCCAGGTTCCTGCAGGAATCCCGGAATACTGAAAAATGGAATTGACGTTGAGAACTCAAGTGCGGAACTGGCCGGTTTATGGCTGGGTCGGTCTAGTATTGGCTGTTATTTTCTGGATCATGAACTGGTCATTATCCGGCCTTCGTACGCACTGGGGCTTCTTTCCCATGTGGTTAGGCTACTGCCTCACCGTCGACGCACTGGTTTTCACACGCAAGCGACATTCGTTGCTGACACGCAACCCCCGTGCCTACGTGGCTCTCTTTTTCATCTCGGCGCCGGCATGGTGGCTATTCGAAGTCATCAACTTGCGTGCACAAAACTGGTACTACCTAGGTGAACAGAACTTCTCTTCAATTGAATATTTTTTGCTGTCCTCCCTAAGCTTCTCAACGGTCATGCCTGCGGTGTTTGGTACAGCAGAATTGGCAAGCACGTTCACCTGGATTCGTAGAATAAAACATGGCCCGCGGCTCTCGCAAGATCCAATCACATCAATAATTCTCTTTATCGCCGGCTGTGTTATGTCGGTATTGATGATGATCTGGCCTCGCTATTTTTTCCCTTTCGTCTGGCTTTCGGTCTATTTTATACTGGAACCGCTCAACGTATGGCTGAAGAACCGTACGCTTCTTGAGTATATTGCAGTCTCTGACTGGCGGCCGGTGCTGGCACTGTGGGTCGGGTGTTGTATCTGCGGCTTCTTTTGGGAGATGTGGAACTTCTACTCATATCCGAAGTGGATATATCGCATACCCTTCTTCAATTTTCTGCACATTTTTGAAATGCCCTTATTGGGCTATCTGGGTTACCTGCCATTCTCCATGGAATTATTTGCCCTGTATCATCTGACAATTGGGTTGTTTAAACCCGGTATAGTTCAAGACTATATCAGGATCTCACCCGAAGAGAAATAAAAAAACCCCCTCCCCTTCATCCTGCTCCCGCGAGAAGATCGGAAATTTCTGAGGAGGGGGGCTATTAAGTGACTTGAGAAAGCTATCTTAAAATACTATCTGACAGGGAATCCCCTCCTGTTCAAATGCTACTCTTAACTCGTCTGCCTTTTGCAAGAAGAAGCTGTCTTCATTGGCCCACTGTAGCCCATGTCTTTTATATGCCCAGTCTGCGTAATGATAGTTTAGCCTGTCAAGGATCACATACTCCACTTTCCCTTTACGTACACTAACCAGACCCTCTGCGCCTGGAAGTATCGGCGCTACCATGGCAAAGGTTCTAATCCTATTCGAATGAAGAGCAGCTAATGCCTCAATCCTCTTGCTTAACGGTGAAGCCCCCGGTTCAAAGATCTTTCTTATCCTCTCATCCGCTGTAGTTATCGTAAATCCGACCTCGGCATTGTCTGCTCTCTTCAGTGTCCCGATGTCCCTCAGGACAAGAGCGGATTTGGTTTGAACTGTGAAAGGCCAGTTGTTGTCCGCAAGGATGTCAAGACATCTCTTCGTAATCATATACCTCTTTTCCAAAGGTTGATAGGGATCGCACACTCCGCTTATCCATACCCTCTCGACCCTTTTTCTCTTCACCTCATGGGCTAAAAGCTCAGGAGCATTTATTTTTACATCGACAAACTCTCCCCATCTCTCCCTGTGCCCTGTAAACCTCTTCATAAATTTTGCATAGCAATAGACGCAACTATGCTGGCAGCCAACATAAGGATTTAAAGCATAATCATAAACCTGAGATTTAGAAAGGATGCTCTTCGCCTGTATCTCCCTGATCTTCATTGTAAAATCTTATCACAGTTCGGTTAATTCCGAAAGCCGTCTGTCATATAATGGAACATGAAAAGGTAACAGGCCCATTTGATTTAAAACAACTTCATGCAACAAATGCTTCCTGTAAGCTTGTTTTTCTGATTCAGCCCCTCCATATAATATTTCACTTGGTAATAATCAAAGCTCACCTTGATAAAAAACGTGCCATCCCTGAGCCCACCTATTTAAGTGAACAAGGTGACGGGTTTTACCTGATATTTTACTTATAATATTCTAATATTGCATTCATAAAATCCAGACTGTAGGCTTTATTATAGTGTGTTCAATGTAAGAGATTTCTAAAACTAACGACAAAAAAAGGAGGCCTGCTATGAATTATAATCATGCAAGATGGATGATGAGAATGATGATTGTATTCCTAATTGTGATGATGGGTGTACTAAATGCTGCCCAACTTGCTTTTGCCGATGATCGCGCGAAGATCCTCGGTATTTGGAAAATAGTTTCCTGGGAATCGGAGTTTCAAGCAACGGGCGAACGAGAACCTGTCATGGGAAAGAATCCGACGGGCTATGTCATCTTCACTCCAGAGGGGCGAATGATGGCTATCCTGACGGCCGAGGGGCGCAAGGCACCGAAAACCGACCAGGATCGCGCTGATCTTTTGAAGTCGGTGGTAGCTTACACGGGTATGTACCGCTTCGAGGGAGATAAGTTGACAACCAAGGTCGATGTTTCTTGGAACCCCGCATGGATCGGCACTGATCAGGTACGGTTTTTCAAGTTCGATGGCGACCGCCTCCAAGTCATCTCAATGTGGATGCAAGCGGTAGTCCGACCCGAAAAGGGAATAGGGCGGGCTATTATAACGTTCGAACGGGCGAAATAGAGAACCGAGCGATTTCTCCAAATACTTTCCTAACCTCACCCGCATTATTGAGGCAAGGCGATACTGCCTGCGTCAAATAAGGGCAATCAAACGGATGCAGCGGTGGTTGATAGCTGTCCGCTGCATCCATAGTGTTATGTTCACTTTCAACCGTAATGTTCAATTTCTGAATATGTTTCTTACTATTGACTTCTATGTACTATGCTAGAACGTGGCCTCAAAAAACGCTATCTTTGATTTGATTATTTTTTACAGCTTATGCCGCCGGTCATTACATTGAGTTTCAGGGTAAGGAGCTGTCATGTAATAACTGTTGCGTTAAGGCGCTCAGATTTGGGTCAGATTTGGCTGGTCTGATTGAGCAAAACCGTAGGAATAGCAGCACTATTTCGAGGATCTTGTGATTGAAGATCGGGCAAAGATGACCTAAAGATGAAATGCATGAATGTAATAG
>Ga0153916_10003369_pt1 | contig 11888 bp, 7 predicted proteins | sample Opewatmetagenome_FD_109642 | JGI IMG/M metagenome (GOLD analysis project Ga0153916, IMG submission 109642) | Freshwater wetland microbial communities from Ohio, USA - Open water 3 Core 3 Depth 4 metaG | ecosystem: Environmental > Aquatic > Freshwater > Wetlands | place: USA: Ohio, Lake Erie, Old...
AAGGCACAGACAAACTAAGGGCCGATTTAAGGAGAAAACTTTCTCAACTCAGGAAAGAGGCGGTAAGTAAAAAAAAGGGAGGCAGAGGTGATCTTTACGTGGTCGAGAAAGAAGGGGCGGCCCAGATAGCCCTTGTAGGATTTCCAAACTCCGGCAAATCCTCTTTACTCAAATGCCTCACAAACGCTATGCCGGTGATTGCAGAATATCCTATCTCAACTCTTACCCCATTGCCTGGAATGATGCCTTATGAGGATATACAGTTCCAGCTTGTAGATTTGCCTCCAATAGGAAATGAGGGCACCGACGGCTGGGTATCGGGGATTGTAAGATATGCTGATGCGCTTTGCCTTATCGTGGATCTCTCGGACGACGCAGATATCCAGGCCGAATTGCTTCTTGATCAGCTCGATCGATGGAATATTGTTGTAATCTCTAATCTCAAATCTCAAATTCCGAATTCACAAACCCGTGTTGTCGTATTCAAAAGAGGTCTTATTGTTGCGAATAAAAGAGATTTTTCATCTGCAGAGAATACTTCTGACAGACTAAAAGAGAGATACGGGCATATCTACCCCTGCATTTCTGTATCTGCCCTAAAAAAAGAAAACCTTGAAGAACTCAAAAGGGCAATATTCGACCTCTCAGGAATTATCAGGGTTTACTCAAAACCACCGGGAAAAGAACCCGACCTTTCACATCCTTTCACAATACCTTCAGGCTCGACAATACTTGACCTTGCCAGATTTATCCATAAAGATTTTCTCTTTAATCTGAAATTTGCGAGGATATGGGGCTCTGCAAAATTCGACGGGCAGAGGGTGGAGAAGAATTATATTCTGAAAGACAAAGACATCGTCGAATTCCACGTCTGAAACATGAAATTTCTATAAGATCGATTCTCTTCCTCAAATTTTTTCCGGGCAAGAAATCATCGGGCAATATGCCTTTTGATCGGCAATTTTGCCCGATGATTTCTTTGCGGGCTTATCTTAAAAATTAAATAAATCAATAAGTTTTATTCTGGCATTTTTTTTGCTTTGTGACGATTCAAAGGGAGATAGAGGGGCAATCTCAATGCCCTCATAAAAGTTGCGAGCTTCAGGAAAGCCGATGCGAAGTTTTAAAAGGCTTCTGTTCCCGGAGGAGCCATAGATGTTGATGGCTGCTAAAAAGGCAGATAAAGTCAAATTCATTGACGACGTTCTTTTAGAGCCTGTTTCCAGACGTGATGATTTTGACAGGGAGGAAAAAGAAATTTCGACATCGCAGTTAAGGTGTGCTAAATGCAAAAAGCTTCTTGCCAAGCCAAATGTAAAAGGAAAAATTGCGGCGCAGATCAAATGCCCGCGATGCGGGACTATAAATGAAATATGAGGTTCTTTCGGAGCTAAAGGCCATGTGACCCGGAGACGAAATAATTGGAGCTTCAAGAAAGCCGATATCAAGGACAACCTTGAACCGGCTTTTTATTTGAGCAAAAGAGGTCTTCTGCTGTGGAGACATAGTAGAAACAGACGCAGCAAAGGAGGGGATAGCTTTAAGCAGACATCATGCGCTTTCAAAACAAGCGCAATCTTTAATGAAATTTGAAATAGGAGGAAAGGAAAAATGTTAACCAGTCGACGATTATTAAGATTATTTTTATTCGGAGCAGTTCTAACTATGTTCTGTGCTTGGAGTCTCCAGAGCGCGTCAGCAGCCCAGTCGCCACAGATACCTATTGCCGGCAGCGCAATCCCGCAATTCATGCAGCCGCTGCCAACGCTGAGCCTTGCCCCGCAGAACAGTACCATGCAAACAATCTTCGGGAACCAGCCCCTTGCGCTACGGATGTGCGAGTTCCAGTCAAAAGTCCTGCCGCCAGGGACATTCGCAGCGGGAGTGCAACCCACGACGTGGGTATGGGGCTATCTGGTGGATCCGACCGGAACCAATACGTGTGCCCAGCTCATCAGCTTATATGGTGACGCAAATGGGGTTCTGGACACCTATATCGGGCCTGTGATTGTAAGCCAGCGCAATGCCGGATCGACGGACGTGACCTGGGTGAATGACCTCGGGAACGCAGCTACGACGAATGTCCTTGCATACAAATATTCAACCGACCAAACCCTGCACTGGGCGGACCCGCTTAATCTCGGGTGCATGATGTCTCTTATGGGCATGCCACCGGCATTCGGATCTCCGTGTGCTGAGAATTATCTTGGCCCGGTGCCGGCAGTAGTTCATCTCCATGGCGGCGAGGTTCCGGCAGAGATAGACGGCCCGCCCGACTCCTGGTGGACAAGTGATGGCGCGTATTACGGCCATAAATATTACACCTTCGGGACCCCGTTGCCAAATGAGGCCATTTATAAGTATCCGAACATGCAGGAGGCAGCGCCGATCTGGTTCCACGACCACACCCTGGGCGCTACCAGGCTTAATGTTTATGCGGGAATGGCAGGCGCTTACTACATTCAAGACCCGGGTCTTGGCTTGCCGGCCAACCTACAGCCCTTGAATAAGGTAATACCTCTGGTATTGCAAGACAGGATGTTTGATACGAACGGACAGCTTTTCTATCAGAGCGACAGCGCCGGGGGGATACTCTGGGTTACTAATGCGGAACATCCTTACTGGACTCCCGAGTTCGTCGGAGACACCATCGTAGTTAACGGAAAAGCTTGGCCCTATATTAACTTGGAGCCGAAGCGGTACCGTTTTCTGTTCCTGAATGGATCCAACGCCCGGACCTATGAATTGTCAATTCCGGGAGGACCGGTTATGTATGTGATCAGCACAGACGGCGGCTACCTCGATAAACCGGCCATGGTTACCAAGCTGGTCATGCAGCCTGGAGAGCGGTATGAAGTGATCATCGATTTTGCGAAAGCGAAAGGGAAGAATCTGATTCTTTCCAACACTGCGAGGACTCCATTCCCGAAAGGTGCCCCGCCAATAGGCAGCACACTGGGTCGCATTGTGCAGTTCAGGGTCTCAAAGGCGGCCGTCGTCGACAACAGTTTTAATCCCGGGGCGGCGGGAGCTGTAATTCGCACCAATGTGAATCAGCAGATCGTCAGGCTGGCCGATCCCGTGGCCGGGACACTTGCCGCCGGAGTGACAGCTGCGAAGACCCGGCAGGTCACCTTGAACGAGGTGATGGGAATGCCGATGAACGTGATAGACCCCGTGACAGGAGTGATGACAGCCTATCCCGGCGGGCCGCTTGAGATCCTTGTAAACAACACAAAATGGATGGGAGTCGAGCCCGGGGGCGTGCCACGCGCGGACTTTACACCTATAACAGTGAACGGAGTAACCACTTACTACTCCGAGTTGCCTCAGGAAGGCGACACCGAGGTATGGGAGATTGTAAACCTGACCGCCGACGCTCACCCGATCCATCTGCATCTGGTACAGTTTCAGATTATCAACCGGCAGAACTTCAACGTCAGCAATTACAACAAGGCGTATGCTGCAGCATTTGGTACAGGACCTGCACCATTGCCAGCAGGCTGTGTAGCAGGCACTTTCTGTCCTGCCTATGGTCCGCCGATGAATTATAATACCGTGCAGAATTGCAGCGTGACCTACCCGAATGTGGTTGGAGGAAATCCCTGCGTAGATCTATACCTCCAGGGGATGGCCCAGCCGCCGCTGACGAATGAGGCCGGTTGGAAGGACACCGTGGTCACATATCCGGGCCAGGTGACAAGAATCGCTGTCCGCTGGGCGCCGACGGATATCCCGACAAACGCACTGGCGTCGAGTCTATATTATCCATTCGATCCGACCGGTGATAACCACTTGTTCAACTACGTATGGCACTGCCACATCATCGACCATGAGGATAATGAGATGATGCGGCCCGACGTGCTTAATCTGAATCCATTTGCTCCGGCTCCGAGTGGAAGACCTTTAGTGAAAGGCACAGACTACTAAAAATTATCGGACATGAGAGGCCGCCCATTCGGGCGGCCTTCTTTTTATCCAAATTATTAGTGGAGGGAATTAACCAGCAGCAATGAAAGGATAAAAATTTTTGAGAAGGAAAGAAGATGTGAGATTGCAATGATGAAGATAATGCTTATCGGACTTCTATTCATGTTTCTATTAATGCCCCTGGCGGTGGCGGGGGATGAACCTGTTTTATTCTCTTCCTATGTGGACAGTAAAGGAAACATCGCTTTACCATCCGACTTCCGCTCCAGCTGGGTTCACTTGGGGACATGGGTTGTTACATCCCAGACTGCTGTGGGCCCCAGAATAAGTGAGACATCTCCTGGTACCGGACTGCACAACGTCTACACTCAGCCGGAATCACTGAAGGAATACAAGAAGGCCGGCAAGTGGCCCGACGGGACAGTCATCATTATGGAGATTCGCACCATAAAATGGGATGATACGCCTACCGGCCACGTAATCTACGGAGACGAAACAACAAGTTGGTTTGTCATGATCAAAGACAGCAAAGGCCGCTTTGAGAATAATCCCAACTGGGGAGACGGCTGGGGCTGGGCTTTATTTAAAAGAAATGACCCGAAGAAAAACATCTCTACCAATTGCAAGAATGACTGCGTGGGTTGTCATGAAGCAGTAAGGTCTTCTGACTGGGTCTTTATCCATGGATATCCGGCATTGAAGTAATCCCGGGCTTCGGGGAGATAGAAATGCGCCGATAAGAAGCGATGAAGAAAGGGTAAAACTGATACTGAGAGTGGTCATTAAGTGAGACAACGAAGGAGGGACAGCATGAATAAGAAGAAATTTTCGATCCTTAGGTTAGACTTTTTTGGGGTGGGAGTGATGATACTTGCTTTGCTGATGTTCGGTCTCGTACCGACTGACAGCCGGGCTGACTCAAATGATTATGTCCTTATCGGGTGGAATGATTTGGGCATGCATTGTATCAATCCCAGCTATAAGCAATTGGCTCTTCTGCCGCCGTTTAACAACCTCTGGGTTCAGGTAATCCAAAGAGGCGACCCTCCCAAAATTGTGACATCGGGATTTTCTCTGGACTATTCAATTGTGAATAATACCACTGTCCGTGGCAAAACGGATTTCTGGCAATACGTTTACCAACTCTTTGGCGTTAATTTACCCGTGGGGATTGGCCTGACGGGCAATGGTCTCTCCGGGAAAATGACATTAGCCGGAAACCATTTCGAAGCAACGGGAATACCGGTGCTGCCTTACGACGATAAGATGAACTGGAATCCTTTTCAGATAGCCAAAGTTGTATTAAGGGATAATCCGGGAAAAGGGAATAAGACAGGCCAAACGATTCAAGTCGTTCTCCCTGTTTCGGATGAAATTAACTGCGCCCAATGTCATATGCAAGGGATGGATGGGACGGTCAATCTTCCCGATGGCGGAACGATGGACACCAATTTAAATATCCTTATGGTCCATGATTATTATCACGGTACGACTGGCATATCTTCTACCGGACCTGATCTGGTTTCCATGCAACCGGTGCTTTGCGCCAAATGTCATTCCAGTAATGCTTTAGGCGCTCCGGGTTCGCCGGGTGTTAAATCTGTCTCTTTAGCCATGCATGGGTGGCACAATGGAGTTGACAGAGCCGCGGACGCAACATGCTATTCCTGTCATCCGGGAGAACTTACCCAGTGCCTTAGAACCGGCATCGGCGGGATGGGCTACCTTGGTACAACACCTTCTTGCCAGACAGGATTGTGTCACGGCGGCATAGCGGGGATGGGAGATCCGAGCAGAAATCCATGGGTTACGGAGCCGAACTGTGAGCAATGTCACGGGAGCAATTACTCCACCGGCGGGGAATTGTACCGGCACGCCAAAGGACATGGTGGAGTTTACTGCGCTGCATGCCACAACAGCCCGCATGTCTGGTGGCCGTCCAAGAATTGGGCAGATAATATACAGCCTGCCAAGCTCCAGAAGAGTCCCACTTCCATGGGAAATTGCAGTGTCTGCCATACGAATAAACTAACAGGAGATAATCCTCATGTGACGTATTATTAGGGAAGCCAGAAATAAAATAGGAAATAAATAAAGAAGATTAACGTACCAGTGAGTTCATAAATAAAATCATACCCCCTCACCCTTGCCTCTCCCGCCAGGGGAAAGGGGCGCTATTATTCCCCCTCCCTTGATGGGAGGGGATTAAGGGGAGGGTGTTTAATATGTCCTTACTTATGAACTCACTAGAAATTAAATAAGGAGGGGTGTTATGAAATTGAATAGAAGAGATTTTATAAAAGCATTATCAATCGGCCTCGCCGGAGGATACTTAAGTCTGAAGACCAGTGATTCTATAGCCCGAGGAATGGGTGGAGGCGGCTGCGGCGGCGGAGGTGCAGGCACATCGGTCATCGATCCGCCCCCCGGTGCGGCCTTTGCCGATCCTCCCATATTGCTTAATGAAAGTATAGAACCAGGTGTTGTTGAAGTTAGCATTGAGGCCAAAGTGGCGCCTGTTAATGTCAACGGCGTAATCGCCAATTTGCTCACATACAACGGCCGTTACCCTGCGCCCACGATGAAAGTCCGCAAAGGCGATCTACTTAGAGTCAACCTGAAAAATTCCCTTCCGATGCTCGGAACGAATATTCTCGGCCACGATCGCGATATTACGAATCTTCACACGCACGGCCTGCACGTCTCTCCATCCGGAAACTCTGACAACATGATGATCATGCTCATGTCGGGGGATACTTTCACTTATGAATACGACCTGTCGATGCAGGAACCGGGCAGCATCAATTTCTATCATCCACATAGTCACGGCTCTGTGGCGGAGCAGTACTGGGGAGGTATGGCTGGCGCTCTCGATGTTGCAGATGAACCGAGTGTGTTGTCTGGATTTGAGACCCACATGCTTTTCCTGAAAGATATAAGCCTGAGCGGTTCGAGTCCTGAACCATACACCTCTATAATGGATTATATGCATGGCAAAGAAGGCAATACGGTAATGGTGAACGGACTTGTCAATCCTGTATTACTGATAAAGCCGGGACAGGTTCAGCGCTGGAGAATAATCAACGCCAGCAACGCGCGGTTTTACAAATTGAGCCTCGAAAATCACACGCTTTATGTCATCGGAACCGAAGGAGGACTTCTGGACAAGCCGTATGCAATGTCTTCATTGCTCCTTTCGCCCGGTGAACGTGTCGATATCCTGATTAAGGCGGATCAGACTGCGAAGACTTACCGCCTGCTTTCGCTGCCTTACAATCGGGGAGGGGGCAGCATGGGGCAGCAGGTGACACTCATGACAGTATCTTATCAGGGAGGCCGACTCAGCGATGCTATCCCCTCAAAGATTAATCCTGCTGCGGTCAGGATCAACCCTCCAATCACGAAAACCGAGCAGCTCTCTTTGAGCATGGGACAGGGAAAGGGATACATTAACGGCATTTCCTTCGAGATGCTTAGCGACGGCACTATGAAAGCAGCCGAGATTCATTCTATGCTGGGAACATATGAGGTCTGGGAGATCATCAATCAAAGCGGAATGGACCATCCGTTCCATCAGCATGTCAACGGGTGCCAGATCCTGTCCATAAGCGGCGGCGACTCCGGATACGCATCTTTCTACACGACAGCCCCTGCTTGGAAGGATGTCGTTATTATTCCGAAGATGGGCAGGGCGAGGATTCTTATACCTGTGATGGATTATGACGGGATGTCTATGTTCCACTGCCATATCGTCGAACACGAAGACATCGGCATGATGGGGCTGTGGCATATCATGGGGATGATGTAACGAAAGAGGAGATCCAAATGTACGAACATAAGTGCCCGGAGTGCAGAGGCTATTCATATAGCGCCAATAACAGATTCTTCAGTGCCTGTCCCCATTGCGGAACGCAATTCAGCGGGTTATATGGACTTAACAGAAGGACTGAAGAAAGGATTCAACTCGAGCAGAATTGCTCTCTCATTTGCAAAGAAAAATATTTCAGCGCGGTCATCAGGGATATGTCAAAGAAAGGATTGTCTTTGAATGTGAACGGAGATTTGCCGGTTAAAACAAATGATGTTATAAGCATCATGATCTCGGATACTCCGGTCAGCACAAGAATAATGTGGCTCAATAAGGTGAATGATCAATTGAAAGTCGGGATGCAGAGAGTAACATAGGCAAGGCTGATGACTGATCTATTCTCCTTCAGTTGTTTATTTGCTTTCGGGCGAATTGCCAAGCGGTCGGGCATTTTGCCTTACAAGAAATAAATATAAGTATTTAAATTTTAGAAGAATCAATGACTTACATTATGGCATTTTTATTGCTAAAGGTTAGATGCAACAGGCTTCTTACCGAGCCAAGTATGAAAGGAAAAATTGCAGGGCAGATCAAATGTCTGCGATGCGGTACCGTGAATGAAATATAAAGGATCGTAGAGATTGTGATCTAAGAAAAAAAGAGAGCTTCAAGAAAGCCGATGACGGGATAAACCTGCATCGGCTTTTTATTGGAGAAAGGAGGGAATCGTGAAGGAAGACTCAGACTCTGGTTGCGCTGTAAAAGTATGAAAGAAGCAAGGAAACACGAAAGGAGGAAATGAGATGAAAAGAAGCAAATTTTTAATCTTTATGAGTTTGTTGTTGGCTCTCGTCGCCGCAACCTGGGGAATTGACCAGGGGATTGCGCAAGCACGTGATAACATGTTAGATAAGCTCCTGAAACGTCAGGGAAAAGTAACACCGTCTGAGAAGAAGGCCGCCGCAGAACGTTTCCAGGCGTTAGGGGGAGTCGCAGCCGAGGCACTGGTTACCGACCCTGCCGGTCACCTCGTACCGGATTACTTCGGCGTCGCTAACTGGGCCTTCAGCCCTCCCCTGCAAAAATTCGCGGATGCGCTGCCAGCATTGACTATTGCTGTACCAGACATATTGGCATACCCCGGCTCTGATTACTATGAAATCGAACTGGGACAATTTGCGCAGATAATGCATTCATCGCTACCCGCGACTATACTGCGTGGCTACAGGCAAGTTAACACTGCAGGTCCGGCAAGCCAGTTTAGTTACATGGGCCCGGTAATTGTAGCCCAGAAAGACCGACCTGTACGTATTAAGTTTATCAACAGCCTCCCCACCGGAACCGGTGGCAACCTCTTCATACCAGTTGACACCACCGTCATGGGGGCGGGGATGGGCCCTGATGGCATGACCGAATATACTCAGAACCGCGCCACCCTCCACCTCCACGGCAATAACACGGTGTGGATAAGCGATGGCACGCCTCACCAGTGGATAACCCCTGTGAACGAAGTGACCCCTTATCCTCAGGGCGTCAGCGTAGTACCTGTCCCGGACATGGCTAACATAGACACCAGCCCCACTGATGGCGTGATGACCTTCTACTACACCAATGCCCAGAGCGCCAGGCTAATGTTCTATCATGACCATGCCTACGGCATTACCCGGCTCAATGTCTACGCCGGCGAGGCTGCACCTTACGTTATCTCTGATCAGGTCGAGCAGGACCTTATCAACGGCACCAACAACGCCGGTGTCAATCCCGGTCTGCTCAAGGTTCTTCCAGACCTCGGCATTCCGCTGGTCATCCAGGACAAGACCTTTGTTGATCCAAACACAATCGGCACGACCGATCCTACATGGCTCGATGCCACCCAGCCGACATTCGGCACTAATCCGGGAACGGCAGTGCTCGGTGACCTTTGGTACCCGCATGTCTACTTGCCCAACCAGAATCCCTGGGATATCATGGGGGCAAATGCCTTTGGCCGGTGGGACTACGGTCCATGGTTCTATCCGCCCACGACCGGCCTATTACAGGGGGTAGTGCCGAACCCTTACTGCCTGCCGACGCCGCCTACGAGCTGCAATCCACTGTCGGCATATGACTGCAGTAGCGCATCCTGGGAGCCGCCTTGCATGCCCGGAACACCAGTTCCATCCGAGGTGGGTGAGGCTTTCATGGACACCCCGGTCGTGAACGGAATGGCCTATCCCTATCTGGATGTGGAACCGAAGGCTTACCGCTTCCGCATCTTGAACGCTGCTGATGACCGCTTCTTTAATCTCCAGATGTACGTAGCTAACCCCGGCATCGTTGGCAGCCTTACCACCACGCCAGGCTCTGGCTATACGGCGGATCCGGTGGTGACAGTAGCTAACGCAGTAGGTGATACGACCGGTCACGGCTTCACCATTTCGGCTACAGCTGACCTTACACCGGGCAGCGCTGCACTGGGCCAGGTAACCTTTGCGATCAATTCAGTTGGTAGCAACTACACCCTACCGCCGGTCATTACTGTGACCAATGCTGCGACCGATATCACTGGTACTGGCGCAAGCGCTACAGTGGTGCTCTACGGCAACCTCGCGGGACAACTAACCGAGGTCGGCATGGTGCCCACACCCGAAATCACCCTTCCGAATTTCGATGTTAGTGGCGTACCCGACCCCGCAATGACAGGCCCGAACTGGTGGCAGATAGGCACCGAGGGCGGCTTCCTGCCGGCGCCGGTCGACGTACCTAATCAGCACATTACTTGGAACTTAAACCCGAAGACCTTCAATTTCGGTAACGTTGTTAACCACTCTCTGCTTCTGGGAACGGCAGAACGCGCGGATGTAATTGTGGACTTCTCGGCTTATGCCGGCAAGACCCTCATACTCTATAATGACGCGCCCGCGGCTTTCCCGGCAATCGACCCCCGTCTGGACTACTACACGAATGACCTGGACCAGACCGCCATGGGTGGTGCACCCACCACACCTCCTGGCTTCGGCCCAAACACGCGCACCATCATGCAGATAAGAGTAGGGACAACTGTAACGACACCCACAACTGACGTTACTCTTGCGAATCTCCAGGCGGTATGGGCGAAGACTGTTACCAAGAGTGGCGTCTTCGAGGTCTCTCAAGACCCCATCATCGTGCCGCAGGCCGCTTACAACTCGGCCTACAACAATACTTTCACCTCAGCACCCGCTGGCGAATTCATCCAAATTGCCGAAACCACAAAGACCTTCCAGCCGATTGACGCAACCGGAGCACTCCAGCCGTCTGTGACAATCCCGATAGAGGAGAAAGCTGCCCATGACGAGATGGGAGGAGTTTACGACCAGTATGGAAGGATGAGCGGCATGCTCGGGCTATCACTGCCCGGTACAACATCCCAGCTTGCCCAGTTCCTGCCTTACGGCTATGCCAGCCCGCCGGTCGACATCGTCAGCGGCTCGGTTAGTGGAACTCTGGTAGGCAGCCTCGGTGATAGTACCCAGATCTGGCGCATTACTCAGAACGGGGTGGATACTCACACCATACACGTTCACCTGGCCAATGCCCAGCTTATCAACAGGGTTGGTTGGGACGGCATGATGATACCGCCAGACGCCGGCGAGCTCGGCTGGAAAGAGACCTTCAGGGTCAACCCGCTTGAACAGACATTCATCGCGATAAGACCCATACTTCCCACACTGGCACAGGTTCCTTTCCTAAACCAGATTCCCAACAGTGTCCGCCTGATTGACCCGACCATGCCCGCGGGTGTCCCCCTGACCCCGCCGCCACCAGCCGGATGGTTCGACCCATCAGGAAATGCGATTACTCAAATTCTCAATCATGAAGTCAACCTCGGCTGGGAGTACGTGTATCACTGTCATATCTTGGCACATGAGGAGAACGACATGATGCACTCGTTCAATATGGCAGTAGCACCAAATGCACCTTCCAATCTGGTTGCTACCGTGAAAGGGAACTCGGTTGTTCTGACCTGGGCGGACAACTCAAAGAATGAGACCGGCTTCAGCGTCGAGAGGGCGGGTAACGCAGGCTTCAGCTCAGGAGACGTTACCTTTACCGTGGGATCGAACGTGACAACATACACTGATAGTACAATCAAGAGGAACAGGCCGTACTACTACAGGGTATTCGCCAC
>Ga0153916_10003370_pt1 | contig 11886 bp, 12 predicted proteins | sample Opewatmetagenome_FD_109642 | JGI IMG/M metagenome (GOLD analysis project Ga0153916, IMG submission 109642) | Freshwater wetland microbial communities from Ohio, USA - Open water 3 Core 3 Depth 4 metaG | ecosystem: Environmental > Aquatic > Freshwater > Wetlands | place: USA: Ohio, Lake Erie...
CGCTGAAGCCGGCTCGGCGAACACCCCCTCCTCCTCGGCGAGCAGGTGGTAGGCGGCCAGGATCTGCTCATCGGTGACGGCCTCGATCAGCCCGCCCGACTCGTCGCGGGCCGCCACCGCCTCGGCCCAAGACGCCGGGTTGCCGATGCGGATGGCAGTGGCCACGGTCTCCGGGTTGGCCACGGGCGCGCCGCGGACGATTGGTGCCGCCCCGGCCGCCTGGAAGCCCCACATCCGCGGCGCTGCCTGTACCGCCCGGTATCCCTTCCAGTAGGCAGTGATGTTGCCGGCGTTGCCCACCGGCAGGGCCTGCACGGCCGGGGGGCTGCCCAGAGCCTCCACGATCTCCCAGGCGGCGGTCTGCTGCCCCGCGATGCGGTCGGGGTTCACCGAGTTCACCAGCACCGCCTCCCCGCCGGCAGCGAAAGCCCGCACGACCTCCAGGGCGGAGTCGAAGGCTCCCTCGACGGTGACCACTCGGGCGCCGTGCCGGATCGCCTGAGCCAGCTTCCCCAGGGCCACGTTGCCGGCGGGGAGCACCACCACGCAACCCAGGCCGGCGCGGGCGGCGTAGGCGGCTGCCGACGCCGCCGTGTTACCCGTGGAGGCACAGGCCACCGCCCTCGCCCCGGCCTCCAAGGCCTTCGAGACGGCCACCGTCATCCCACGGTCCTTGAAGGACCCGGTTGGATTGGCGCCGTCGTACTTGAGGAACACCGGCCGCCCCAGCCGGTCGGCCAGGCGCGGTGCCGGGAGGAGAGGAGTGCCGCCCTCGAACAGGGTGACCACCGGAGTGGCGGCGGTCACCGGCAGCCGGTGGCGGTAGGCCTCGATGAGCCCGGCAGGGGTGCTCAACTGGGATCCCCCTCGACACGGATGGCGGCGGCCACCTCTTCGACGACGTCGAGGCCGTCCAGGGCGGCGGCGGCCGCCCGCTGCTGCCGCTCGGGGGCCTCGTGGGTGATCAGCAGCAGCGTGGCCTCGTCACCACGGCCCTCCTGCCAGACCGACTTGATGCTCACCGCGACCTCGGCGAAGGCGGTGGCGATGCGCGCCAGCACGCCCGGCCTGTCGGCCACCTCGAGGCGCAGGTACCAGCGGGTGGGCACCTCCGACGCATCGACCACGGACCCCGGTCGCATCGAGATGCGAGGGGCCATCTGTGAACCGGAGCGCAGGCCTCGGGCGGCATCGATCACGTCGCCGAGGACGGCGGTAGCCGTCGGCTCACCGCCGGCGCCGGGGCCGGCGAACAGCAGCTCTCCCACGGCCGGCCCCTGGACCAGGATGGCGTTGGTGGCACCGCGGATAGCGGCCAGGGGGAAGTCGAGGGGCACCATGGCGGGGTGCACCCGGGCGCTCACCCCGCCTTCGGTGCGTTCGGCAATGGCGAGCAGCCGCACCGTGTAGCCGAGGTCGGCGGCGTAGGCCAGGTCGATCGGGGAGATCCCGGTGATCCCCTCGCGGTAGACCTGATCGGGCCCCACCCACGTGGCGAAGGCCAGGCTGGCCAGGATCGAGGCCTTGGAGGCCGCGTCGGCCCCGCTCACGTCGGCGGTCGGATCGGCTTCGGCGTAGCCGAGGGACTGGGCCTCGCCGAGGGCATCTGCGAAGGCCATCCCCTCGTCGAACATCCGGGTGAGGATGAAGTTGGTGGTGCCGTTCACGATGCCCATCACCCGCTCGATGCGCTCGCCGGCCAGCGTCTCGGTCAGGGGCCGGATGATGGGGATGGCGCCCCCGACCGCGGCTTCGAACAGGAGCGGCACCCCGGACCGGGTGGCGGCGTCGAGCAACTCCGGGCCGCGGGCGGCGATGAGTTCCTTGTTGGCGGTCACCACCGGCTTGCCCATCTCGAGCGCGGTCCGCACCAGGTCGAAGGCCGGGTCGCGACCACCCATGACCTCCACGACGAGTTCCACCGCCGGATCCTCGACCACTTCCATCGGCCGAGTGGTGATCAAGGACTCGGGAATCGAGAAGGCCCGCTGCTTATCCGGCGACCGCACCGCCACACGGCGCACCTCGAGCTCCAGACCCGTCTTCGCGGCAACGCCGGCACCTTCCTCAACGAGACGCCGGATGAGCGTGCCCCCCACCGTGCCTGCGCCGAGAACCCCGATGCCGACGGTCATGCTCACCTCCAGAGAGACGGCGATGGTACCAACCTCACCCCGGGCCGACGGCAGCCCCGGGCCGGCCGATATGCTCTCGGCATGTCCACCGCAGTGTCCAGCGGCGAGGGCTGGGGAGCAGCCTCGGCCCCGGCGTCCTCCGGCAACCTGGGACCGGGCTTCGATGTAGTGGCGATCGCCCTGGCCCTGCGCTGCCGGGTGTCGGCGGCTCCGGCTGGGGCTTGGTCCCTGCAGTCGGAAGGCGCCGATCAGCACTCAATGACCCTGCTGCGCCGGGCCGTCGAAGAGGCAGTGCCCGGCTCGGGGCCATTCTCGGTGACGGTCGAAAGCGATATCCCCGTCGGCCGCGGCCTGGGAGCGAGCGCTGCGCTGGTGGTCGGCCTGGTCGCCGCGGTGCGCGCCGCGATCGGTTTGCCGCAGGACCGCGAGGAGGTGCTTCGAGTCGGCGGCCGCGTCGAAGGGCACCCCGACAACGCGGCCGCCGCGGTGCACGGCGGGGCGGTGGCGGTGAGCGTCGGCGGGCGCGTCTGCCGCCTGGAGGTGCATCCCTCGTTTCGGGTACTCGTGGCCGTCCCCCAGGCGGTCCTGCCCACCACAGTGGCCCGGGCGGCCCTCGCCGACCCGGTGGACACCGCCACGGCCGCCCGGACTGCGGCTCGCCTCGCCTTCCTGCTGGAGGGCCTGCGTCGCGGTGACGCCGGGCTGCTGGCCGAGGCAGCAGGCGACGAACTGCACGAGAAGCGCCGGGCTCACCTTTCGCCTCTGACCGGACGACTGGTCGCGGCGGCGCTGGAAGCAGGGGCTGCCCACGCCGCCTGGAGCGGGGCAGGCCCCTCTGCGGTAGCCCTGGTCACCGCAGAGACCGTGGCAGCGGTGCGGGCCGCCTGGGAAGGGACACTCGCCGGGGCCGGGGGCATGGTGCTGGAGCCGGGCCTGGACCGAGACGGCCTTCGCATCGGCCCTGGCGCCTGACCGCTTGGAGCCGGCCGAGCCGGCGGGAGAAGGGGTCGCGCTCCTCGAGCCGCAGCCTCGTCCCTCATCCAACTCCCGGCCGGTCGCCGGCGGGATCGAGGCTCCGGCCGAAGGGGCGGCGTCATCCTTTAGCATCCCCGGATGCTCGGCCATCCCTCCTTCCGCCGGGGCCTCCGTGACGGGGCGGTGCTCTTCGTGGCGGTGGGTGGGATCGGGGTCGCCTATGGGGTGCTGGGTGTCCAGGCGGGCCTGGCGGCCTGGCTCGTCGTGCTCGCCTCGGCGCTGGTGGTGTCGGGGGCGGCCCAGTTCGCCTGGGTGAGCCTGGTGGGGGTAGGCGCGGCCCCCACCCTGGTGGCCGTCTCAGGGCTGGCCCTGCGCCACATCCCGATGTCGGCCCGGGTGGCGAGCCTGGTGGGGCCCCGTCCGCTTCGGGTCCGCCTCGCCCTCGCCTGGGTGCTGGTCGACGAGACCTTCGGCCTCACGGTGGCGGCGGCCCGCCGTGGGGAACCCGACCTGGTGGCCTACAAGGCCGCGGTGGACCTGCTGCTCTTCTCGGGCTGGGTGGCAGGGTCGGCGGTCGGTGTCGTGCTCGGGGCTCAGTTCGACCCGGCGGCATGGGGTGCCGAGGTGTTCTTCGCGGTGCTCTTCGTGGGCCTGGCGGCGCCCCTGGTGCGAAGCCGATGGGACCTGCTGGTGGTAGCCGCCGCCATCGGGGCGACCTTCGCGGCCACGATGCTGCCGCCCGCCTGGCGCATCACGGCGGCTGCGGCGGCGGCCGCGGCAGTGGGGGCGGTGCTCCCCGATGACTGACCTCCTGGTGGTCCTGGCGATGGCCGCCGTCACCTACGGCTGCCGGGTGCTGTTCCTGGTCCATCCCGGCCGGACTCCCTCGGGCCGCCTCGGCCTCTTCCTCGAGCGCTTCCCCCTGGCCCTGTTCGTAGCCCTGGCAGCGGCGACCCTGCTCTTGCCTGAGGAGTCGGTTGACCCGGTGCCGGGCTATGCCGCCCTCGGGGGCGCGGTGGCAGGGGGCCTGCTCACCCGGCGGTCGCTGCCGGGGGTGCTGGCCGGCGGCATAGCTGCCTACTGGCTGGCGCGGTGGCTGATCGGATAAGGCACGCCTCGGCCGGCGTCGGGCAGCCTCCGCAGAGGCCGTATCCTTAGTTCGACTCGCCGTTTCCCCGACCCACGGAGACAACCGATGAACAACGAGCAACTGGCCAAGATTCGCAGCGGAGCCGGGTTTGTGGCGGCCCTCGACCAGAGTGGCGGCAGCACCCCGAAGGCCCTCCGGCTCTACGGCGTCCCCGAAGACGCCTACTCGAACGAGGCCGAGATGTTCGACCTCATCCACAAGATGCGGACCCGCATCATCACGAGCCCCAGCTTCGGCGGCGACCGCATTCTCGGCGCCATCCTCTTCGAGATGACCATGGACCGCGACATCGAGGGGATGGGCTCTGCCGAGTACCTGTGGAAGGTCAAGCAGGTCGTTCCCTTCTTGAAGGTCGACCAGGGTCTCGCTCAGGAGGTCGACGGTGCCCAGGTGATGAAGCCGATGCCCGATCTCGACGCTCTGCTGAAGCGGGCCACAGCGAGGGGCGTGTTCGGCACCAAGATGCGCTCGGTCATCAAACTGGCCAACCCGGCGGGTGTCGATGCGGTGGCCGACCAGCAATTCGAGATCGGCAAGCGGATCCTCGCCGCCGGCCTGGTGCCGATCATCGAACCCGAAGTCGACATCCACAGCCCCGAGAAGGCCAAGGCCGAGGCCCTGCTCAAGGCAGCGATCCTCCGCAATCTCGAGGGCATCCCCAAGGGCCAGCAGATCATGCTGAAGCTCACCCTGCCCGACAAGGACGGCTTCTACGACGAGCTGGTGCAGCACGCCAAGGTGCTCAAGGTGGTGGCCCTCTCCGGCGGCTACACCCGGGAGGAGGCGAACGCCAGGCTCAGGCGCAACCCCGGGGTCGTCGCCAGCTTCTCGAGGGCGCTCACCGAGGGTCTGTCGGCGCAGCAGACGGACGAAGAGTTCGATGCGATGCTCGATGAATCGATCGGCAGCATCTTCGAAGCATCGATGACCTGAGGCCCCGGCGCCGGAGCGGATTGGCGCGCCGGCAGCACCGGCCTGGAGCCGGGGCCGCGGAAGCACCCGGAGCCCGCCGGAGTGCTTTACCGCTTACCAGTGAGCCCGCCGCTGGCGGAAGCGCCGTTCGGTCTGGTGGAACGTCGCCGTCTTGGGGATGATGCTGATCGAGCCGTCGACCTCCAGGACGGCCTGGCGCACCCCGCCAAGGCCGGGGACTCCGTGCTCCCGGGCAGCCTGTTCGAGTTCACCGCTGTCGATGCCGGCGCGGCGCAGGTGGTCGGCGAGCAGCTTGCTGTCGGCCATCAGCAGCACAGGCTCGCCTTGGGCGAGTCGGCGCAGCCCCGGGACGGCGGTAGACAGCCGGGAGAAGGCGAAGTTGACGGCCAGGAGGATGCCGACGGCGACCAGGCCCCCGCTCACCGATGTATCGGGGCCGACCATGGCGTTCTGCACCGCGTTGGCGATGAGCAGGATGACCACCAGGTCGAAGGGGGTCATCTGGCCCAACTCGCGCTTGCCGGCCAGGCGCAAGCCCAGCACGAGGGCGGCGTAGACGATCAGGCCGCGAACGGGGAACTGCCACCAGGGGATGGAGGGATTGAACATGGGGGAAACAGTACGAGACATGGCGGTTCCCCGGAAGGCAATGGCTCCCGGAGCCTGGTCGGCAGGTCGTCCTCCGAGTGCGGCTGACGGGGTCGAGGTGCCGGCTAGCGCGTCCCCGGCCCAGGGCATCGCCGAACTCGGGCGGCCGGGTCCTGGCGGTAGAAGTCCGCCAAGACCGCGTAGAGGTCGGGGTGCTGCTGCTGGAGAGGCACCGGCAGGTCGAAGAAGTACTCGGTGGCCACGGCGAAGAACTCCGCCGAGTTGACTGCCCCGTAGGCGTCGAGGAGGGTCGGCATCCCCTCGCCGGCCCGCTGCCGCAACGCCGCGAATTCCCGGCCGAGGACCTCCACCGCCCGCCGGTAGGAAGATCGGTCGCGCTGGGGAGGTGTGCCGTCGGCCGAGCCATCCACCATGTCGATCTTGTGGGCGAACTCGTGGTAGACGAGGTTGTGGCCCCGCTCCGGGTGCCGGGCCTGGGCCAGGGCCTGATCCCAGACGATCAACACGGGGCCGTGCAGCCGGGCTTCACCCAGAAGGGAAACCGGCGCCTCGGTCACCGCCCCGGGCAACACCGCCGAACCATGCGCCCCCCGCCGCACCACCGTGGAGGGGTAGACGATGATGCTGTGCACGTCCCGGTAGTAGTCCCCGTCGAGGCCCAGGAGCAGCAGGCAGGCCTGGGCGGCGATGGTGATCCTGACGTCCTCCGCCACCTGCAGCCCGCCGGCGCCCTCGAACTCCTTGTCGACCAGGAAGACCTTGATGAGGTCCTCCAGACGTGCTCTCTCGGCATCGTCGAGGAAGCACCAATGGGCGACCCTGTCTGTGAGCAGTACCCGCCACGATTCCGGGAAGGGCGCCTCCCGCGCCTTGCGCCGGCGACGCCCCCGGGGGAACTCGAGCTTCATTGCGCGCCACCCCCAGTGCTGGCGGAAGCGTTGTCGGTGCCCCTCATCCTCGGTGACGATACTGCCGCCCGCGGGCTTGCCTGCAAGCTCCAGGATCCGGGCCCGTCCGCCCGGTACCTCCTTGAGAGACCTTCCGGCATCGGTAGGCGGCACGCCGCGGCCGGCGCCTCCCTTGTTCGGCGCACCCCCGGCTCCGCCGGTTCATCCGGCGTCGGCCGGTTCCTGTAGCGCGGCCTCGTTCCCCTGTTCGAAGGCGATCTCGGCTCGCAGGCTGGCGCGGTCGCTTCTCAGGGTGGCCACCGCCTGCACCTTGCCGCCGGCCAGGTAGACGGCGACCAGTCTGCGTTCAGCAGTGCTGCCGGTGAGGCGCACATCGTCCCAACCGGCGGCATGCCCGACGAAGTTGAAGCGCAGGTCGTAGTGCTGGCTCCAGAAGAACGGGATCTCGGTGTGGGGCCGCCGCGCGCCCAGGATGTTGACGGCCGCGGTCTGCCCGTGCCGTTCGGCCACGACCCAGTGCTCGACCCGGATGGGCCCGAACCGGGGGTGAGGCCACCGGGCCACGTCGCCCGCCGCCCAGATGTCGGGCGCGGTGGTGGCCAGGTACTGGTCCACGAGGATCCCTCGGTCGACCTCCAGGCCCGCCTCAGCCGCCAACTGGATCCGGGGGCGCACGCCGATCCCGACCACTACCAGATCCGCCGGCAGGATGGTCGCGTCGTCGAGGGTGACCCCGCTCTGCTCGATCCGCCGGACGGTGCGGCCCAGGTGGAACTGCACCCCGTGCTCCTCGTGCACCGACCGCACCAGGGCGGCGATCTCCGGTCCGAGCAGCGTCTCCAGCGGCGCAGCGTCGGGTGCCACCACCGCCACCTCCAGGCCACGGGCCCGCAGGGAGGCGGCCACCTCCAGGCCGATGAAGCCGGCTCCTACCACCACCGCCCGCCTGGAGGCCGCCGCCGCGGCGATGATCGCCCGGCTGTCGGCCAGGGAGCGCAGGTAGTGCACCAGGGGGAGATCGCCGCCGGGCACCGGCAGGCGGACCGGTTCGGCTCCGGTGGCGAGCAGGAGTGCCCCGTAGGGGTGTTCCTCCCCACCGTCGAGCCGCACCAGGTGACCGGCCGCGTCGATGGCGACCACGCTGCGCCCGCCGACGACGTCGATCCCCCGGGTGGTGTAGAAGCCGGGGGCACGCAGCGGCATCCAATCCTCGGGGGCCGTCCCCGCCAGGTAGTCCTTGGACAGGTTGGGACGGTCGATGGGTCCGTCGGTCTCAGCGCCGATCATGGTCACGGGCCCCTGGTAGCCCTCCTCCCGGAGCCGCTCGGCGGCCGCGGCGGCCGCCGCCCCGGTGCCCACGATGACCACCGAGGCCGGCGAGAGCGACGGCGTCGGACGCGGCCTCTCGACCTCGACCGGGCCCAGCACGAACAGACGCCCCTGCCGCTCCTCCACCCGGTAGACGGGAATGGGGTCCAGGGCCGGAGCCCGGACGGCCCGGCCGGTCTCGACATCGAAGCAGGCGTGATGTGAAGCGCAGCGCACCAGAGCACCGTCGAACACCCCCTTGCCCAGGCTGGCCCCGTAGTGGGTGCACTTGGCCCCCACCGCGCGGAGCAGGGCGGCGGTGCGGAGCAGGAGCACCGGCTTGCCATCAACGTGGCCCAGCAGAGGTTCACCCGGGCGCAGATCCGCGACGGCGACCCCTGCCGCGCCCAGATCGGGTCCCGACAGTCCAACCTGTTCCGCCACTGCTGCCTCCTTAGAGCGCTGCGTCGGGCCAAGGCGTCGCCGGGGACGCAAGCGTCCCTCGCAATCCAATCAGCGTATCGACCCGCCGGGCCCGATGAGGCCGCAGAGAGAGGCTGGCCTCAGGCGGCCTTCTTCTTCAGCTGTCTGACAACCGCTGCCAGCTTGTCCAGGGACTCGTTCCAGCCCTGCACCGCGAGGTCGCGGTCGCGGCCCGCCGGCATGCCGAGGTGACGCAGGATGAACCGCGTCTTCCCGCCGGACTCCTTGAAGTCCAACTCGACCCGCAACTCCAACGGCATTTCCCCCTCCATGCCGTAGTGCGACGCCGGCACCACGTTGCCCGCGGAGTCGGCGAACGAGTCGGTGCAGACGATCCGCGCGGACTCCTCAACCTCGAGGAACCTGCCCGTGCTCCAGTAGTCCTGGCCCTCGGGTGAGCGCATGCAGTAGAGGTAGTTGCCACCCACGCGGAGGTCGATCTTGATGGTGGGTGCGCTGAAGTCCTTCGGCCCCCACCACCGCATGAGCAGGTCGGGATCGGTCCAGGCCTTCCAGACGAGCTCCCGGGGCGCCGCAAACTCCCGAGTGATCGTGATCTCGCCGGAGGCCTTGTCGGTCAGGTTCGATGACTCAGCCATGACAGACCATCCTCTCTGAGCCGGGGAGACCCGGGCAGGGCCCGGGAGGAACCACCCCGGTTTCTCGCCTTGACGGAGAGCGACTGTATGGAAGGTGGCGCGGCTAACCAATGAGCGCCCTTTCAGGAGTTGGCACCGCAGGTGCGTCGATCGGACGGTCCTGCCGCCACCCCCCGGCCTTCCTGCCGGCAGCGCCGGCTTCGCAGGCAGGCCGGACACTGGATAGGCTCGCGGTGGAGGGAGGAACAGACATGGCGACCAAGAAGTGCCCGCTCTGTGCAGAGGAGATCCAGGCCGAGGCGCTGGTCTGCCGCTACTGCGGCGCCCGGTTCGAAGGCGGGCTGCCCGTCACCGCCGGGGTGCCCCCGCCGCCGCCGGAGACGGCCATGCCCTTCGGTGCCGCCCCACCGGCACCCACCGCGACTCCCCAGGGTGAGCTGCGGGAGGGGATAGTGCCCACCGGGCTCCAGCTCTTCGGGTTCTACCTGGAGGGGATCGCGGTCATAGCCACCCTGCTGGTCGTCGTGTTCGGCTTCGGGGGAGGAGCGCTGGGCTGGGCCGAGGACTTCCCCAGCTATGCCCGCCCCGCCCCGATCTTCATCATCGGCGTCTTCGCCATCCTGATCGCCTGGTCCCTCGGGGTGCGGAACCTGGTCCCCCGCCGGGCGGGTGGGGGTTTCTCGAGCGCCAACCGATCGTTCCGGCGCTCGTTGAAGGAACGATTCGGCGTCTCCCAGTTGTTCCGCCGCCGCGGGATCGTGGCCGGGGTCATCGTGTCGATCCTGCTCTGGGCCGCGATGGAGGCTTCGGCCGTCTACAACTACCGCACCCTGACCGACGACGGGTGGACGATCAGGCCGGGCATGTACGCCGCTCTCGTCCTCCCGGCCATCGGCATCCTGGCTGCTCTCCTGGTGCTGGGACGCGGCCGACAGGTGATCAGGATCGACGACGCGGGGACCATCTACCAGTAGCGGGCAAGGCAGGCGTGGCGACCGCGCCGCAGCGACGGTGGGCAGGGGCCCGCGCGCTCGACGCAAAGGCGCCTGCCTGGAGAGGGTTCCTACGCCCAACCGTTGCTCTCGTGCCGGGGTAGCTTTCACAGAGTCCAAGGCGGCAGCGGAAGCGGAAAGGGGCGGCAGTCATGTCTGAGACCAGACTCATCCACAAGGTCGTCAAGAGCCGTCCCACGATCGAGGGCGCCGGTGTTCGCCTCCATCGCGCGATCGGCTTCGGCGACCCGCTGCTCACCGATCCCTTTCTCCTGCTCGACGACTTCCGCTCCGACGACCCGGACGACTATCGCAAGGGGTTCCCGTGGCATCCCCACCGCGGGATGGAGACCATCACCTACGTGTTGCGGGGCGAGGTCGAGCATCGAGACAGCCTGGGCAACGGCGGCGTGATCTCCTCGGGTGACGTGCAGTGGATGACCGCGGGGAGCGGCATCATCCACCAGGAGATGCCCCAGGGCGATCCCCGGGGCGCCATGCACGGCTTCCAGCTCTGGGCCAACCTGCCGGCCGCCAGCAAGATGATGGAACCACGCTATCGGGGCTTGACCAGCGCCGAGATCCCCGAGGTGCAGCAGCCGAATGGGGTGAAGGTCAAGGTCATCGCCGGCACGGTGGGCGGGGTGGCCGGCCCCGTGCGCGATGTCATCACGGCACCCGAGTACTTCGACGTGACCATTCCCCCCGGCGCAACCTTCTCCCATCCCATAGCCCGGGGGCACACGGCTTTCGCCTATGTGATCGGCGGCAAGGGGGCCTTCTGCCCGCAGAGTGACCCCTTCAGCTACGAGGCCGAAGGAGCCGGCTACTTCGACATGGAGCGCGGTCCGCTCCTCGGCGACCGGCACCTGGTGCTGTTCGGTGATGGGGATGGCGTGACGATCAGCGCCGAGCAGGAGTCGGTGCGGTTCCTGCTGGTCTCGGGCAAGCCCATCGGGGAGCCGGTGGCCTGGTACGGGCCGATCGTGATGAACACCCAGGAGGAGCTTCGGGTCGCCTTCGCCGAACTCGACAATGGGACATTCCTGAAGGCGGGCACCAACCCTCGTTGACCCGCGATCGCGTGGGCCGGTATATCAGGGCTCGGGGTCACGCACCGTGTCCGTCGGAGGGCCCACTGGGTCCTTCACTCGGACGAGGCGCCAGAGCACGGCCAGCCCATCCGGTGTCCCGGGCCAGTGGCTCGCCACGGCCGCAGGCCCGGCGCGCCGGACGACGGAGCGAAGGGTTGCCGCGATGATGACGACGTCGTCGGCATAACCGATGGCGGGAATGAAGTCCGGAATCACATCGATCGGCATGGCCAGATAGGCCAGCAGCAGCCCAAGGCGGACCCGGATCCCCCAGGGCGTCGTTCGATCGGTCGCCAGCCTGTGCAAGAGCCGCAGCGTGTCGGGGAGGATGCGGAGAGACTCCTTCAGCACCCCTCCTGCAGGGCGGGCCAGCACCAAGAAGACGACGAGGGCCAACCAGGTGATGCCGAGGGCTGCTCCGACACCGATCAGGATCTTCCAGATCACGACGGCGCGACTGTAGGCAGGAGTCCGCCCGGGTCCCCAGACCGGTAGCCTCTCGGTGTCGGGACCGGCTTCCGCAGGGGACCACAATGACCCACCTCAAGGTCGCCTACATCATCGGCAGCCTGTCGAGCAAATCGATCAACCGCCTGCTGTCGAAGGCCCTGATCCGACTGGCGCCCGCAAGCCTGGAGCTCGTGGAGATCCCGATCAGGGACCTGCCGTTGTACAGCCCCGACTACGACGCCGATTACCC
>Ga0153916_10003371_pt1 | contig 11885 bp, 6 predicted proteins | sample Opewatmetagenome_FD_109642 | JGI IMG/M metagenome (GOLD analysis project Ga0153916, IMG submission 109642) | Freshwater wetland microbial communities from Ohio, USA - Open water 3 Core 3 Depth 4 metaG | ecosystem: Environmental > Aquatic > Freshwater > Wetlands | place: USA: Ohio, Lake Erie, Old...
GCGGCGGCCATCCCGCACGGCGCGTCCGAGGCCGGGCACGTCACGATCTCGGTGGGGGTGGCGGTCTTCCCCGAGGACGGCGGCGACCTCGGCTCGCTCATCGACGGTGCGGACTCGGCCCTCTACGCCGCGAAGCGGGCGGGGCGCAACGCGGTGCGGGCGCACGAGCCGGGCATGCGGGCGCACCCGGGCCGGCGGCGGGACGTGAAGGTGACCGCGGACGCGGACGCGCCGGAGCGCTGAGGGCTGAACCGTTCGCGCTCGCGAAAGCGATCGGGGATCGGACACCCCGTCGTTCGTCGATCGTCTCCTCGCGCACACCGGGAGAACACCGGTGCGCCCGCGCCGCCCGCGTCACTCCCGCTCGCCCCGCCCCGGGATCGCCTCGGCGATCTTCTTCTCCTCCGTCGACGCCGCGGGGGTCCCGCCCGCCGGTGCGACGCCCTTCGTCCCGCCGCGCAACCGCGCGAGCTCCTGCTCGAGCGCCTTCTCCCGCTTCACCCTCTCGTGGAGCCCGGCCTGGAGCCGCTGGAGCTCCTGGACCCGGTGCTGATCGCGCCGCGCGAGCTCGTCCCGGAAGCGCGCCTGGGCCTCCTCGGCCGCGCGCGCGGCGCGGGACTCCGCCTCCCTGCGCTCGGCGGCGAGCTGGTCAGCCCGCCGCGATGCCTCGGCGGCGCGGGACTCGGCCGCGGCCGCGCGGGCGCCGAGGTCCTTCTCGAGGCGCACCCGCGCCTGGCCCGCCTGCGCGAGCTGGGCCTCGAGCTCCTTCACCCGCGTCCGCGCCGCCAGGGACGCGGCGGCCTCGCGCGCGGCCTGGTCCGCCCGGGCGGCGGCCTCGGCCGCGTGCGCCTCCGCGCGCGCCAACCTGGCCTGGAGCTCGGTCTCCATGTGCTGCCGGTCCCGGTGCGCCGCGGCGAGCGACTGCTCCACCTCGCGCAGGCGCGCCTCGGCGCGCTCGGCCCGCGGCGCCGCCGCGGCGAGGCGCACCTTCGCGTCGTCGAGCTCCTTGCGCAGCTCGCCCGCGGCCTGCTCGGCCGTGACGCGCCCGCTGGAGAGGGACGCGAGCCGCTCCTCGAGCTCGGCGAGGCGCCGCCGCGCCTCCTCCCGCGCCGCGGCGAGCGTCTCGTCCCGCGCCTCGACCTCGGACGCGAGGGCCGCGCGCTGCGCGCGCGCCTCGTCGCGCTCCGCCGTCGCCTCGGCGAGGAGCCGCGCGAGCTCTTCCGTGCGCTCCTTCGCCCGATCCGCCTCGGCGCCCAGCTCGGACTGCCGCATCATCGCCGCCTGGCGCGCCTCGGAGAGCTCTCCCTGGAGCCGATCCACCTCCCGCCGCGCCGCCTGCAGCAGGCCGTCCTGCGCCTCGACCCGCCCCGAGAGCTCCGCGGTCCGGCGCTCCGCGTCGCGGGACTGGGCCTCCATCGCCTCGCGCCGCCCGCGCGCCTCCTCCTCGAGCTCCGCGATCCGGCCGGCGCGGGCCTCGGCCGCGGCGCGGGCGTCCGCCGCGGCGGCCCCGGCCTGGCGGGCCTCCTCGGCGCGGGCGGCGAGCTCGTGCGCCAGCTCGCCCTCGCGCTGCTCCGCGCGGGCCCGCGCCTCCGAGAGCGCGCCGGTCACCTTCGCCGCCTCGGCCCGGAGCGCCTCGGCCTCTCCGCGGGCGCCGGACAGCTCGGCGTCCAGCGCGGACACCCTGGCGCGCTCCGCGGCGAGCCCGGCCTCGAGCTCGCCGGCGCGCGCCGCGGCCGCGGCCTCCACCTCCGCGACCCTGGCGGCGAGCCGCTGGAGCTCCGCCCGCGCCCCGTCGGCCGAGTCCTCGAGCCCCTTCGCGCGCGCCTCGGAGGCCTCGAGGCGGGCGGCCAGCGCCTCGCGCTCCGCCTGGCGCTCCGCGAGCGCGGCCTCCCGCTGCTCGAGCGCCGCGGACGCGGCGTCCCGCTCGCGGCCGAGCCCCTCCACCAGGGCGCGCAGCCGGTCGGCCTCCTCGCGGGCCCCCGCGAGCTCCGAGGCGTGCTTCGCCTGGAGCGCCCCCGCGCCCTCGCGCGCCTCCCCGAGCGCCTGCTCGAGCGCCGCGGCCCGCGCGCGCGCCTCTCGAAGCCCGACCTCGGTGCCGGCGAGCGTCCGCTCCGCCTCCTCGGCGCGCCCGGCGGCGGCGCGCGCCCGCTCGAAGGCTTCCCGCTCGACGCCCGCCGACTTCGCGGCGGCCTCGGAGCGAGCCTCCTCCAGCTCGGCGTGCAGCCCGTCCTCGCGCTCCGACATCTCGCGCGCGAGCCCCTCGAGCTCTCCCTCCAGCGAGCCGATCTGCTGGAGGTGGTCCTGGATCTCGCGGGCGAGGTCGTCCTCGCGGGCGCGCGCGCCCTCGCGGAACTGCCGGTGCTCGTCGTCGGCCCGGTGGAGCCGCTGCTCGCGCTCCCGGAGCGCGGCCTCGCGCTCTTCGATGCGCGCCTGGAAGGCCGCCGCGGCCTCCCGGGCGGCGGCGGCCGTCTTCTCCCGGCCCTCCTCGGCCTCGGCGAGGGACGCCTCGAGCGCGCGGAGCCGCTCCTCGAAGGCCGCGCGCGCCCTCTCGCCCGAGACCCGCGCCTCGTCGCGCTCCCCCTCGAGGGCCCGCAGGCGCGCCTCCGCGCCGGCCAGCGCCTCGGCGCGCCGCGCCAGCTCCTCGCCGAGCTCGCGCTCGCGCTCCTCCAGCCTCGCCCCCTCGGCGCGGACCTGCCGATCGAGGCGCGCGATCTCCTCGCGCGCCTCGTCGAGCGCGATCTTGCGGTGCGCGAGGTCGTCGTCCCGCCGCCTGACCTCGCGCTCGAGCTCGTGGATGCGCCGCTCGTTCGAGGCGACCACCTCGATGAGCTCCTTCTCCTGGCCGAACTTCTCGAGGAGGAGGCCGTCGATGGAGGCGCCGTACTCGCGCTCCTTCTTCACGAAGAGATCGCGGGCCTCGGCGAGGCGCCGCAGCAGGTCGTCCACCTGGACCTTGAGCCCCTGGAGCTCGACGTCCCGGTCGTGGATGCGCTCGTCGAACGAGGACAGCTCGCGCTCGCGCACCTCCCAGACCTCGGCGAGCCGGGCGATCTGGGCCTCGCGCCACTTGAGGTCCTCGCGCATGAGCTGGAGCCGGCCCTCGGGGGTCTGGAGGAGGTCGCGGCGCGGCGGCGGCCGCCGCTTGTGCGCCTCGGCGACGAGCTCGTCCCGCCGCTCGGAGATGGACTGGAAGACGCGGTCGGCGAAGAGGCGGTCCTCGTCGGTGAGCGTCGCGCGGCGGGGGCGCCGCGGGACCGGCGGCGGGGCCTCGACAGGGGGCGCGGCCGGCGCCGGGGCGCCGCCCCCCTCCCCCCCCGCGGCCTCGGGAGCGCCCGCGCCGGACGGCGGCGCCGCCTCGGCCTCCTCGATCACCGCGTCGTCCGCGCTCTCCACGGGCTCCTCGCGGGCGAGGAGGCTCGCCGCGAGCTTCTTGAGCGCGTCGGTGTCGAGCGGCATCGCGAGGTACCCGCTCGCACCCCACGGCGTGCGCGCGTGCTCGGCGAGCGACTCCGGGGGCGTGTCCGACGAGTAGAGGATCACGGCCAGGCGGGCGGTGGCCGGATCGTGGCGCAGGCGCGCGCAGAGCGAGAAGCCCGAGAGGTCCGAGAGCTCGGCGCGCACCACGCACAGGTCGGGCCGCCGGGTCGCGATCTCGATCTCCGCCTCGGCCGCGCTCGACGCGACGCGCGTGGCGATGCCGTCCTCGCGGAAGATCGCCTCGAGAGACAGCGCGAACGCGTTGTCCGGCTCCACGATGAGGACGCGCTTCTGTTCCATCGGAGTGCCGGGAGGCTCCCCCCGCCGGGCCACCGAGTCTATCCCCGGTCTCCCCGCCGATCTAGCCACGTCGCCGGGCGGAGGGCGCGCGCGCCGCGCCGGGGCGCCGGGTTGCCGCATGCGCGGGATTCCTCGACGATCCCGGCCTGGCGCCCGCCCGTTTCCGCATTGCGCTCGGCCGTTCAGGCCCGATCAGCCGAGCTGGGCCGCCGCGAGCACCTCGCCGCGCCGCTCGCGCGCGCGCGCGACGTCCGCCTCGTACTTGAGGACCAGGTTCAACGTCTCGTCGAGGAGCCCGGGCTCGAGCCGCTCCGCGTTCAGGACGGCGAGGGCGCGGACCCAGTCGAGGGTCTCCGAGATCGACGGCGGCTTCTTGAGATCGAGGGTGCGGAGCTTCGCGACCGCCGCCACCACCGACCGCGCGAGCGCCTCCGCCGCGTCGGGCACCCGGGAGCGGACGATGGCGAGCTCGCGCTCGCGGGAGGGAAAGTCGATGTAGAGGTGCAGGCAGCGGCGCTTCAGCGCGTCCGACAGGTCGCGCGACGCGTTCGAGGTGAGCACCACGCGCGGCACGTGGCGCGCGCGGATCGTCCCGATCTCCGGGACGGTCACGGCCCAGTCCGAGAGCACCTCCAGGAGGAAGGCCTCGAGCTCCGGGTCGGCCTTGTCGATCTCGTCGACGAGGAGGAGCGCGGGCACCTCGCTCGAGATGGCGCGCAGGATGGGCCGCGGCAGGAGGAAGCGCTCGGAGAAGAACACGTTCCCCTCGGCCGCGATCTGGTCCGCGGCCTCCGAGAGGCTCTTCGCCCCGCGGACGGTCTCGCCGATGCGGCTCTGGAGGAGCTGCGTGTAAAGGAGCTGCTTCGCGTACTCCCACTCGTAGAGCGCCTTGGAGTCGTCCAGCCCCTCGTAGCACTGGAGGCGGACGAGCGTGCGCCCGGACGCCCCGGCGAAGGCGCGCGCGAGCTCGGTCTTGCCGACGCCGGCGGGGCCCTCCACCAGGATCGGCTTCTCGAGCCGATCGGCGAGGAACACGGCGGTGGCGATCTCCCGCGAGGGGAGGTACCCCGTTGCGGCGATGCGGGTGGAGGTCTCTTCCACGGAGGCGAGCACGGCACAAGGGTAACCGGGCTCGGGGTCGGATCACACCGTGACGTCGCGCAGGCCGCCGGCGTTGCGGCCCTTCCGCCCTTTCTCCCCGTCACGGGACTTCCATCCTGCGAAGGCGCGCCCTACCCGTTAAGCAGTCGTTTTCTGGCGGCCGAAGCGCCCCCCGCAGCGTGTCCCGTGGCCGAGGTGCATGGACCCTTAAGGTCCGTGCCCGGAAGCGATGTTTCCGGTGTCCTTTCCACCACGGCGATGGGGGTCGCCCGCAGTGCCCGGAGGGGTACCCAGATGGAGGGCAACGTCATCGTGAGCGGCGTCGGCGGGCCTGCCGGCAGGGCGGCAGCGGAGTGGGTCGCTCGCCGGGGGTTCGCGGTCGTGGGCGCCGACATGAACGACGTTCGCTCGCCGGCCACCACGTTCCGGCGCATCCCCGCCGCCGTGGATCCCGCCTTCCCGGCGGCGTTCCTTTCGCTCGTCGAGGAGCACCGCGGCGCGCTGGTCGTCCCGACGGTCTCCGAGGAGCTGCACCTCGTCGCCCGGCTCCGTCCGGAGATCCTCGCGCGCGGCTGCGCGCTCGCCATGGGCGGGCCCCTGGGCGTGGAGATCGCGGGCGACAAGCTCCGCACGGCCGAGGCGCTCGCGCGGCGCCGGGTGTCGGTGCCGGTCACGTTCCCGGCGGACACCTCGCGCGCCCGGCTCGTGGCCGCGCTCGGGCTGCCCCTCCTCTCGAAGCCGCGTTTCGGCCGCGGCGGGCGGGGCGTGCGCGTCCTCCGCAGCGGCGAGGACGTGGCGCGCGCGCCCGGCGAGGACCCGGTGTTCCAGGAGTTCGTACCGGGGGACGAGTTCGACGTGAACCTGTTCGTCGAGCGGAGCGGCGAGGTCGCCGCGGCCGTGGTGCTCAGGAAGACGGCGCTGCGGGACGGCGAGACCGGCAACGCCGCCGGCGTCGAGCGCGCCGAGCACCCGGCCGTCCGCGACGAGGCGATCCGCGCGGCCCAGGCGCTCGAGCTCGCGGGCCCGCTCGACGTGGACGTACGGCTCCGACGGGACGGCTCGCCGGCCATCCTCGAAGTCAACGCGCGCCTCGGCGCCAACGCGCTCTCGGCACCGGAGGTGCTCGAGTCGCTCCTCACCGCATGGAGGGCTGGACGATGCAACTGAGCTCGGTGGTCTCGATGGCTGTTCTCCTCCTCTCACCCGTCGCCGCCCGAGCGGACTTCATGGCCGGCCCGGAGACGGCGCCGCAAGCGCCGGCCCGGCGCGACCTCGCGGTGCGCCTCGACCTCGGCGGCACGGAGCCGGGGACCTCGAAGCAGGCGTTCGACGCCGTGCTCGCCTACCAGGGCATCGACAAGCTCGAGCTGCAGGCCGGCTACACCTACACCGATCAGGTCTTCTACACCTCGAACCGTGGCTTCCTGACCGCGTACCGGTTCTACGCGAAGGGGCAGTCGTACGTGAAGGCGGACGCGACGCTCCGCAAGTACGACTACCCTATCGACCCCGCGGTCCGCGCCCCGAATCCCGACTCCAACTCGTACGAGTGGGTGCCGCGTGGCGAGCTCGAGGTCTCGCACCGGTTCACGAGCGCCTGGCGCGCCGGCCTCCAGTACCAGCTCTTCCCGGCAAACTTCTTCTGGGACACGAGCTCCTGGACGGTGAACAACAAGGTGTCCGCCGAGGTGGAGTTCCAGCCCGCCCCCCAGCTCCGCCTCGGGGCTCGCGCGGCGGTGCTCCGCGATCCGGACCCGGACAGGACCGTGATCCTGGGCCGGCCCATCCCGGGCGCGCCGGCGGGGACCACCTGCACCACGCCGAATCCGGACTGCGCCGCCCAGACCAGGGTGGCGTACCGGACCACCTCGCTCTTCGGCGGGTGGGCCGCCGTGGACATCGACCGCGTGGGCGTGAAGCTCGAGCTCCTCCCGAACCGCGACCTCGACAACAGCTACGACTGGTCGCTCCTCTCCACGCTCGACGTCCGGGTCACCGACAGGGTCGGGGTCCGGCTCCAGGAGGTCCACGACACCTACGCGTCGGTGTCGAACTTCCCGGGGAAGACGGCGAACATCTTCATGGCGGCCGCCGGCTACCAGGTGAGCGACGCGCTCAGGCTCCGCGCCGGGTTCCGCTACGTCGACACGCCGAGCCGCTCCGGCGGCACGGTGATCCTGGGCCTGGAGCTGAGGCCGGGGCTCCGATGATCGAGCTGGTCGCCGCCCTCGCGCTCGGCCTCGCCGGCTCGCCGGCGCAGCGGACGCTCGCCGCCGCGGAGGCGGCGTTGGCGGCGGCCACCTTGAAGGCCCCGGCGCCCCCCGGCGCCCCGTCCGAGCTCGCCGCGCTCCGCGCGGCCGCCGTCAAGCAGGAGGCCGGCCGGCGCTTCTCCGAGGCGATCGCGACGAACAAGCAGATCCTCGCGCTGCTCCCGAAGGACCCGGAGGCCACGGTGCGGCTCGCGCGGCTCTCGGCGTGGACCGGCGACCTCGACAGGGCCATCGTGTTCTACCGCGACGCCATCGCCCTCATCCCGCGGCAGCCCGGGCTGCGGAGCGACCTCGCCGACGTCCTCTCGTGGGCGCAGCGCCACGACGAGGCGGAGCGGCTCTACGAGAGCGTGCTCGGCGAGTACCCGCAGCACCACGAGGCGCTGAAGGGGCTGGTGATGCTCCGGCTGCAGCGCGGGGACACCGCCCGCGCCGCGCCGCTCATCGAGCGCGCCCTGGCCCACTACCCGGGCGATCACGACCTGTACCGCGCGAGGGGGCGGCTCCTCGTGCAACGCGGCGACCTCAGGGGCGCCGCCGAGGCGCTGCAGCGAGCCGTCGCCCTGGCGCCCGAGGACTCGGAGTCCGCCCGGAGCCTCGCGGAGGTCCTCTTCAAGGCCGGCGACTACGACGGGGCGCTCGAGGCGTTTCGCCGCGCCTCGGCCCTCGAGCCGGGGAACCCCCACCACCACGTCATGCTGGGCCGGATCCAGATCGCCCGCGGCCGGCTCGTCGCCGCGCAGGAGGCGGTGGCGACGGCGCTCCGCCTCGCGCCGCTCGACCAGGAGGCGGCGGAGCTCGACCGCGACCTGCGCAAGGAGGCCACCGGGCTCCCCCTGCGGACCCTCGGGGACTGGCTCGAGGTCATCGCCTACGCGGCGCTCCTGCCCGTCGTGCTGCTGGTGCCCTACCGCATGCGCCGGGTGCTGCGGCGGCGGCCGGGGCTCCGGGTCTTCGCGTGGTACGTGGTGCCGGGCTTCGTCCTCCTCAACATCGCCCTCCACCTCGCGAAGGTCCCGCTCGCCCGCTTCGTGAACGAGGGGCTCGTCGAGGCGGTGTCCGAGGTGGTCCTCTTCCTCGGCGTCGGCGTGGCGTTCCTCGCGGCGGCCCGGGCGGAGCGGCAGTCGCCGGAGTTCGCGCGGCAGATCGTGCTCGCCATCGGGGCGCACCCCGACGACATCGAGCTCGGGACCGCCGGGTTCCTCATCAAGCTCAAGGACTCGGGGGCCCGCGTGTACGGGCTCACCCTGACCCGGGGCGAGCTCGGCGGCGATCCGGACCGGCGGCCCCGGGAGGCCGAGCGGGCGACGTCCTTCATCGGCCTCGACGGCTACTGGGTGCTCGACTTCCCGGACACGCGGCTCGGCGAGAGCGTGCCGGCCATGCGCGCCGCCATCGAGGAGAAGATCCGCGAGATCGACGCGACGCTGGTCCTCACCCACTCGGACGTGGACGTTCACGGCGATCATCGCGCCGTGAACCTCGCGACGCGCGAGGCGGCGCGTGCGGTCCCCACCGTGCTCTGCTACGAGGACGTCTCGACCTCGAAGGACTTCGATCCCAACTACTTCGTGGACATCACCGGCTACGTCGACGACCATCTGCGGGCGGTCTCGTTCCACCGCTCGCAGTCCGGCCGGACGTACATGGACCCCGAGGTCATCCGGGGCAGGGCTGCGCACCGGGGCATGCAGATCGGCAGGTCGTTCGCCATGGCCTTCCGCACGCTCAACGTGGTGCGATGATCCTGCTCCACGGGATCTTCGTCGCCTTCGGACTCGCGGTCTTCCTGCTCGGCCTGCAGGGCGCGATCTACTTCCCGCTCACGCTCGTCTACGAGGTCTGGAAGGCGCGGGCGCTGCGGCGCATCCCGCCCTTCCGCGGGCGGGTCTCGGTGATCGTCCCCGCCTACGAGGAGGAGCGGACCCTCCGGGACACCGTCGAGACGGTGCTCGCCTCCCGCTGGCCCGACCTCGAGGTCGTCGTCGTCGACGACGGCTCGCGGGACGGCACCTCCGCCGCGGTGCAGGACCTCGCCGACGCGGGGCGCATCGCCCTCGTCCGCCAGGAGAACGCCGGGAAGGCGGCCGCGCTCAACGCGGGGATCGCGCGCTCCACCGGCGAGGTGGTCCTCTACACCGACGCGGACTCGGTCTTCCTCCCGGACACGGTCGCGAAGATGGCCCGCTGGTTCGGCGACCCCCGCGTGGACGCGGTGTGCGGCAACGACGCGCCGCTCCGGCCCCGGACCGCCCTCCAGAAGCTGCTCGTGGTCACCACCCACGTGGGGACGGGGTTCGTGCGGCGCGCCCTCTCGGTCCTGAACTGCCTCCCCATCATCTCCGGCAACCTCGGCGCGATCCGCCGCCGCGTGCTCGACGAGATCGGCGGGTTCGAGCGGATCTGGGGCGAGGACCTCGAGATCACCTTCCGGCTCCACCGCCACCGCAAGCGCATCGTCTTCGATCCCGAGCCCACGGTGCTCGCCGAGTGTCCCGCCACCCTCGACGCGCTCTGGCGCCAGCGGGTGCGCTGGGTGCGGAGCTACCTCCAGATCGCCTTCCGCTACCGCGATCTCTTCCTCCGTCCCTCTGCCTGGCCGTTCTCGCTCTACCTGCCCTTCAACTTCGCGTCGATGTCGATCGTGCCCGCCGCGCAGACGGTGCTGCTGGTGCTCCTCCCGCTCGCGGCCGCCGAGCACTGGATCCGCTTCCGGGGGCCGCTCGACGTGCTCGCCTGGGTGGGCCTCGCCTTCTTCTACGGCGTGGCGACGTACGCGATCCTGCTCGACCGCTCCCCGCGCGACCTCCGCTGGCTCGCCCACGGGGTGCTCATCGTACCGCTCTCGTACTTCTACAACGCGGTCGTGATCCACTCGTGGTGGAAGGAGCTCCGGGGAGCGGAGGCCCGCTGGGACAAGCTCGAGCGCCGCCCGGCGCTCGCGCGCGGGGCGGGGGTGGGCACCTGGCTCACCGCGTTCGGGACCGGGGCCGCCGCCGTCGCGCTCGCCGTGGGACTCCTCTGGCTCGGGCGCCCGCCCGGGAGCGGACCGCTCTCCGCGGCCAGCGTCGCCGGGATGTTCCGGCCGCCCGCGCGCCCCGCCTTCCGGCTCGGCCTGTCCACCCACTTCGACGCCTGGCCGGACTGGCGCGACGCCATCTCCTCCGTGGTCCGCCGGCCCCTGGTGCGCCAGGCGGAGGTGGTGGGGGTGGGCGCCGGACGCGTCGAGTGGACCTACTTCCGCTGGAAGGGACACGAGGAGGCGTGGTCGAACCACCAGCGCGGGGAGCCCGAGCTGGACCTGCTCCTCGAGGCCACGCGCGCGTTCCGGGAGGAGGGGCTCGAGGTCGCCGCGTTCGTGGACCTCTACGCGCCGGCCTGGATCAAGGCCCACCCCGGCTCCGCGGCGGTGCACTCGGACGGCAAGCCCAGCGCCGAGCAGGTGTCGCTCACGGAGCTCGCGGACGGGGCGTTCGGCGCCCGCGTGGTGGAGATGATCGAGGACCTCGCCGCCCGCTACCCGGTGGACGTGGTGGACGTGACCGAGGCCGCCTACGGCGACACCTCCTTCGGCAAGGCCGACCTCGAGTCGTTCCGGGCCTTCACCGGCAGGCGCGACTGGCCGCGCGACGTGCACGGCCACGTGGACGTGGAGAGCCCGGCGGTCTGGGAGTGGAAGTGCACGCTCTTCGAGCGCTTCGCCGAGAAGGCCGCCCGGGCCGTGCGGCGCCACGGCAAGCGCCTCTACCTCGACGTCGCGGCGAGCTGGAAGGACCTCTCCCGGAACGGCCGCGACTTCGGCCACGACTACGCGCGGCTCCTGCGCGTCGCGGACCGCCTGGTGGTGTGGGACTACTTCGCGTTCGAGGGGCTCCCGCCGTCGGCGTCGGGGGACCTCGCCCGGCACCTCGCCGCCTCCTTCCCGGCGAGCCACTTCGACATCTCCATCGGCCTGTGGGGCAAGACCGGCGTCGTGGGCCCGGCGGACTTCGACGCGGCGCTCGACGCGGCCCTCGCGAGCGGCGCCACGCAGATCTGGGTGACGCCGAACGACCAGGTGACCGACGAGCACTGGGCGTCGGTGCTGCGGCGCCTGGTGCGCTGAGCCGGGGCGGTCGCGTCCCGCGATCGTGGGCTGGCCCGAGCCGGGCCGGACGCGCGCCACGCCGCGACCCGCTCCGCATCGCTCCTGCATCGCTCCTGGCCCGGGTGGTGATCCCGCGCTACACTCGCGCGCCATGGAAGGCCAGGGTCCCATCAGCGAGGAGATGTTCCATTCGTTCCTGCAGCTCGCGGTGAAACGGCAGGCGAGCGACGTCCACTTCGAGGTGGGCTATCCGCCGACCTACCGCGTCTTCGGCGAGCTGCTCGCGGCGAAGTACCCGCCGCTCACGCACGCCGACACCGAGGCGATCGCCAACTTCGTGCTTCAGGCGCCCGGCTCCGGGTTCACCCCGCTCGACTTCCGCGAGGTGGACCGCAGCTACTCCCTCCCCGGCGTCTCCCGCTTCCGCGCCTCCATCTTCAAGCAGCGCGGGAGCTGGGGGGCGGTGATGCGCACCATCCCGTTCCAGATCCCCGACTTCGACACGCTCAACCTGCCGCCGGTCATCAAGACCATCGCCGAGGCGCGGCGCGGGCTCGTGTGCGTCACGGGCGCCACCGGGAACGGGAAGTCCACCACCATCGCCTCGCTCATCAACTACATCATCCAGCAGGAGCGGCTCCACGTCGTCA
>Ga0153916_10003372_pt1 | contig 11884 bp, 9 predicted proteins | sample Opewatmetagenome_FD_109642 | JGI IMG/M metagenome (GOLD analysis project Ga0153916, IMG submission 109642) | Freshwater wetland microbial communities from Ohio, USA - Open water 3 Core 3 Depth 4 metaG | ecosystem: Environmental > Aquatic > Freshwater > Wetlands | place: USA: Ohio, Lake Erie, Old...
ACCTCACCACCCAGCAGGTTGGCTAACTCGCGAATCAGGTCAAACTCTGCCTGGCTACCCACCCCTCCACCACCGGCGACGATCACGGGGGCGTCCTTGAGCTTCACGGTAGCCTCGCGCATCTGCCTGCCGAGCACCTCCAGGGCAAAATCACCCGGTTGAAATTGCGGCGTGATCAGCTCAACTGTCCGCACACGTTGCGGGTCAGGCTCCAGTTTGTGCATTACACCCTCCCGCACGGTAGCCATCTGCGGTCGGGTGAGGGGATTGACGATGGTAGCAATCAGATTACCGCCAAAGGCGGGGCGGATCTGCAGGAGCAGGTCCTTGTATACGATTTGATCTTTTCGGGAAGTATAATCGCCGATTTGCAAATCAGTGCAGTCTGCAGTTAAGCCAGCTTGAAGGGCGCTGGCGACGCGGGGAGCCAGGTCACGCCCAAGAGGTGTAGCGCCAAATAAGAAAATATAAGGCTGCCACTTGCGCACCTGCTCAATCACCACCCGGCTGTAGGGCAGGGTCCGGTATAGCTCCAGCTCTGGATGCTCAGCGACCAGAACGTGATCGGCGCCATATTCGATCAGCTGGCGGGGCAGCTCGGCGACTTGATGACCGCACAGGATAGCCCAGACCTGGCTGCCAGAAGAGCCCGAGTCTTGCAGGAGGTGAGAAAGCTCATGAGCTTTTCCCAGCAGTTCCAGGCTGACATCGGCGATGCGGTTGTCTTCTTGTTCGATAAATACCCAAACGTTGCGATTCTCTGTCATTTTGGCCTCCAGCCGCTCACCCAATGAGATATTCCTGGACCAATTCCTGGATCAAAGCCCGGATACCTTCCGGGGTGGGCTGGATTTCTTTACTTTCGGCAGCCTCCAGCACAACGAAGTTAATTTTATAAACCTGGGTCGGCGAGCCTGCCAGGCCTAATAAGGATTCATCCACATCCAGGTCTGCGGCTGTCCAGATAGTGATCTTCAGATTATTAGCAGATAAATATTCCTCCAGGGCTTGTTCCGATCCAAATTCTGGCCATTTTTTTAACAAGGGTTGATATTCGGCAGGAATGGCAGCCATCTTGTATTGGATACGCCGACGGACAGAGGCAGGGCGGGGTTGGTTGGCGGAGGAAACCACCGTCAGCAGGCTGGGTAGACGGCATTTAACAATTTCCATGCCGCGTTCAAATGCACGGCGAACCACAACCTCCTCACCCTCCAGGCTGAGGATCGATTCAGCATACGTGATCTGAGGCAGCTGGAGCTTTTCTGCCAGCTGGGGGCCAACCTGGGCAGTATCCCCATCGATGGCTTGCCTGCCGCAGAATATCAAATCAAAGGCACCAGCTTTTTCCACGGCGCATTTCAAGGAATAAGAAGTAGCCTGGGTATCTGCGCCAGCAAATTTTCGATCGCTGAGCAAGATCACCCGGTCTGCGCCTCGGTAAAGCGCCTGGCGCAGCGCCTCGGCAGCCTGCAGCGGACCCATCGTCAAAACTGTAACTGTGCCGCCGTACTGCTCCTTGACTTGCAATGCCATTTCCAGCGCGTTCAAATCTTCAGGGTTGAAGATGGCTGGCAGCGCGCTGCGGTTCATCGTGCCATCCTTGGTCATCACTTCTCCAGTCACATGGCGCGTATCTGGGACTTGCTTGATCAAGACAATCGAGTCATAAGGTCTGGATGTCATGAAATCAGGTACCTCCAAATTTAGCTTCAAAATCGCTTACCACTTTAAACCGCCAGGGAATGCTCTTCCAAGGCTCTGGTACAGTATATAAACCCACGCGCGGGCCAATCGTCACGCTCGAATCGGGAATCGTGAGACCCGATTCGATGAACAGGACGGCATCTGGTGCGCATAAGTCGGCACCATTCAAACGCTTATCGATATTCAGCGCCCGGCAGATCTTGGCAGGTCCATCCGTCCACAGATGAGAGGGTTGACCTTGCCGGCGGGAGGCAATTCGTTCGATCCCCTCGGTAGGGAAAATGCCCCGCAGCAGCACCGCGGCGGGGAAATCTTCGGGCTCGGTGACGAAGTTCAGCATCCAGTGCATGCCGTAGGTGAAATAGACATAGGCATGCCCAGGTGGCCCGTACATGATATGCGTACGCGGCGTGCGCCCGGCTTTGGCATGGCAGCCCAGGTCCTCCTCACCCCGGTAGGCTTCTACTTCGGTGATGTAACCGGAGAGGCGGCGATTATTTTCCAGGCGCACCAGGCGCGCGCCGAGCAGCTGGCGGGCCACCTCCAGGGTAGGCAGAGCGAAAAAAGAGCGCGGCAGGCGGGTTGGTTCCATGCAGTTAATTGTAAAGCATTTACTGGCATCGCAGCATGGATCAAAACACCGATGGATTATTGTGTAACAGATTTTAGATAAAACTCGACAGCAGAAACAAATTTCTCCGCGTCTTCAATACATTGGCGGGCTTCTTCATTACTCACTTCGAAAACCTCGCCATAGTCATTTTCCTGCCTTTTTTGAAAAGCTATGTGCAAGGATTTGGATAGCTCTTTTGGGAAGATCCCCTGTCGAACAAAATCGCGATCAAAAAAAGAAATGGCACCGCTGTGTTTTGTAGTTGTCTCTTGACGATAGATTGCCAGGGCTAATACACTATAGAACATTGAATAATAAGCCCGATTAATTGCACCTCGCCAATATGAACTCTGGTAAAGTGTACGCGCCTCATCTAAGCTCTCATTTGCTTGAGTCAAACGGTATTGGATGAGCTGGTTGATAGGGAGTGGATTCACACTACTATTCCTTCTGTTTCAATTACCCGCAAGAGCGGATTAGCAGCCAACGGGCTATTGGATAAAGCTTGAATCGAGGCAATAAAAGTGGAGATAACGATTCCATTTTCAAATCCAACTTCCCAGGCCAAATCATATATTTTGTTACGCAAATCCGGTGATACCTCAGGCAATACGATAAACAGATCTAAATCCGATTCGGCTTCTGAATCTCCTCGAGCCCGAGAGCCATAGACAACAAGACGCCATATTGGAGTTATCTTTTCTAATCGTCGTCTGAACTGGCGCGCTATTTTTCTATCGGCAGCCTTCATCTTTTTACACTCCTAGAGTGATAATACAAGAAATTTCGATTCACACATTACCTCTATGATGCAGGATATCTTCTAAAGTATCCTGCCACTCCGAGCGGAGCAGCCCGTACCACAGCCGGTCGACCAGGGCGCCATCCTTCTTGCGATGGCGCAGCCGCTGGCGACCTTCAGGGAGAAAGCCGCAGCGCTCTGCCACGCGCTGGCTGGCCTCATTATCTTCCCGGCACTGCAGGTCCACCCGGCTGACTTGCATGTGCTCAAAAGCTAAGCGGAGTAAAGCCCGCGCCGCCTCGGTGGCAAAACCCTTCCCGGTGCTGGCTTTAAGTAAAAAGTAACCCAGCTCGAGGCTAGGCACATGCCAATCGGGGTTAGCCAGGTAGGCCTCTCCAATATAGCTGCCGGAGATTTTTTCCCAAACGCCGAAGATAAAGAGATTGCGCTGCTGCCATTCAGAATTCTGCCAGCGGATGACCGCCTCAGCCTCCGCTTCGTTTTGCATCTTCTCCAGGAGGGAGGGTAAGAACTCGTAGAGGTGATCCCAGTTTTCACGGATCATGCGAAAGTACAGCGCTCCGTCGCCCGGGCAATAAGGGCGCAGGATCAAACGTTCGGAAGTGAATTCAGTTGGAATATCCAGCAACAGCGGGTCCATTTTATCCCTGCCCAACCTGGTAGTTAGGCGCCTCTTTGGTGATGATGACATCATGGGGGTGGCTTTCGATCAAGCCAGCATTGGTAATGCGCACAAGCTGCGACTTATTACGCAGCTCATCCAGGGTTGCCGCGCCTGCGTAGCCCATACCAGAGCGCAAGCCGCCAATCAATTGGTAAACATACTCGTGCAGGCTGCCCTTATAAGGCACCCGTCCTTCAATCCCCTCTGGGACGAGCTTGCCGCTAGCGCCTTGGGCGCCGCTGCCCTGTGCACTGGCATAGCGGTCTTTGCCATACCCTTGCATGGCTCCCAGGCTGCCCATTCCACGGTAATCTTTGAAGCGGCGGCCTTCGTAAAAGACCACATCACCAGGCGATTCGTCCAATCCTGCCAGCAGGCTGCCCAACATAACCGTATCAGCACCAGCAGCAATGGCTTTGACAATGTCGCCGCTATACTTGATGCCGCCGTCGGCAATGACCGGGACGCCATGCGCATGCGCCTTGCGAGCACAGTAGTATATGGCAGAAAGCTGCGGCATGCCCGCACCCGAGATGACGCGCGTGGTGCAAATCGAGCCGGCACCCACCCCTACCTTGATCGCGGCTGCGCCAGCCTGGATTAACGCCTCGGTGGCTTGCTCAGTTACTACGTTCCCAGCGATGACGGGCAGGTCAGGATAATGGCTGTGGATACGCTGGATGGCGCGGATCACACCAGCCGAGTGACCGTGGGCAGTATCCACTACCACCATGTCCACATCCTTTTCAACCAACAGCTGCAGGCGCGTCTCCAGGTCTGCTCCCACACCCAGCGCCGCACCCACCAGCAGACGACCTTTGGCGTCTTTCGACGCGTTCGGAAAATCACGCGCCTTCTGGATATCTTTGACTGTCAGCAGCCCCTTCAGCACATTATTCGAATCCAACAAGGGCAGCTTCTCAATACGGTGTTTCTGCAACAACTTCTTGGCTTCTTCCAGATTGATCCCCACTGGAGCCGTGACCAGCGGCTGAGGGGTCATGAACTGGCTGACTGGCAGAACATAATCTGCCTCTTCTACAAAGCGCACATCCCGGTTGGTAAGAATGCCGACCAGGCACCCATCCATATCCACGATAGGCACACCGCTGATGTGGTAGGTAGCCATGATGTTAGCGGCTTCGCGCAACGAGGCGGTGGGAAGCAATGTAATCGGCTCCACAATCATCCCTGATTGCGAGCGCTTGACCTTATCCACCTCACCCGCCTGATCTTCTGGTGAGAGATTGCGGTGCAAGATGCCGATACCACCTTCACGCGCCAGAGCAATCGCCAGGCGTGCCTCCGTGACCGTGTCCATGGCGGCGGAGAGCAATGGAATATTTAGACGAATGTCACGGGTCAGGTTGGCGGAGACCTCCGTCTGATCTGGCAAGACCTCTGCATAACCTGGGACAATCAGAACATCATCGAAGGTCAAGGCTTCGTACAAGGAAAAAAGTTCATCGTTCATCACATCTCCTCCATCAGCTGAATAGATCACGGATTAAAACAGATGACACAGATTTTAGGCAGGATTATATCTTGTTGAGGATGACTAGACAAGCTAAACGATCTCCAGTAAAAGCTTGCCTGCCTCCCACCGATCACGTATAATCTTAATCGCTATGTCCTTTGATTACGACACTTACCTCTCCCCTTTCACCTGGCGCTACGGCAGCGATGAGATGCGCCAGGTTTGGAGCGAAACCCACAAACGCCATCTTTGGCGCAAGCTGTGGATGGCGCTGGCAGAAACGCAGGCAGAATTTGGATTAGTACGACCTGACCAGGTTGAGGATCTGCGCAAACACATGGATGAGGTGGATATCAAGCGGGCGCTAGAGATCGAAGCCGAAATCCACCACGACCTGATGGCAGAATTGAGAGTCTTTGCCGAACAGACCCCCCTGGGCGGGAGCATCCTGCATCTGGGAGCGACTTCAACGGATATTGAGGATAACACAGATGTGCTGCGCCTGCAGCAGGCGATGGGGATTGTACTTAACGAGCTTTCCACTATCCTGCTGCGCTTCGCGGAACTGATTGAAACCTGGGCAGAGACCCCTTTGATGGCTTTCACGCACATCCAGCCTGCCGAACCGACTACGCTGGGTTACCGGCTGGCCCAATATGCACAGGATTTGCTGATGGATTGGGAAGCCTTGTCCGGGGTGAAAGATGAGCTGCGCGGGAAGGGCTTTCGGGGGGCGGTCGGGACGAGCGCAGCGTACGCTGAGCTTTTGGGAGTTGAGCGGCTGGATTCGTTCGAAGAAAGCCTCTCCAAACGCCTGGGATTGAAGTTTTTCCCTGTCGCCACACAGGTCTATCCGCGCAAGCAAGATTACCAGGTGACCAGTGCCCTGGCGGGGTTGGGCGGATCACTGTACAAGTTTGCCTTCGACCTGCGCATCCTGCAATCTCCGCCGATCGGGGAGCTGAGCGAGCCATTCGGAAATAAACAGGTGGGCTCATCTGCCATGCCCTTTAAACGCAACCCGGTCAACGCCGAGAAGATCGATTCGCTGGCGCGCATGCTGGCACAAATGCCACGCATTGCGTGGGATAACGCAGCGCACTGCCTTTTGGAGCGGACGCTGGATGATTCGGCGAACCGCCGTACGCTGCTGCCGGAGGCTTTTCTCATCACGGATGAGCTGCTGCAGACCGCTTTCCGGTTGGTGGATGGCTTGCAGGTAAATGAAGCGGTTATGGCGCATAACCTGGCTACTTACGGACCATTTGCGGCTACAGAGCGTCTGCTTATGGCATTGGGAAAGACAGGCGCTGACCGGCAGGTGATGCATGAAAGGCTGCGAGTACACGCTATGCGGGCCTGGGAAAAAATCCAGACGGGGCAATCTAGTCCGCTGATCGAGGATCTGGCTCACGACCCTGAAATCAACCGCTATTTATCCCCCAGGGATGTAAAGAGCCTGATGGATGCCAGCCATCATCTGGGCGATGCACCCCAGCGCGCCCTCAGGCTGGCTGAGAAAATCCGCCTGGCATTGAGCGCCCAGAGCTCCTAACCGATTTAGTGGGGCACCTGGATAATCTCTTCCCGTTTAGGACCGACGGAAACAAAGCTCGCTGGCACTCCCACCAGCTCTTCCACTTTGCGCACATAAGCTTGGGCCGCCCTGGGGAGCTGGTTGAACTGGCGCAATCCTTTCGTTGACGTCTGCCAGCCCTCGACTTCGATATACTCCGGTTTCACCTGTCCCAGCCAGCGGGCGTCACCTTCCCAATAATGATGGAGACCTGCGCTGGCAGGATGGCGGTAGCCGGTACAGATACGAATAGTGGGCAAGCTGTCGAGCACGTCCAGCTTGGTCAGGGCGATCTCCGTGAAACCATTCAACTGAGCAGTGAAGCGCACAATCTCGGCGTCGAGCCAGCCACAACGCCGCGGCCGTCCGGTGACTGTGCCGAACTCAGCGCCGGCCTTACGAATTGCGTCACCCACTTCATCGAGCAGCTCGGTGGGCATTGGACCTGCCCCCACACGCGTGGTATAAGCTTTTGTAATACCGATGACGCGGCTGATCCAGCGGGATGCGATGCCAAGCCCTCCTCCTGCGCCGCTGGCGAGGGTTGTCGAAGCTGTACAGAAGGGATAGGTTCCCCAATCATTGTCCAGGAGAGCTCCCTGGGCACCCTCTAAAAGGATTTCGCTGCCGCGGTTTAATCCTTCCTGGAGCAAACCAAAAGGCTCGCGCACCGCGCTGCGAAGCTGATCGTACTGCGCCAGCTTTTCCTGGACAATCTTCTCCAGAGACAGCGCTGTCAAGCCAAAAGACTCAAACAAGCGGTTCTTCACCCCAAGCTGGATGCGCAGCTTTTCGGTCAATAAAGCCGGATCGGCAAAATCCGCCAGCCGGATGGCATTGTAGCTGACCTTATCGGCGTATACCGGTCCCATGCCGCGCCGTGTGCTTCCGGTAGCAGCACTGCCCTTCACCTCTTCATAAATCTCTTCCAGCATAGGGTGATAAGGCATGACTACCGAGCAGCGCGGTGAGATCCACAATCGATCCATTAAATTTATGCCGTGGTCCTGGATCGTTTTGATTTCATCCAACAAAGTGGTGAGATTCACCACAACACCGGGGCCAATGACACAGATGGTCTTTGGATTTGAAAAACCGTTGGGCGTCAAGCGCAGCTTGAATGTACCATACTGATTCACCACAGTATGTCCAGCGTTATCGCCCCCATTGAACCTGGCTACAATGTCGGCTTTTTCTGACAGAAGGTCGACCATTTTGCCCTTGGCTTCATCCCCCCACTGTGCTCCAACAATCACTGTAACACTCATTGGGATTCTCTCCTTTCGAGAATCAGGTCAGTCACCTGGGGCTTTGTATCAGGACCTGATGGGTGCTGCAAAGCTCAACCCTGGTTCAATTTCCAGGGTGGTGTGCTGGCAACATGATCCACAAACACCCTTTGCAACAGATCCCGGACATGGCTCGGATCCATCGGTCGGGCGATCAAGTAACCCTGGACGCTTTCACATCCAAGATCAGTCAACTTGTCCAATTGGGCCTCGTTTTCCACTCCCTCGGCGATCACTTCCATCCCTAGCCCATGGGTCATCGTCACGATAGCCTGAACAATTTTAGCCTGTGAGGTATCTTTCTCTAGCGCATTGATAAAAGACCGGTCAATCTTGAGAGCATTCAAGGGGAAGCGTGAAAGGTAACTCAACGAGGAATAACCCATTCCGAAATCATCCACCTGGATTTGGATTCCAAGAGTCTGCAGCTTGGCGAGGATTTCCACGGTGTTGATGTAATTCTCCATGACCGCGCTTTCCGTAATTTCCAGGTTCAAGCGCTGGGCATCCCATCCGGTTTCCTCGATAATCAACTTGACCTCTTCTACCAGGTCCGCCTGAGCCACCTGCTTGCCGGAGATATTGACGCTCAATTTTAAGGGAGGCAAGTCCTGGAGTGTTCGATCCCATTCCTGCATTTGACGAATGGATTCGCGCAATACCCAGCGATCCATGGCGATGATCAATCCTGTATCTTCCGCTACGCCAATAAAATCACCCGGCATCATAAATCCGCGCGTCGGATTCTGCCAGCGGACTAGGGCTTCAAAGCCCAGGATTTGCGGATCGTGCAGTGAAATAATTGGCTGGTAATGGACGCGGAATTCATTCCGCTCTAAAGCCAGGCGAAGCTCCGTCTCCAGCGCAAGACGCTGCATGATGCGATCGCGCATCATCGCATCGAAGATCTCATAGCGATCTTTTCCTTGCGACTTGGCACGGTACATGGCAATATCTGCATCCCGTAGAATATCTTCCGGTGAGGTGTAGCCTGTGGTGCTCACGACAATCCCGATGCTGGCGCTGATGAACAGCTCGTGACCATTAAGCAGGGAGGTGTTGCGCAGACCTGCATGAATACGGTCAGCCACACGGGTAGCATCGGTGATGTCATTGATATCATCTAGCAATATGACAAACTCATCCCCTCCCAAACGGGCAACCGTATCTGTGGGTCTGAGAATAGCTTCCAGCATACGCGCCGTAGCCATCAGCAATTGGTCGCCCATAGCATGACCCAGGCTGTCATTGATATCTTTAAAGCGGTCCAGGTCCAGATACAAGACAGAAAAGAGGTAATCCTTCCGCCGACGGCTGCGATCAATTGAATATTTTAAGCGTTCCGTCAAAGCTTGGCGGTTGAACAAGCCTGTCACGGAATCGTGCAAGGCATCATACCTCAGGCGCTGCTCGAAGCTTTTGCGATCGGTCATATCGGTCTGAGAGCCAGCCATACGCGTAGCCGTGTCGCTGGCATCGCGCACAGCCAGGCCGCGGCTGAGCATCCAGCGATACCCGCCATTCTTGAACCTCAAGCGGTACTCACTTTCAAAGTGAGGTGTCAAACCCTTGATATGGGCGGTGATTTCTTTTTTGACCTTTTCAATATCATCTGGATGGATGCGAACCATCCATTCGTCCAGCTTGTCGGAGATTTCATCCTCTGTGTATCCGAGCATCGCTTTCCAGCGTGGCGAATAATGCACCAGACCCGTTTTTAAGTTCCAATCCCAAATCCCGTCGTTAGCGCCGCGCACCGCCAGGGCATAGCGCTCTTCGCTTTCGCGCAAAGCCATCTCAACCCGTTTACGCTCATTCAGCTCCTGCTGCGATCTATCATACAATCCTGCATTCTCGATTGCCACAGAAGCATAATCGCTCAAGGAAATTAGCATGGCTTCATCGGTAGGAGTAAATGACTGGCGAGTGGTGCGGTTATCAACCGCCAGGACGCCAAGCGGCTGACCTTTTGACATCAAGGGGACATGGATCAGGCTATAAACAAGAAAACCAGTACTGACCTTGAGAGGATCGGCTTCTCCTTGCGAAGAACGAAAAGCCTGCCCGCTGCGGATTACCATGCCTGTCAGGGAATCGGTGACGGGCATGCGTACAGTCTTGATGATATCTTCATCGATGTTCTTGACTGCTCGCAGATAAAGCTGCCCTGAGGCATGGTCTAACAAAGCCAGAAAACCCTCATCGGCGCGGGTCAAAAGCACACCAGCCTCAACGATACGCTTTAGCACATCATCATTATCGAGTGAGGAGGTCACGCTCTTACCCACCTTTGAAAGCACGGTCAACCAGGTAACCTGGTCCTGCAACTGCACCGTCAACCGCTCAGTTTCTTTGCGCAAGCGTGACTCGGTCAAAGCGCGCGAAATCGACGAGGACAAGACGTCAATATCTACGCCTTTGTCCAGGTAATCCTCCACCCCCAGGCGGAAAGCATCCACAGCTACCTCTACAGAGCCATGACCTGTGAAAAGGATGGTCGGCACATTGAGGCCTTCTTGAGCTAACTGGCGCAGAACGTCCAAACCTGACATATCCGGCAGTTGCAAATCCAAGATCATCAAGTCAATAAACTTATGATTCTGGCGGATGAGTTCCAGTCCACTATTACCGTCATAGGCTGCCATCGTTTGATACCCCAAGCTGGGCAGCACTTGACCTACCAGGAAATCACTGATTTGTCGGTTATCGTCAAGAACAAGTATCGTTTCCATAATGTGGGTTGTCGTATGTTATCGCAGTTTTTCTGCAAAGGCAATCATTTAAACCTACAGATTTGTTGGTGATCGTAACCGGATCAGGTAAAATGCGATCTTCTTCCCCCGGTTAACTCGCGGTAAACCCCGGAAGCTCAAGTAAATCCATCCCTACCTGGACCTGGTGATAAGGTAACCAGGCTACTCCAAAGAACTCTAACAAAACATCCTTCCGAAATGGCGCCAGGGTTATCTCGCTGATTTCATTAGCCAGGCGACTCCATTTTTCATGTACATCTGCAACCGCAGCTTCTTTCTCGGCTTCCAAAACGGCAAGCTGCTTCATCATCTCAGCGATGGCATCCTTTGATTCCTCGACATCGGCTCTGGCTTGTTCGGTCAGGCGCCGCTTGGTCAGAGAGGTGGACAACCTGCGGCGGCTGCGCTTACTGAACAGACTCACAAAATTCTCAATGTTGGTACCGGTTTCTTCTATCCTCCGCTGTGACAATTCTGTTTTATCTACAGACAGCTCGCGCTGCTCACGGGAAAGCTTACTGCTCAACGCTTCGATACGCCGGTCATAGGCCTCACCAATCTTACCAAGCTCAGCATCCCGACCCGCGCGGGCTGTATCAGCCACTATGCGGCGAAAATCAGCCTGCGTAACATCCGGTCCGGCGTACACTTTTAAAGATTCCTGGGCGCGCACCACCACCTGGGAAGTACGGTAAATCCAATCAAGAAAATCTTTCTGCAGTGCGGCAATCAATCTGGCGTCCGAGAAAGGCGCTTCCAGGGCAGCATAGCGCGCTTCAGGAGCCGGCTCGATTTCCAGATTGTGTGCATCAATAGGCGCGGTCAAAACCTGATCCCAACGCGCAGTTCCACGCCGGTCAGGTGCAGGATCGACCACCGTGCGCAGCAGGTTATAATCCAAATCATAGGTGCGGTTAATAAAACGGACATTGACCTGACCAAGAATTACAGGTCGGTATAACAAGCCTTGGCTGGTCACATCTGGAGAGGCCGCCTGCCCGGCTAGCTGGAGGGCTTGTGAAAGTGTCAGGTTATTCGGCAA
>Ga0153916_10003373_pt1 | contig 11883 bp, 11 predicted proteins | sample Opewatmetagenome_FD_109642 | JGI IMG/M metagenome (GOLD analysis project Ga0153916, IMG submission 109642) | Freshwater wetland microbial communities from Ohio, USA - Open water 3 Core 3 Depth 4 metaG | ecosystem: Environmental > Aquatic > Freshwater > Wetlands | place: USA: Ohio, Lake Erie...
CCCAGATGCAACCTGGTCTGGCGCAGGCACTCCTGCCACAGGCGCGCCTGGATCTGTGCTTAGACCGATATACAGGGTTCCGCCATTAGTATTGGCAAAAGCGCAGCCATCCGCAAGGATGGCATACAGGCTGCCGCCGCGCACCGTGGCGCGCTCATGAAAGGCCTGGATAATATTATTACCCTCTTCTCGCGCCGCGCGAATGAAATCGTATGCCGGTTCAGCCTGCTGGCGGTGCGGGCGGGTGCGGGCAAAATCATTGCTAAGGAACAGCTCTTTAAGCGCATCAAAACTGACATCTGGCAGGCTTATATCTGTGGCCCGGTCACCTAACCCCAATATCTTCTTGCGCTGGGTGTCGGCGGTGAGACGGTGAGAGTCCGATCCCTGGATGCAGTGCATGCGGCGGGGGTATTCAGGCTTGGTGCCACTGAAGAACGCTGCCGTCGTCCTACCGCCGCGTTGCTCCAAATCAGTTACTTCTAAAGCATGCAGGTGCGGGTCTTGAGTGTAAGCAATTTTTGTCTGGCCGCCCATGGGGAAACCACGCATGGCGACTCCATTGCTCGAATTGGCGTGCGCAGCAATCACCAGACCGCCGGCTTCATCAATAGAACGGTAGGCAGTGAGCACATCACTGGTAGCGCCCACAGTAGCTGAGCCTTCATCCAGCTGGTCAGCAGGAATATTCAGGCTCATCATTAAATATTCAATCTCTCTCACAGATTTATCAGGAGGGAAGATAGCCAGGATATGAAAGCCAAATGTAGCCGTGAACTCAAAACCTGGCAGCACAAGGATCTTAGCCATCAGACGGCGGTATTCAGCCAGCCGGGATAGCTCTTCTGGCACCAGGCGGTTCAATTTTTCCAGCATATGAAGTTGATCGATCTCTTCCTGCAGGTGGCGAAACCCGGCTACGGTATTATGGTCAGTAATGGCAATGATATCCAGGCCGCGCGCTTCTGCACGCTGCAGAAGCTGTAAATAAGTCACCTCAAGTTGCTGGAAATCGCTCGAGGCGGGGGTGTGAATATGTAAATCAATACTATACCATTCCAGTTCATGTACCTTTTTTCTTGCAACCATAATTTCTTATACTCTTCTCTGTAAATTCTTATTTGTTCAGATCTTGCGCGTCCAAAGCCAAAACCGAACGCATTACATTTACCAGCTCATCGGGCATGTAGGGTTTTAGGATAAAACGATCCGCACCAGCCTGAAGGCATTCGTGACTGAAATCCATGCCAGAAGACATCATAATACGCACATGAGGGCAGGATGAGTCGGTGCGGATACGGCGTAATACTTCCAATCCGTTTGCCCGGCGAAGATTGACATCCATAAACACCAGGTCGGGCTTACTCTGGCAAATCATTTGAATAATTCCATCCTCGCTATCATCCTCCAGGTGCAGGGCGTCAAGGGCTTCCAAAGTCAGCAAGGTCGTTAAAAGTGAAAGCATAGACGGGTCATCTTCCACCAGCAGTACTTTTGGCATTTAAACTATTCCCCTTCTGAAAGCGGTTTCTTTTGTTTCCTGGCGCGTTGTGGTTTTTGGGCAGCTGGCGGCTCTAATGCAGCCGGCGGCTCTAATGCAGCCGCAAGCACTTCATCAACTGTATCCACCGGGATGAAACGAATGACCTGACGGACTTCTTCAGGCAGATCTTCCAGATCGGCTTCATTTCGGCGGGGTAGGATGACTTCTGTCATGCCGAAGCGATGAGCGGCTAAGACTTTTTCTTTTATACCGCCAACTGGCAGAACCTGCCCGCGTAGGGTGATCTCGCCAGTCATGCCCAGGTTGGAACGCACCGGGCGCCCGGATATTAATGAAACCAGGGCTGTAGCCATGGTTACACCGGCAGATGGGCCATCTTTAGGCTGCGACCCGGCAGGGATATGTAAATGAAAATCCGAGTCTTCAAAGAAATTCTTATCCAGGTGCAGAGCTTCTGCCCGCGAGCGCACAAACGAAAGCGCAGCGCGCGCTGATTCTTGCATCACATTGCCAATTGAGCCGGTGATCTGGAAGTTTTTACTACCCGGCATACGCGTGGCTTCGATGAAAAGCACATCTCCACCAACCGGGGTGTAAGCCAGGCCGGCTGCAACCCCGGGGATGGAGGTGCGCAAGGCAATTTCCTCGGTTCCCAGGTATGTTGCCCGGCCTAATAACTCGCGCACTGTATCGGGCATAATTATCACCGCCTCGGTTTGACCCTCGGCGACGCGGGTGACCAGCTTACGGCAGATCGAACCGATCTCACGTTCCAGGCTACGCACACCTGCCTCGCGCGTATACGAGCGGATGATGGTTTGCAAAGCTTCATCAGTGAAATGGAGTTCTTCAGCGCGTAAGCCGTTTTCCCGCACCTGGCGCGGGATGAGGTACTGGCGGGCTATGGCGCACTTTTCACTGTCTGTATACCCGGATAAATCGATGATCTCCATCCGGTCACGCAGTGGCATCGGGATCGGTTCCAGCAGGTTAGCAGTGGTAATGAACATCACCTGCGAGAGGTCAAAGGCGACTTCAAGGTAATGATCCCGGAATTCCACATTTTGCTCAGGATCAAGCACCTCCAGCAATGCCGAAGCAGGATCACCGTGGAAATCGTAAGTCAGCTTATCCACTTCATCCAGCATAAAAACCGGATTGCGTGATTCCACGCGGCGTAAGGCTTGCAGGATGCGTCCCGGCATGGCGCCGATATATGTGCGCCGGTGACCGCGGATTTCGGCTTCATCGCGCATACCCCCCAGGCTGATGCGCACGAACTTGCGCCCAATGGCGTGGGCTATGGAACGGCCCAATGAGGTCTTCCCGACTCCTGGCGGGCCAACGAAGCACAAGATAACTCCCTCTCGGATTCGGCGAATGTCATCCACTGGCTGTTCCTGCAGTTCCTGGGCGCGCTCGTGACGCAGCTTGCGCACAGCCAGGTATTCCAGGATGCGCTCCTTAATATCCTCCAACCCGTAATGATCCTGGTCTAACACCTGGCGGGCATGGGCAATATCCAGGTCATCCGGTGTGGTTACTGACCAGGGTAAAGTAACCAGCCAATCCAGGTAAGTACGGATGACGCCATATTCGGCAGCGGCTGTGGGCAGGCGAGAGAGGCGGTCAAGCTCCCGACGGGCTTGCTTTTCCGATTCTTCGGGCATTTGGGCTGCTTGGATTTTCTGGCGCAGCTCCTCCACTTCTGCAGCCTGCTCATCGCCTTCTCCAAGCTCTCTCTGGATGGCTTTTAGCTGTTCGCGCAGGAAATATTCGCGCTGCATTTTCTCAATTTCAGAACGGGCTTCACTTTGGATTTTCTGACCAATCTCCAGGACCTCAACCTCACGGGTGAGGATGGCAACCAGCTTTTTCAGTTTCTCAGTGACCGAATCCAGCTCCAAAATTTTCTGAGCAGCCTCCAGATCCATACGTTGAAAATTTGCAATGGTGTACACCGTCTGCAAGGGGTCTTCAATGGATTGGACTGAAGTGACCAACTCACGCGGGATGGTAGGGATCATCTCGGCGATATGGGCAAATTGATCACGGGCGTTGCGCGCCAGGGCTTCAATCTCCAGGCCCGATTGGACATCCTCGGGGAATAATTCAATCTCGGCTTTTAAATAAGGTTCATTTTGAACGAATTCGACCAGGCGGAATCGAGCCACACCCTGCACCAGCAGGCGTATAGTACCATCTGGGGCGCGGAACAAACGATGCACCGTAGCTACTGTGCCTACATTATACAGATCCTTGGGTTCAGGGATTTCAAGCTCAGGATCACGTGAGGTCACCAGGCCAATCAGGCGGTTATCGCTGGCTACCACATCGTCTACCAGGCGGATGGAGCGCGGCTGGCCTATGGTAAGGGGCACTGCTGTCTCAGGATAAACCACCAGCCCGCGTAATGGCAGAATTGGCAAAATTGAGGGGATTTTACCCGTGCCAGACCTGCCCTGGGACTCTGCATCGGTATCCGTTTCCTGTGCCAGGCCAGCTTCATCTGGAGGGGTGTTTACCAGGCGGAGCATCAATTCTTTCAAAGAAAGGATTTCATCATCAGGCCAATCATTATGATCCAGCCAGGGCATGAAGTTCAGTGAATTCCATCGTGAAGCAGGCATTGATTATGAGTCATCCCTCTATATTTAATTTAACCTGGTGTGAGCGCGCCCTGGGAAGTACTACTTTGAGAAAGCCATCCTGGTAAAAAGCCTCTATCCGGTCTTCATCGACTACGAAAGGAACCTCCAGCTCAACGGCAAACTCGCCAAATTGAATTTCCATCTGGTGATAAGCCCGGCGTTCGGAAAAATCGCTGCGAACTCCCGTAATAGACAACCAGCGACCGGTTAAGGAAATGGAAAAATTTTCCTCCTTCATACCGGCTATCTCCACACGCACAATTAATGCATCTTCAATCTCATATACATCGGTGAGAGGACGCCAATAGCGCGGTCGGTTAAGCACACGCCAATGCATGCCATCCACAGTATAGAATTGAGCCTCTTCGGCAGGATTAGGATTTGATGAAGACCGATCGGGTTTAAGGATCACCTCAATCATGGTAGACACTCCTCAGATAACACCATTATTCAGGCGCCCCTGGCGGGATTCGAACCCACAACCAACAGCTTAGAAGGCTGCTGCTCTATCCATTGAGCTACAGGGGCAATTCCTAGCACTCTGGACACGGACGCACTCCACGATATACTATTCCACCGCTAAAGGTGCGTAATATAGTTTCTGCTGGCCGGCTCAGATGGGCTGATAGCTCGAGCGGCGTCAAGGGGGTATTGCCATTGGCCAGAAATATGCGGAAGACGGCATCTACCATAGAAGTGTGTTGGGTTATAAATCCAGCCCGTTTTGCGCAGTGGGTGATCAGCACATGCTGTATGCCATCCACACGCTGCACTTCCGCAGTTTGAGCATCAACCCAATCAACCATTTGGCCTGGCATGGCTGAAATGAATGCCTCCTGGTGTTCAGAGCAAAGCATCCCAGAGAGATAAATATGCCAATCCCGGTCATTTTGCCGCCACCAATCAAAATCGATGTGGAATTTGGTATGCAGTGTTGGTTTTGCCAGGCTAAATCGTTTTAGTTCAGGCATTCAAGCTTCCTTCCCTAGCCGCGTTCAGAATCATCGAACCGGAAATGTAAATCCCCAACATGGATAAACCAGGGACGTGAAGCCAGGATACCCAGGATGGGCGCTGGCGGACATCGCCGGACGATATTTAGAGCAGCATACAACTCGGTGGCATGAACATGACTCTGCGGGTTGAGCTTTGATAGCTCACGCACCGTGTTAACCAGAATGCGCTCAAAAGGAACTCGCTCTCGCTGGGCATTCAACCAAACTTGGTCAATGGCTTCCAAATCCGGCACAACGATAACCATGCGCTCGTCAAATGATGTGGCAATAGTTTGCTTGAGCATGGCAAAGACCATGCCGCCATCTGACCCAACCAACACAGTGCGGATCCACTCCCGGCTGGGTCGGCGGGTTTCACACTGGACGATCACTTCACCCGGATTTTTTGCACGCCGGATGCGGATGAAACTGCCTGGAATGATGCCTTTGGCTTCATACCATTCACGCAAACCGTATACATAGCGGCTCGGGCGTACAACCCACCCTGGAAATTTTGCGCCAGTATCGCCATCTACAAGCATAATGCGCACACGCGGGGCTTCATAAGCAGTTGGAAAAAGATGGCGGATGCGCGTAGAAAGGGGCAGCGTACCGGCTCGCCAATGGGGGAAAATTATGGGGAGCTGGACTTCTTCAAGACCTAGTAATTTGCCACCCACCGGTGACAGCTCATCATCAATCTGGGATTCCAGAGTCAGCATCTCTGGAGAAAGGACGGAACGGTCATATTCTACATCATTGTAGCGCAAGCAAAAATGCGGCTTCAGTACGCCTTCCGGTTCAAGACGGTTAAGAAACCAAAGCACCTCCCCAGCCGGACCCACTTCATCAAAACGCGGGTCTTCTTGTAAAGCCAGATCCAAAGAAAATTCAGTCAATTTGCGGTTATCTGCACTAGAAAGGCCTAACTGTTCTAACAATGCGCTAGTTGCCACCGGGCCGCCCCCTGACATATCTAACACAGCTTCAGCCAGGTTTAAATGGCCAACATTGATATCCACCAGAAGAGCGCGCGGGAACCAGCGTCCAGCTATACGCACAAAATCAGGGTGGTTTTCCAAACTCTCTACCAGGGCGGCGTCAAGGTCTTCGCCATATTTATCCTGGACTGTCGCCAGATCCATATTTTCGCCACCCACCACCATCTCTATAGGATTATTCAACACATGCTCCTGCAAACCCGAAGCGAACTCATGTGTTTCGCCATTGGCAAATGCCACCTGGATCACCTGAAATTCACCCAGGTCAGGGTTAAAACCCGCCCTTAAACCTACCACTTTGCCCTGTTGCCAGCCTAAAGCAGGAAAGACCAGGGATTGTTCTGGTTGATAACTTTCTTTGGGCATGAAAATAGCGCCGCCTGCGCTACGCTGCCGTTCAATATTTATACGCTCGTGGCGGATACGCTCAACAACCAGGGCGCTGGTTAATTCAGCGGAAGTAAGTGGGGTCTCCTTTTCGAGCAAGAAATTATAGAGAAATTCAATATCTGCCTCTTCTACAGTAAATGTTTCCCAATAATCCTCACGAAGTGCGAAAGAACCTAAATTCATGACAACCTCTGTTCAATTCAATATGTCAATTACGCCGGATAATATTATACTCTATGTATCTATGTGAAGGATCTATCCTAAAATTCATGGCGTTTTGGTTTTTAGGTGTGGTGCAGCTTCGTCGTATCATGCCAAGAAACCACATCTCTCCAATTTTTAGATAGGCATGATATTTATAGGCTCTTAAGGAATTGGCTTGGCTTCCCCTCGGATAACATAAAGAGCACTAGATTTGGAGGTAATATGGCAGAATCTTCCTGGCAGGTAATTGATGAAGTTGCTGGAAGCGGCATGGCTGATATTTTACGTGGGTTGCTGGAAGCCCAGGGAATTGAAGTGTTGCTCTCACAGGAGGGAGCGGGGCATTTTGGTTACCCGGTAACGGTAGGAAGACTCGGCGCAGTTCAAATCCTGGTCCCAGCAGAGAAAGTAAGTCAGGCGCAAAACATCCTGGCGGAATATCATGCAGGACTGTTGTCTACCATGCAACTCGAAGATGTTGAACCGGGGGAAGAAGAGGAAGATCAAGGGAATGAAGACTGAAGCCACTCCAAAGGGTCAACCTGGTTTCCCCCAACCCAGACTTCCCAATGCAGATGTGGGCCGGTAACCCTGCCCGTATTGCCAACTTTACCAATTAGCTGCCCTGCCTCCACCCGATCTCCGGGCGCCACGAGGATTTCAGACTGATGCATATAAGCGGTGTATACCCCCCAGCCATGATCGATCATGGTCGCATTGCCACGCACAGAGAGCGGCCCGGCAAATACCACAACACCTGCAGCAGGCGCATAAATAGAGTTGCCCACCGCGCCGCAAAAATCCAAACCGGTATGAAAATACAGGTAACCACTGTCATTATAAGAACGGCGATTTCCAAATCTGGACGGCCAGCAATCCGAGAAATCCCTGTCTACCGGGCTGATAAAGGTCCCTTGCCATAATTTTTGCCCGGTTACAGGGGCGGCCAAAGCGTTCCACTGTTCATTTTCAGGTTGGGTCACTTGCGGGTCAATGGTAGCCGGGTCAACCAACAGATCTGGATCGAAAATATAGTCCCCGGCATCCAGGCGCACATTTTGGGAAAAAGACCACTCTTCCCCGCCGGATGGCGTGAACGATAAATCAATAGGATACACACCTGGCTCAGCCATGGCGTGCACACCTTGCAGCGCAAACCAGGTGCCTTCCTGGTAAAAAAAGTTCAAAGGATGATCTAAAAACGAGCCTTTGATAATCAGGTCTTGCGGCGCTTGCAATTTAACCACAAATGTTTTGCCCTGAGTTAATATGGATGGATTTACGACAGCAGATGCGATCTGGGGCAACAAAGCACTGGCTGCTGGCTCACCTGGCTGCACATTGGCAGCGCGGATATGTAAAACATCTCCAGGGATAACTTGAGCCGGCTGTGCTATACCGTTTGCCAGCGCAATTTGCCAGGGTTCGCTGCCCTGCAGGACAGCCAGCTCAAGCAGAGTCTGGCCGGAGGACACCTCCATGCGTTGAGTGTCTGGCTGTACTGATGGGTCCTCAGTCACAGCATCATAGGGCAAAATTATCTGGAGGCCAACATAGAGTTCCGCCGGGCTGGTAAGCCGGTTCAAACGCGCCAAAGTTTCTTCAGGCAGGGCGTATGTCCGGCTGAGGCTGCTAAGGGTTTCACCAAACGCCAGGGGGCGGGTTTGTAAACGCCCAGAAATTCCACTCAGGCCGGGTATGGTAAGCTGATCGCCTGCTTTCAGCAAGGAGGCATCGGTAATGTTATTCGCCTGCACCAGGTCATCCACAGACACACCAAAGCGCCTGGCGATGTCCCATAAGGTATCTCCAGATTGGACGACATAAATCGGCTCCGGCGTCTCGTCCTGCGCCCTGGCAGGTAAACCGGCAGCAAAAATAACCCAGAATATTACACAGCTAAGCAGTAGCCGTTTCCACAAGGCGTAAACGATCTCCAACCTGGAATTCAGCCAGGCGCTGAGGGGCCATTTCTAGCACATAACAAGCCGGGCGAGTGGAGATATATGCCGGGCGCCACTGGCGAGCCAGGCGCACATCTACCACTTCCATCGCCGAATTGATCCATACCACGGCTAAATCTGTCCAGACAAACATCATGTGGATGGAAGAATCCAGGCGGCTGTCTCGATGTTGAACCAACAACAAGGCTTCTTGCGGGTCAATCTGGCGCCGAAAAGTAAAACCGCGCAGCTGGCACCTAAAAGACTGGCAATATCCCGCTCTAACCGGCTGGCTTAGGGGCCGGCTTTGGTTTTCGATGAAAACGGTTTTCATGGAATCTTTATTAAAACGGAGCGAATGCCTCGCCCCGTTTTATTGACTGTTATGCAGCTTCCCGGCGATGCGCCAGAACTTTTTCTACACTTTCAAGCAGCTCACTTGGGCTGAACGGCTTGGCAATATAATCATCTACTTTGGCGATGTGCAACCCAAGCACCTTATCTATGTTTTGTGCTTTGGCTGTGACGATGATAACCGGGATATCCTTTGTCTTATCTTCAGCTTTCATTTGCTGATATACATCCCAGCCGTCCAAATCAGGCATCATCAGATCCAGCAAAACCAAATCGGGTAATTGTTTGCGGATGGTAGCCAGGCCTTCCCGTCCGCCATTGGCGCCAATAATATCAAAACCCTTCCGGCCGAGAATTAAACGCACCAGGTCGATCATTTCCTGTTCATCCTCAACGTAAACAACACGCTTTTGAGCCTCAGCCACGCGTCCCTCCTGACGAATTTTGACAAATAAAGTTTACCACATTTCATCGTCTCCCCTGGCAGGGTTTTCCAGGGATTGGGTCTGGCACCCTTTTTATGTGGAAGGTCTTAGATTCACCTTGCCATAGAACTCAGGCTTCGATATAATCCGTGGGGTTAAGTACCTGTAAAACTGATTTTCCAAAACAAGGATAATTTATGATCGACGTTAATAATTTACGCAAAGGTGTAACCTTTGAGCTGGATGGCACACTTTACAAAGTGCTGGATTACCATCACAACAAACCCGGGCGAGGCAACGCCACCATTCGGATTAAGGCAGTCAACCTGCGCACTGGCGCTAATCTGGAGAAAACATTCCAATCCGGAGAACGGGTGCAGGAAGCTCGCCTGGATTTTCATAATGTACAATACTTGTATAACGATGGCGACTTGTATCACTTTATGGACCTTGAAACTTTCGAACAACCGGCGATCCAATCCACGATCATTGGCGATTCTGCGTCCTATCTCACCGAGAATATGGAAGTAAAGCTTACATTTTACCAGGGCGAACCGCTGGACATTGACCTGCCACTCACTGTGGACTTAAAAATTATCGAAGCGGAAATGGCTGTGCGCGGTGATACTGCCACCGGGGTAACTAAAAAGGTGGTCACTGAAACCGGATTGGAAGTGCAAGTTCCTGCATTTGTAAATGTTGGCGATACCATCCGGGTGGATACCCGCACGGGCAATTACATCACACGGGCATAATCCCAGGCTTCTCACAATTGTGGACAGAGTTATATAAAAGATAAGCTATGCGCACACCAACAGGCAAAGAGTGCCGTTATTTTTATGGTGATTATTTTCGCGGCAGGCGGCACGAGGAATGCCGGCTGTTAGCCTCTACTTCCCCACCTCTCAACTGGAATCCCGACATGTGCAGTTCTTGCCCAGTGCCTGAAATATTATTAGATAATGCCTGCCCAAACCTAGTTCTGGAGCCTCGTTTGGCGCGCCCCTTCCCATTCATAAAAAAGAGGGTTGAGGTAGATACTTACTGCACTCAATCTAACCGTCACGGCTTTGATCCGCATGTGGGTTGTGGTGAATGCCATAAGCTGCCTGAAATCTTCATGAAATGACACTGACGCTACTTTTCGACCTTGACGATACACTGCTGGGCAATCCAATAGAAACCTTCCTGCCCGAATATACGCGTGGGCTGTCTCTGCGTTTGAAAACCATAGTTGAACCTCAGCTAATGGTTCCCCAGTTGATGTCCGCCACAAAAGCCATGGTTAAGAATTTAAACCCATGCTTAACCCTGAATAATGTTTTCGATGGTGCGTTCTATCCAGCCCTGAACATCAGGCGACAGGATGTACAACCCGACCTGGATAGATTCTATGCTCAAGATTTCCCGGCTCTAAAACGGTTGACCAGGCGCTTCCCGGATGCCATCAAGGCGGTTGATGCTGCGTTGCAAGGTGGGTATCAGGTGGCCGTAGCGACCAATCCATTATTTCCCAAAACTGCAGTGCTGCAGCGGCTTGCCTGGGCAGGTCTGCCAGCCGATGAATATCCCTGGTTGAGGGTACCATGTTTTGAGGATTTCCATTTTGCAAAACCTCATGCAGAATTTTTTAGCGAACTTCTGGGACAGATCGGGTGGCCGGACGGTCCGGTAATTGTGGTCGGCAACGATGTTGAAAATGATATCCAACCCGCTCGCCAGCTTGGATTGGCTTCGTTTTGGGTGCAAGACAGCCCATTACGCCAGGCCGTGCCCGGCTCACCACGCCATGTAAGTGGACGGCTGAGCGATCTGGTTGAATGGTTAAAACAGACACCGCCTGAAGCGTTAACTCCTGAGATTTCCGGCAGGCAGGCTTTGTTGGCCTGTCTACGCGCCACGCCAGCAGCACTGCTATACCTAATGGATGCCCTTGCTGAAACCGCCTGGAAAACAAAGCCTTCACCTCGAGAATGGTGCCTGGCAGAAATTGCCTGCCACCTGCGGGATGTTGAAGCTGAAGTAAACCTGCTACGCATTGAAACCGTTCTGGTTAAATCAAATCCATTTATTGCTGGTAAGAACACAGATGTATGGGCAGCTGAACGCAAATATATTGAACAAGATGGGCGTCAGGCGCTGCAAGATTTTATACAGCAGCGATTGAAACTGGTAAATGTTCTTAGTGGAGTAGCAGAAGCGGATTGGAACCTGCCAGCGCGGCATGCCATCTTTGGTCCGATTCAACTACAAGAACTGGTGAGTATCACAGTCAGCCACGACCGGTTGCATTTACAAACCGTGCATCAATTAACGAAGAACCCGGTTGGATAACATCTTATCCAGGTATTAAGGACTATCGTCAAAATAAGGTAGAGGATACTTTCAAAGCCCGAAATGGTGCTTTCCGTTATCG
>Ga0153916_10003374_pt1 | contig 11881 bp, 7 predicted proteins | sample Opewatmetagenome_FD_109642 | JGI IMG/M metagenome (GOLD analysis project Ga0153916, IMG submission 109642) | Freshwater wetland microbial communities from Ohio, USA - Open water 3 Core 3 Depth 4 metaG | ecosystem: Environmental > Aquatic > Freshwater > Wetlands | place: USA: Ohio, Lake Erie, Old...
ACATCATCATTAATATTTGTTGAAGCAAAAGTACTCTCATTACCATCAACCATATAACTAGGGTTAGTCAACCAGGTTTCACCAGGAAAACCAGTATCATAACTATTGAAATAAAAAACAACCTCAGATGCATCATGCCAAAACAAACTAGTGTATTTCTCCTGACCAACACCAAGAGATCCTACTTTAATACCTATTGTAACAGGGGCATTATATTGACCTGTTCGTGATTTCACCCAAACCCTGTAATTCAAATTTTCATCCCAACGTAAATACAACGACTCAGACCTGTTATCAGAAAAATCTTCAAAAACGTAGAATTGTGGTAAATCAAGGTTAGTGTAGATTTCATCAAGTGTTGTATTTAAAAAATATGATGTACCATTGATTTCAATATAATCACCACCTGGTGTCATATCAACCTGAATGTCTTTGATTTCCCAAGCAAAACCAAGATTAAAGGGTATATTTTCATTGTCAATGTTTTTAATATATGGAATAACAGTTAGTTCATCATTAACACCAAGGTAGTATATTATTGCAAGCCGGAAAGCATAACCACCATAATTTAAATCCTTCCAAAGAGTAATATTAACATATGTTTCATTATCCGTCTCAATGTTCTTGTTAAAACCACTAAGCTCATCCGTTCTATAAATTAGATTCCACTGGTCATTATTATAGTAACCAAGTATTAACACATTGTGTGACCAGTACTTATCATAATGATTTGTTAATTGTAAACCATTGCTGGTGTTAAAATAATAATGATCAAACCTGTTCCAAATATGCAAAACACTACTGTTATCTAAAAACTCATAACCAATAAAAACTTGCGATTCCGGATCTGACCCTGGTGGATCAGTAAGATTAACAAACTCATCATCACCATAAGAATCTTTTATTGTGCAAATAGACATGTTTGCCTGTGCAGAAACATTAAAACAACCCGTACTACTATTATTCCAATTATAAGCTTTATCACATGCACTGATAGTGTAACTGTATTGGCCTGTAAGCCATGTATCTGAAAAAACATACTCGAAAATATCGCTACCGACACCATTCATGGTATAATTATAAGTTGTGTCATCCGGAAATGTGGTAATGACATATACTGTTTTAATACCACTATAGTTACCTGTTTTATCATCAGTAACATTAGCAGTAATAGTAACACTCTCTCCGAAACCAACAACATCAGGTGTGTTATTAAACGAATTAATAATCGGTGGGAGAGTCTCAGTTCTAAAAAGCAGAGCACTTGACCAGTTACTCTCATTGTCAAAAACATCCTTAGCCATAACCTTAACCATGTATCCACCTTGTTCAGACCAAATATGCGAAGCATTCACCGTTTCATTTGAACTAAAAAGATGCAACCAACCACTAATGTTACCATCATCCCAATCAAACCTATAGAGAATCTGATCATCATTAGAATCATTAGTACAAGCATAAAAAGTATAAGAAATATTAACATCACCAAAAATGGGTCCTGAAACAGCTGGAACATCAGGAGCTACATTATTTAATGAATCGCAATTCATTACTGATATATTACCAAAATCACTATCTGCAATGGTTAAATTAGAACAGCTTCCATTAACAATATCACTTACAAAAAACACATTTGTGGAATTATTAACAACAATAGCATCTGTTACATTAAAAACATTACAATCAACGATCCTGTTAAAATAATAAAATTCAGGATTTGAATCAAGTATACTAAAACCTGTTTCAACATATGTAATATTGCAATAATAAATATTAACATCATTAGAGTTATTAAGCATAAAACCAACACTTGTATTAATTAAATCACAACCTGTAAAACTTGAATGATTACAAGGATTTACACCCATTTCTATATCTTTAAACGTAAAATCCATAATACTAATACCATAATTAGCATCATAAATCATATTTATTTCATCATCAGAAAGTGTCCGATTCCAAACCGCTACCTCATCGATCAAACCACTGAAATAATTACTATCATTATCAAAACCAACGTAACAAGATGTATCAAATCCTGAACCATACTTATTAACAGAACCTTGAAGAACACCATCAACATAAATTTTCAATAATGTCTGATCATGAGTCCCAACAACATAATGCCATTCATCACAATTTGTTGGAACAGAAGATGAAACAATTGTATCATCCAGTTGGAAACAAGGTTTACCATTACTACTATTTATAAAAAGACAATAACCACTTAAAGAATCGCACTGAGACAATATTGGATTAACTGCCCCGGGACTATCATCCCAATAAACCCAAGAAGAAACTGTTACATTCTCCCCAAACAGTGCTGGAATACAACTTAGATTAACAGAACTACTATTATTTTTATTAAAAATAAAACATCCTTCTCCCTTCAAAGTATTTGTTGACCAATTAACATTATTTTTTGAACCATTAAAACCAAGGCCAGAGTAATCAAAAACCAGATCAGAAAAAGAATAATTCTCACCATAAACAGTATCATTATTGAAATGCATAAGAAGATTAACACCAGATGTGTTAACAAAAATTGCGCTTCCTATATCCTCGTTATCATAGTTTGGAAGCTCATAATCATAAGGATTAAGAGTAGTTAACGTACTATTTAAGATAACATTGTTTTTATCTTCTCCGAAAAGAGTAACTGATTTATTCAAAACTATGTTTTCACTGTAACTCCCGTTTTCAACATAAATAAAATCACCGGTTGATGAGTTATCAACTGCCTGTTGAATATTATTAAAGATTTTATTCGTAGGTGTTTTACTTTTATTTACAAGGGAATAAATAACTAAAACACAACTTTCTGTTGAATTAGAAGAATTATCATCATCCTTAATCTCTAAAGATATTTCATAAAAACCGCTTTTTAAAAAAGAATGACTCGTGTTTTGAGACGTAGAAACATTGCCATCATCAAAATCCCAGGTATAATTAACAATTTCACCATCAACATCATATGAAATATCAGTAAGGTTAATGGTTTCACCTGTGAAAACTATTTGTTTATCCATATTGAAATTAACATTAGGAAAATTATTTTGAACATCTATTATTTTATAAGCGGTATCACTTTCACTTCTATTATTTATAATGTTTAATGTAACATTGTAAACGCCTTTTTTTGAAAAAACATGTGTCTCGGTTTGATTTGAGGAGTAGTTACAATCATCAAAATCCCAGTTGTAACTAGTGATATGGCTATCACCACTGGTAATTGAATTACTGCTGTCAAAATATATAGGATTCCCAGCAAATACATGTGAACAATTGGTCGATATTTCTGCGTTTATTTCTATTTGAACATATGCAACTGCATCAGGCCCTGGTGGAAAATCTTCACCAACCACACCCCATATATCATTTGTTTCTAATATTGAACAGAACTCGTATTTCCCTGAACCATTTGCATTTGATGCATTGAAAGTAAAATTATATGGTGTGGTATGTTTTGTTTCTCCCCATTGAATCCAACAATTTGAAGGTGTAGGTTCAGAACAATATTTATAATATAATGTAAGATTAACTTCATTCCAATTCCAAGTTTCACTACTGTTTTTTCCTGCACAGCATTCAATGGTGAACTCTGGTGAGGCTTGATACTCTGGGTTTAGGTCTACAACTTGTGACCTGCCATAAACAGGTGGTAGATGATCATCAGGTACCCATCTTGATGCCCATGATGCGCTCCTTATTAAAAACCAATCAGGATTAGTATCAGTGTTAGTACTATGCCCACTCCAAAATACATCACTACTATCATAATCTAACCAATCACCATTTTCTTTCTCCCAATGATATAAACCCTCATATATAGTGTTGAAAATTTTTTCTTCAGTTCTATTAATTTCTCCATCATACCACATATGTGTATACAAATGAGGACCACTTAACACAAACCTACCATAATCTTGATTATTTAAATAGTTAAAAGCAATTATTGCTGGTTTTTCAGGATATTCTGTTTGTATTATATTGTTGGTATGATCCCAGTTAGGAATAGATAATGTTATAATCCCAACAAGCTCAGGTATATTAGTGTATTCTTGGCCTTCAAAATAAGTTTGCCATTCATTTGGTAAATCATCAACAGAAATCAACCCTTCAATATTACAAAATAAAAATTTTATGAGTTTCAACAATGTTGGTAACAATTTAAGATTATTTCCTGGGTATGTCCAAGCATAAACAAGTTTAGATTCATTATTTTCATACGAGTCCTTAGGATAAAATGCAAGAGGGGTCACCCAACTAATTTCTTTTTCATCAATTTTAAAAGAACACCCACCTACAGTTCTACGGAATAATGAATCACCATAGTAGTCTTTGAGAATGGAATGCGATTTATCAAGATTAGTTAAATTATCACATTCACCAGACATATTAGTTTGATTATTGAGCGTCAAACCAATTTCTTGTATACCATTATAATATTGATATGCACCGAGACCTATTGCTGTAGGGTCATTCTTTGATCGAGGTTTATAATGCATTTTACCCATGATCATAGTTCTTTTTAAATGCTCATCAATTATTGGTAAACCCGTTTTTATGGATTCACTGGTTGACATTCCTTCTAAAAAAGCATTATTATTTATCACCTGTTCGAAGTATGTTTCAGGTGTTTTACTTAAAGTCAATGGGAAAAGAGAGCCGCCACACATTCCAATGAACCCACCACCAGCTTTAATATAACCTAAATAATCTTCTCTAAGTTTTTCACCTAGTTTATTCATTGCGCATTGATAAATATCTGTAGGTATACCCTCCATAATTAATAAATCACTCACGCTTTTATTTAGATATGATAGAGATGGTTTTTTTTCAAATGGATTTACTTTTGTTACTGAAAAATTATATATTGTATTGTTTACAAACCAGGAATAATCATTTAAAACATTAAATTGTGGGTTACTTGATGTACCAATTTGATCTATTATTGAAACCTTGATAGTGGTTAATTCTTCTGCTTTTGATATGTTTATAAATGATATAATTGTCAATGTTAGCATTATAAAAATTATAGTTATTGTTTTTATTTTCAAATTTTCCTCACTCCCCCAAAAAAATATTTTTATTAGTAATAATTTATTTGTTATTTAAACTTTTGTAATATAACGCTTTTTTTTAGATTTAATGTTGGTGTATTCTAATGGTTGGTGTTCTTTTTGTTTGATAAAAAATTATATAAACATGTTTTTAGTTATTATATTTTATTTGGAGGAAATATTTATGAAAAATGTTTTTTTTAAAAATGGAACTGTGATATTCATAGTTTTACTGATTATCCTATGTGCTAATCCTTCTTCTGGTTTTAAACAGGATGTAAAACCTTTAGTTTTTAGTGATGGTAATACTTTGTATGTTGGTGGAATGGGTCCTGGTAATTATAGCAGAATTCAGAGTGCTATTGATGATGCAGATCCTGGTGATACGGTTTTTGTTTTTGATGATAGTTCACCTTATTATGAGTGTTTGTTTCTTAATAAAACTATTAGTCTTGTTGGTGAAGACAGGTATAGTACGGTTGTTGATGCTGATGAAATGGGTTCTGTTGTTGAGATTTATGCTGATGGTTGTTTGGTTTCTGGTTTTACTTTAAAAAATTGTAGGAAGCCTTTTGAGCATTATTATTTTGGTGTTGTTAAAATTGTTGATAGTGATAGTGTTACTGTTAGGGATAATATTCTTTCAATTGATGAGTTGGAATATAATGGTTGGGTTTCTGTTGTTGAGCTTTATGATTCTTGTTATTGTAATATTTCTGGTAATGTTATTTTTGAGTTGGATAGATTGCAAAGAAGTTCTGGTGTTTATTTTAGTACAAGATCATGTTATAATACTATTTCTGGAAATATTATATCTAATTATGTGGAAGGGATTTATTTTGATTGGTATAGTGGTTGTGATGGTAATATAATTATTGGAAACTATATAAGCAATAGTACTTTTGGTATTGATCTTCATGGTTGTAATGATAACAAAATTATGAACAATACCATTGAATATAATCGGGCTATAGGTATAAATCTTGATGATGCTCAGCATACTATAATCTCTGGTAATATTATTCGATTTAATGGTATGGGTTATGATTTTGAATGTGGTATAATGCTGGATAGCGATCGTCATAGCACTGTTTCTGGTAATGTTATTTCTAATAATAATCCAACAGGCATCTACGTACTTTATGCTTTTGATAATGCTATTTCTGGGAATAATTTTATTGACAATCATGGGACTGGATCTCATGAAAAAGAATGGGGTAATGCTTATTTTTGTTTACCTTTTAAACTTAAATCTTTGATTGGTGCTAATAGTTGGGATGGTAATTTTTGGAGTGATTATAAGGGTTTTGGAAAGAAAATTATCCTAGGGGATATTGAAATAATTGGTTTTTTTGGTTGGTTTCAATTTGACCGTCATCCTACTAAAGAACCATATAATATACCTTGAATGATCTGAAAAACGTATGAAATTGTAGACTTTTATAGGAGTAATTATTATCCAGTAATCTGAATAATATCAGTAAAAACAAGTTCAAATCTCCTCCTTCGGATTTTAGATAAAAATAATTTGATTAAAACCATTTATGTAAAATAATTTAATATACTTGGTATCAGTTAATAATATTATATTAAGGGAGGAAAATTTATTTGATAAAAAGATTCCTGGTATTTGGAATAATCCTATTATTCATCTTTATGAGTATCACTCCATCTTTTGCTGTTGATAATGTAAAGAAATCATCTACACTTGTTTCTAATGGTAATACTTTGTATGTTGGTGGAATTGGGCCAGATAATTACACTAGGATTCAGGATGCAGTTGATAATGCTTCTGATGGTGATACTGTTTTTGTTTTTGATGACAGTTCCCCTTATTTTGAGTGTTTGTTTCTTAATAAGACTTTGAGTCTTGTTGGTGAAGATAGAAATAGTACGGTTGTTGATGCGAATGAAATGGGTTCTGTTGTTGAGATTTATGCTGATGGTTGTTTGGTTTCTGGTTTTACTTTAAAAAATTGTAGTAAACCTTTTTATGAGCCTAATTATTTTGATGTTGTTAAAATTGTTGATAGTAATAATGTTACTATCAGTGATAATATTCTTTCTATTGGTGAGATGGAATATAATGATGCTGTCTCTGTTGTTTGGCTTTATAATTCTTGTTATTGCAATATTTCCGGTAATGTTATTTCTGAATTGAAAAAAGTTCAATTTAGTTCCGGTGTTGATTTTAACTCAAATTCATGCTTTAATACTGTTTATGGGAATATCATATCTAAATATGTTGAGGGTGTTCGTGTTGAGTGGTATGGTGGTTGTGATGGTAATATGATTATTGGAAACCATATCAGCAATAATACAGATGGTATTGAGCTTACTGGTTGTAATGATAATAAGATTATGGATAATACCATTGAATATAACAAAGTTGTAGGTATATGGCTTGATGATGTTCAGCATACTGTAGTTTCTGGTAATGTTATTCAATATAATGGTAGGGGTTATGAATTTGAATGTGGTGTAAAACTAATTAGCGAGGATTGTCGTTATAATACTGTTTCTGGTAATGTTATTTCTAATAACAATCCAACAGGCCTCTATGTCAATTATGCTTTTGATAATGTTATTACTGGGAATAATTTTATTGATAACGGAATTGGACATAATGAAAAAGAGTGGGGTAATGCTTATTTTTGTTTACCTTTTAAACTTAAATCTTTGATTGGTGCTAATAGTTGGAATAGTAATTTTTGGAGTGATTATAAGGGTTTTGGGAAGAAAATTATACTTGGGGATATTGAAATTTTTGGTGTATTGTTAAGGTTTGGTTGGTTCCAATTTGATCGGCATCCAGCTAAAGAACCATATAATATACCTTGAATGATCTGAAAAACGTATGAAATTGTAGACTTTTATAGGAGTAATCTGAATAATACCCGGTAGAATGACCTTCAAATCTCCTCCCTCGGATTTTAAATAAAAATAATTTGAGTAAAACTAATTATGTAAAATAATTTTATATACTAGGTATCTGATGGTAATATGCAAGGGAGGAAATGTTTATGAAAAATGTTTTTTTTAAAAATGGAACTATTGCTTTCATGGTTTTATTACTCATGTTTTGTTTTTATCCTTCTTCAACTGGTTTTAAACAAGATATTAAACATTTAGTTTTTAATGATGGTAATACTTTGTATGTTGGTGGGGCCGGTCCTGGTAATTATACTAGTATTCAGAGTGCTATTAATGATGCTAGTCCCGGTGATACTGTTTTTGTTTTTGGTACCGCCAGTCCTTATTATGAAAATGTTGTTGTTAATAAGAGTATTTTTTTAATCGGTGAAGATAAAAATATGGTTGTGATAGATGCTGGCTCTTATGGAGCAGCTGTTACAATCACTTCTGATGATGTTTTTGTTAGTGGTTTTACAATGATATGTTTCCATGATAATCCTAATCAATTTGAATCAGAATTAGTCGATATTCTTTCCGTAAAAAATATTACTATTAGTGATAATATTATTCAGCAGAATCAAATAACTCTGGGAAGTGACCGTGGTGGGGTGATTCTTAGGAACTCGTCGTATTGTTTTATCCAAAATAATACAATAATTAAAGTAAAGGATAATCGCCCATCTTGGGGTATTGTTCTTATGCTTGGTTCGGCTTTTATTAATGTTTCAGGTAATGAAGTCTATAATTATACAGGAGGTATTTTTGTAATGGGATGTTCAGATAATGTGATTTATATGAATTATTTACATCACAATAGCGATGGTATCAGAACCGTTCTTGGTAATAATAATACAATTATTAACAATATTATCAAGTATAATACTGGTGAAGGAATTAGTATCTATGATGGATATGAAAATATAATTTTTAAGAATATTATTACAGATAATGGCGAGGGTGACGACATTGATGATGGGATTGGTATTACTGGTGGTTCAGATAATTATATTTCATACAATTATATTTCAAATAATAACCCAAGTGGTATCCAAATTATTTCAGAGTATAATAATATCATAAATAATCATATTTCAAATAATAAAATAGGTGTTTTCTGTAATGCTGGTTATAATAATTATATAACTAAAAAATATAACTAAAAACAATTTTATACTAATAAAAAAAATGGTTATTTTGAAATAATACCATATATGAGATTTAGGAACATTTGGAATGAAAATTATTGGAATAGACCAAGGCTGTTGCCGTATCCGATTTTTGGTATAGGTGAATTTTTGTTTTTTTCTTTTAGATGGGTTGTTTTTGATTGGCATCCAGCACAAGAACCATATGATATATAGAATGATCTAAATCATGTTTACACATATCACAAAAAATACTCGGTTTTCTACCTGTTTATAATTAACCACTTTGCACTTATAATCAAACAATTCCTCCTGTTATTTATGAATAAAGACGCAGAATGTAGATTTTAGATGCAATCTAAATTAAGGTACAAAGCTTCTGTAAATAAATCATTTTACAGTACTTCAAAAAATATTTAACTTTTACCGATAAAAATTTAATTTCGATAATAAATTATTCTGTAATCAATATTAAATAAGTTATATTTCTTTATTTATTATCATACAAATTTTTTACAACTCTAGCACCTTGTCCATATCCTTCATCTACACCAATTTCAATACTTTCAATATTTTTTGGAATAGTAATTTTCTTTTGTATTTTTTCAAGGACATATAATGCAAGGTTTTCAGCTGTTGTAGAAATTATTGGTAAAAAAATACAATCGGTTAAAGGAAAGGCATAGTTTTTTTCAAGAAATGATATCTTAACACAAGTTCTATTTTTTTCAATTTTTACTGATGTGTTTTTTTCGGGTATCAAAATCTTATGATCTAATTCATCTGCAATTTGCTTAAGTGTATCTTTAAGTTGTGAAAAATCCATTATTATTCCATTTTTATCATACTTGCCACTTATTTTTGCATGAACAGCATAAGTATGACCGTGAAGCTGTCCACATTTTTCATATTCAGGTATTATGTGTGCAGATGAAAAACGAATATTTGATTTCCAACCATCAATATAAATATATGAACTCATAGTCTCACTTTTTTTGTTTATTTCTATAATCTTTTATTGCTTCATGTAATGCATCAGCTGCTAGATTTGAGCAATGCATCTTTATTGCAGGTAACCCACCAAGTTCATTTGCAACATCATCACGGGTTATTTTAAGTGCTTCTTCTAGGGTTTTTCCCTTGACCATTTCTGTAAGAATACTACTTGTGGCAATTGCGGCTAAACACCCATATGTTTTAAATTTTATATCAATAATTTTATTATCTTTAACTTTTATATAGATAGCCATAACATCCCCACATACAGGATTTCCTACTTTACCAAAACCATCAGCATCTTTAATCTCACCAACATTTCTAGGATGAAAAAAATGTTCCTTTGCCTTTTCTGTATACATATCCTCCATAAGTAAAATTCTCCTTATCTATTCCAAAGTGGAGACATGTTTCTTAAATTTTGTACTATATCAGGTAAAACATTTGATACGTATTCAACGTCTTCTTTAGAACTACTTCTTCCAAGAGTTAAACGTATGGAGCCATGCGCCTCAGCTGGATCAAGACCTAATGCAAGTAGCACATGGGATGCCTGTAGTTTCTTAGACGAACAAGCTGAACCTGTTGCAGCAGCTATTCCTTTATCATCAAGCATGAGATTTAATGATTCTCCTTCTATTGCCGTGAAACGGAAATGTGTATTATTAACTAAACGTTTTTCAGGATGACCATTAAGATAACTTTCTTCAATTTTTAAAACATTTTTAATAAGATTATCTCTTAGATTTTTCATATGAACTGTGTCTTTATTCATACGTTTTTTTCCTAGTTCACATGCTTTTCCTAAACCAACAATACCTGGAGTGTTTAAGGTACTACTTCTTAGACCTTTTTCATGACCTCCACCATGGGCTAGTGGCTCAAGTTTAACACCTTTTCTAACAAAAAGTGCTCCAACTCCTTTAGGTCCATAAATTTTATGAGATGAAATCGTAAGTAGATCAATATTTAATTTATTTACATCTACGGAAATTTTACCAATAGCTTGCACAGCATCGGTATGTAAAAGAACATTGTATTTTTTTGTTATTTTTCCAATTTCTTCAATAGGCTCAATAGTTCCTATTTCATTATTTGCAAACATAATTGTTACTAAAAAAGTATCTTTAGAAATAGCATCTTCCAAATCACTTGTCTTTATTAGCCCGTATTTATCAACAGGTAAAAATTTTACTTTAAATCCTTGTTTTTTTAAATGTATACAAGTTTCGAGAACAGCAGGATGCTCAATTTCTGATGTTATAATATTATATCCTTTTGTATCTCTTTTTTCCTTGTTTAAATACGCAATTCCTTTTAATGCAAGGTTATCAGATTCAGTACCACCAGAAGTAAAAATAATTTCCTCTGCATCTGAACTTAACAAATCCGCTACTTGTACTCTTGCGTTTTCAACAGCTTCAAATGCTTCTCTTCCAAAAGAATGAATAGAGGATGCATTACCATAATATTTCCTAAAAAAAGGCATCATTTCTTCAAGTATTTCATCATCAACAGGAGTTGTTGCTGCATAATCCATGTAAACTTTTTTCATTTAATCTCCTCTTCCAGCTTCCATCATTTTCTGAAGAGGTTTTTTAGCTTTTTCTATTATTTCATCTGTAAGTTCTACTTTTGGTTCTAAGTGTTCAAGGCTATTTAATACTTTTTCCAAAGTAATTTTCTTCATATTCGGACAGATAGCTGTTTTTATCTGATAAAATATTTTATCAGGATTTTCTTTTTTTAACCTATAGCATA
>Ga0153916_10003375_pt1 | contig 11879 bp, 8 predicted proteins | sample Opewatmetagenome_FD_109642 | JGI IMG/M metagenome (GOLD analysis project Ga0153916, IMG submission 109642) | Freshwater wetland microbial communities from Ohio, USA - Open water 3 Core 3 Depth 4 metaG | ecosystem: Environmental > Aquatic > Freshwater > Wetlands | place: USA: Ohio, Lake Erie, Old...
CATTCCCGCCAACTACAAGGTGCTGTTCCTGCAGGGCGGCGCCAGCACGCAGTTCTCGATGGTGCCGATGAACCTGCTTCACCCCGGCGTGTGGGCCGACTACATCGTCAATGGCGCGTGGGCCGAGAAGGCGCTCAAGGAGGCGAAGAAGGTCGGCGCGGTCAACACGGCCCACACCACGGGCCCTGACTTCAAGCGGATCTCGAAGCGGGAGGAGCTGAAGCTGACGCCGGGGGCGGCGTACGTGCACATGACCTCGAACGAGACGATCCAGGGCGTCGAGTACAAATCGTTCTTCGAGACCGGTGACGCGCCGCTCGTGTGCGACACCTCGTCCGACATGTTCAGCGGCCCGATCGACGTGACGAAGTTCGGTCTCATCTACGCCGGCGCGCAGAAGAACATGGGGCCGGCGGGCGTCGTGATCGTCATCATCCGCGATGACCTCGTGGCACAGGGGCCGGCCTCGCTGCCGTCGATGATGAACTACGCGACGCTGGCGAAGGAGCCGTCGCTCTACAACACGCCACCTTGCTTCGGCATCTACATCGTGGGCCTCGTGATGAAGTGGCTGCTGAACCTCGGTGGCCTCGAGGCGATCAGGAAGATCAACGATCGCAAAGCTGCGAAGGTGTACGCCGAGATCGATCGGACCGGTTTCTACCGCGGCCACGCGGAGAAGGGCAGCCGGTCGATCATGAACATCACCTTCCGGCTGCCGAGCGAGGAGCTGGAAGCGAAGTTCGCGAAGGAAGCGACGGCCCAGGGGCTGAACGGCCTGAAGGGCCACCGCTCGGTCGGCGGCCTGCGCGCGTCGATCTACAACGCGTTCCCCGAGAACGGCATCGACGCCCTGGTGTCGTTCATGAAGGAGTTCGAGAAGAAGAACGGCTAGTTGAAGTAGACGGTAGACAGTAGCCAGTAGCTACCTGTAGGCACCGGGCTTCAGCCCGGGGCCCGCCTGATCGAAGGGCGCGTGGAGGGAATCCGCGCGCCCTTTTGTGCCTTCGGCGCGCGCTCGCCAGGACTGACATTTTTTGGAACTCAGAATGCGCGTTCGGACGCGCGTGTTCGGGGGCGCGTTGACACGGAGGCCGGCCTGGGGCACACTGGTGCCCGCTTGTCCTTCCCGCAGTCCACTGCGGCGAGAGTGCGCAGCGACCCGGCTTCTCACTTACCCTTGTCATTCTCGAATCGTTCGGATCGTGCAAGGCGCACGGTCACCCAGTCATCGGATCCGACGGAGGTAGCGATGAAGAGTCTGCAGAAACGGGGCGTCGGAGCGGCGGTACTGGCGGCGGCATTGGCCCTGGCTGCTTACGGGTACAGCCAGGTGCCCGCAGCGGGAAAACCATCGAAGCCGGTACCCGTCGATCACAAGGCGTTCCAGACGCGGCCGATCCAGTTGGGGGTCTCGGGCGGAAACGCGACGGACTCGGCCAATGGGTATTGCTGCTCGGGCACGCTCGGGGCCCTTGTTACAGACGGCACAACGCAGTACATCCTGAGCAACACGCACGTGTTCGCGCACGACATGACGGACGGTGACGAGGATGGCGTCGCCGAAGTGGGCGACGACATCAACCAGCCAGGACTGGTGGACAGCAGTTGCACCCCCAACACGGACTACGTCGTCGCCCACTTGTCGGACTGGGCGCCGCTTGACGATACCGCGAACGTCGATGCGGCCATCGCGGAAGTGGTAGGGGGGGCTGTCCATTCCGATGGGGCGATTCTTGAGATCGGCACGATTGCTGCCACGCCGGTTCCGGCGTTCATCAAGCAGAAAGTGAAGAAGAGCGGGCGGACGACGGGCCTGACGTCGAGCTCCGTGACCGCGATCAACGTAATGATCGACGTGGGCTATGACACGGAATGCCACGGCGCCACGTTCACGAAAACGTTCTATGGCCAGATCCTCGTCCAGAACCGGTCCTACAAGTTCCTGGCCCCGGGCGATTCGGGATCGCTGATGGTGCAGAACGTCGCCACGAACCCGGCCGCCGTCGGCTTGCTCTTCGCGGGCAGCAACAGGGTGGCGGTTGCGAACCCGATTGGAGCAGTCCTGGCTTACCTGACGGTGCAGATGGTCAGCCCGCCCGGGGCAGGAGCGCCGTCAACCGATGCCGACGACGCGCCGCCGCGCTCCGAGGTCGCCCGGGCGAAGCGCGCGCAGGAACGTCACGGGAACGTGTTCCTCAAGATCCCGCGCGCTGTCGGTCACGGCATCGGTCTGGACGGCGGACGGGTCGTGATCAAGGTGTTCGTCGAGGAGATCACCGACGAAGCGCGCCGGGCGGTGCCGGACAGTGTCGACGGCGTGCCGGTGGTATTGGAGGCGGTCGGACGGATCATCGCGTTCTGAAGGACCGCGTCATCGCAGTTCTCAGGGCTGGCCCCGGGCGCCGGGGCCGGCCCTCCTGACCTATAATCCCGCCAGCGATCCTGATACGCGCCGCGGCACCCCAGCGCGGGTGCCGCACTGGGGACCCCGCTCCGCAGCTGTGCCTCGTTCAAAGTCCGCCCCCCTACTTCAATGAGGTGTCCATGAGCCGGAACACGATCGTACGCCCGGTGTTCCTCGCCCTCGTGCTCGCGCTTGCCCTGGGTCTGGCAGCGCAAGGTGTCAGCAGCCAGAATGCGCCTCAGTCGCTGGAGCAGAAGGTGGACGCGGTCTTCGCGACGTGGGCCACCACCACGCCCGGTTGCGCGGTGGGCGTGTCGTCGAATGGTTCGATCGTCCTGCAGCGAGCGTACGGCATGGCGGACCTCGAGCACGACGTGCGCAACACGGCCGACACGATCTTCGAGGCCGGCTCGGTTTCGAAGCAATTCACCGCGGCGGCGGTGCTGCTGCTCGCGCGCGACGGCAAGCTGTCGCTCGACGATCCCGTGCGGAAGTACATTCCCGAGCTGCCCGACTACGGCCGGCCGCTCCTCATTCGGCACATGCTGACCCACACAAGCGGCCTGCGCGACTGGGGCGAAGTCGAAAGCATCGCCGGATGGCCGCGCACCTCGCGCGTCTACACTCACGCGCACGTTCTCGACATCGTCAGCCGCCAACGCGCGCTGAACTTCGAGCCCGGCACGAAATGGTCGTACAGCAACACGGGTTACAACCTGGCGGTGATCATCGTGTCGCGTGTCAGCGGCCAGCCGTTCGCGCAGTTCTGCCTGGCCCGGATCTTCGAGCCGCTCGGCATGACGCGCACGTCGTGGCGCGACGACTTCAAGCGAATCGTCAAGGGACGCGCCATCGCGTACCAACAGGCCAGGGACGGCTATCGCCAGGAGATGCCGTTCGAGAACGTGCACGGCAACGGCGGACTGCTGACAACCGTCGGAGACCTGCTGCGGTGGAACGAGAACTTCTTCGCGCCGAAGGTGGGCGACGAAGCGTTCCTGCGGGAGGAGCAGCGGCCGGGTCATTTCAACGACGGACGGCAGCACGACTACGCGCTCGGGCTGTACATCCGTACCTACAAAGGACTGCGCGAAGTCAGTCACAGCGGATCGACCGCCGGATATCGCGCGTACCTGACACGCTATCCGGACCAGCACCTGTCTGTCGCCGTTCTGTGCAATGCCAGCAACGGGACGGCCGAGCGTTACGCGCACGCGGTGGCGGACCTGTACCTCGGCGACAAAATCACTGCGACCGCGCCGGCGCCGGTGAAGCTCACCGCGCAGGACGTTGCCGCCCGAGCGGGGATGTACCGGAACACGACGACGGGCACCGTGCAGACGTTTGTGGCCGAGAAGGAGGCGTTGCGCCCGCAAAACGGGCCGGTGCTGGTTCCCCTGTCCGACATGCGCTTCGTTCCCGCCGCAGGCGGCCGCACCTACGAGTTCGATGCGAAGGGCGGCCTGCGAGTCGTTGCGGACAACGGCACCGCGGAAACCTACGAACGCGTCCAGCCGGCCCGTCCGACGCCCGAGCAGCTGAGCGCGTTCGTCGGGACCTACGCGAGCGACGAAGCCGAAGTGGCGATGCAGGTCATCGTCGACGGCAAGGATCTGAAACTGACCCGCCGGCCGGACACGACCCTGGTGCTCACTCCGCTCTACCAGGATGCCTTCTCGGCACCCACGCTCGGCCTTGTACGATTCCGGCGCGACGCGAACGGTCAGGTCGTCGGCTTCAGCGTCGTGCTGGATCGCGTGTGGGATCTGCGTTTCCAGCGCCGCGCCGGCGGGCAGACGTAGCGCCATGAACATCCTGATCGTCCACGCGCATCCCGAGCCGCGATCGTTCAGCAGCGCGCTGGCGTGCCGCGCACGCCACGTGCTCGTCGACATCGGCCACTCAGTCGACGTGTCGGATCTGTATGCGATGAACTGGCATCCGGTGTCGAGCCGCGAGAACTTCGTGTCGGTGTTCGATGCCGGCTACTTCAAGCCGCAGCTCGAGGAGAAGCACGCTGCGGCGGTCGGCGGGTTTGCGCCGGTCATCCAGGCCGAGATGGACAAGGTGTCCCGCGCAGAGTTCATCATGCTGAACTTTCCGCTCTGGTGGTTCTCGCTGCCGGCGATCCTCAAGGGATGGGTCGATCGAGTCTTTGCGATGGGATTCGCGTACGGCGGCGGACGCGTCTTCGAGACCGGCGTGTTTCGCGGCAAACGCGCGATGCTGTCGATCACGACCGGCGGGCCCGAGACGTCCTACCAGGAAGACGGACGCATGGGTCCGTTGCTTCGCCACCTGTTCCACGTCCACTACGGGATGCTCTGGTTCTGCGGGATCGAAGTGCTGCCGCCGTTCGTCGCGTGGTCGGCGGCCCACGTCGACGCCGCCCAGCGCGCCCGGTACCTGGAAACGTTCGAACGGCGGTTGCGCAGCATCGAGCGAACGGAGCCGCTGATATTGCGGTGAGATGACGAAGTCTCGTCTTCGCGGGTGCGGCCGTCAGCCTGCTGGTCGTCCTGTTGGCAGCTGTCGCAGACCCCGAGCTTGAACCCGGGGTCCACATCCTGGTCACGCGCTCGCTGCCACGATCGTCTGCATGAACCCCTCGAGCACGGTTTTCAAATCCGGCTGGCCGATCTCCTGCAGCTCGTACTTCACCCGCACGGTCGGTTTCTTGATCTGCACCACGCGGTTCAAGTCGATCGGGGTGCCAATGATGACGACATCGCACGGCACCTTGTTGATGGTTTCCTGCAGGTCCTTGACCTGCTCGTCGCCGTAGCCCATCGCCGGCAGCAGCGCGCCAATCTCGGGGTACTGCCTGAACGTCTCGGTGATCGTCCCCACCGTGTACGGCCGCGGATCGACGATCTCGCTGGCGCCGTACTTGTGCGCCGCGACCACGCCCGCGCCGAACTTCATCTCGCCGTGCGTAAGCGTCGGGCCGTCCTCGATGACGAGCGCCCGCTTGCCGGTGATCTGCTCCGGATGGTCGACCGAGATGGGCGATGCGGCATCGACGGTGACGGCGCGGTTGTTGACCGACCGGATGTTCGCGCGCAGCTGGTCCACGGACCGGCTGTCGGCCGAGTCGATCTTGTTGATGATCACCACGTCCGCCAGGCGGAGGTTCGCTTCCGCCGGGTAGTAGCTGAGTTCGTTGCCCGCCCGCAGCGGATCGGCCACGACGATGGCGAGATCCGGCTTGTAGAACGGCAGGTCGTTGTTGCCCCCGTCCCAGATGATCACGTCCGCTTCGGCCTGCGCCTGCTCGAGGATCGCGCCGTAGTCGACGCCGCCGTAGATGACCGTGCCCGAAACGATGTGTGGCTCGTACTCCTCCATCTCTTCGATCGTGCATTGGTACTTCTTCTGGTCGGCGACGCTGGCAAAGCGCTGCACCTTCTGCTTCGCGAGATCGCCGTATGGCATCGGGTGCCGCACCGCCACGACCTTGAGGCCCATCCCGCGCAGGATCCTCACCACGCGCATGGTTGTCTGGCTCTTGCCCGCCCCGGTTCGCACCGCGCAGATCGAAATGACGGGCTTCGTGCTCCTGAACATCGTCTGTTCGGCGCCGAGGAGCTTGAAGCTGGCGCCCGCCGCATTGGCGATCGAGCTGCGGTGCATGACGTATTGGTACGAGACGTCGCTGTAGGCGAACACCACTTCCCTGACGTCGTGTTTCCTGATGAGCGATTCGAGCTCGCTCTCGGCGTAGATCGGGATCCCCTTCGGATAGAGGCTGCCGGCGAGCGACGCGGGGTAGCGCCGGCCCTCGATGTTCGGGATCTGCGTGGCGGTGAAGGCGACGACATCGTACAGGTCGTTGTCGCGGTAGACGGCGTTGAAGTTGTGAAAATCGCGTCCCGCCGCCCCCATGATGATCGTCCTGATCCGGTTCATGCGCGCCTCGCGTGTCCGCTCCCCACGGGTACGGTCGGCAGACGGCGCTCGATGACCCGGCGAATTCGTTCGAACGCCCAGTCGATGTCCTCGCGCGTGATGACCAGCGGCGGGGCGAACCGAATCACGCGCTCGTGAGTCTCCTTGCACAGGATGCCCTCCTCCTTCAGGGCTTCGCAGTACGGCCGCGCGGCCGATTTCATCTCGACGCCGATCCACAGGCCGCGGCCGCGCACGTCCTTGAGATCGTCGCTCTTCAACTTCTTCAGGCGATCGAGGAAGTAGGCGCCCATCTCGGCGGAGCGCTCGATCATGTTCTCTTCGATGAGCACGCGCAGCGAGGCGCGCGCGATCGCGCAGGCGAGCGGATTGCCGCCGAACGTGCTGCCGTGATCGCCGGGGTGGAAGACGCCCAGGATCTCCTTCGACGAAAGCACCGCAGACACCGGGTAAAAACCGCCGGCGAGCGCCTTGCCGATGATGACGACATCCGGGTGCACGTCCTCCCACTGGTGGCAGAACAGCTTGCCGGTGCGGCCCAGACCCGACTGGATCTCGTCGACCATGAACAGGACGTTGTGTTTCCTACAGATTTCCGCCGCCCGCTTCAGGAAGCCCGCCGGCGGGATGGCAATGCCCGATTCGCCCTGGATCGGCTCGACGAGGAACGCGCACGTGTTCGGGGTGACGGCGGCCTCGAGCGCGCTGGTGTCGCCGTAGGGAATGACCGTGAAGCCAGGCGTGAACGGGCCGAAGCCGTCGCGGTACTGCTCCTCGGTCGAGAAGCTGACAATCGTGATCGTGCGGCCGTGGAAGTTGTTGCTGCACGCGATGATTCCAGCGCGCCCGTCGGGGATGCCCTTGACCTTGTAGCCCCACTTGCGCGCGGTCTTGAGCGCCGTCTCAACGGCCTCGGCTCCGGAGTTCATCAGCAGCGCCATGTCCATGCCCGTCAGGTCGTGCAGGTCCTTGCAGAGCAGCGGCAGCTGGTCGTTGCGGAACGCGCGCGAGGTCAGCGTGACGCGCTGCGCCTGCTCGAGCATCGCCTGCAGGATCTTCGGGTGGCAGTGGCCCTGGGTGACCGCCGAGTACGCGGCGAGGCAGTCGAGGTACCGCTTCCCCTCCACGTCGTACACCCACACGCCTTCGGCGCGCTCCACGACGACGTCAAGCGGATGGTAGTTGTGCGCGCCGTAGACGTTCTCGAGGGCTATGTATTCCCGGGTGTTCAGGCCCGCTCGGGGCGGCTTCATCGCCTACTCCTTCCCGTCCCACAACATCGTCAACAGCGCCATCCGCACGAACAGGCCGTTGGTCGCCTGCCGGAAGTAGAGCGCGCGCGGGTCGCTGTCGACGGTCTTGTCCAGTTCCACGGTCCTCGGCAGCGGGTGGAGGATCATGGCGTTCGACTTCATCATCTGCAGCACGGTTGAATCGATTGCATAGCGCCGAAGCTGCTCGCAGTTGGCCAGCCGCTCCGGAAGAATGCGCGTCTGGTAGACGACGTCCACCTGGCGGATCACCGTGTCGATGTCCGATTCGAGCGCGTACCAGACGCCGTGCTCCTCCAGGTGCTGCAGAATGTCTGCCCGCATCTGGAGCTCGGGCGGGCTGACGAAATAGAGCTTCACGCGCTCGAACTTGCTGAGCAGGTACGCCAGCGACCGAGCCGTACGGCCGCGGTCCAGCTCGCCGATGATGGCGATCGTCAGGCCTTCGAGCCGACGCTCCCGGTAGATCGTGTACAGGTCGAGGAGCGCCTGCGTCGGGTGCTGGCCGCCGTCGCCGTCCCCGGCGTTGATCACCGGCACGGGCGAGACGGCGGCCGCACGTTTGGCGCCGCCCTGCTCGGTGTGCCGGAGCACGATCACGTCCGAGTAGCCGCCGATGATGCGAATCGTATCCTCGAGCCGCTCCCCCTCGATTTCGGACGAGAACATCCGCGCCTGCTCGGTGGACATGACGCGGCCGCCGAGCCGGTACATGGCCGCCTCGAAGGAGAAGCGTGTGCGGGTTGACGGCGCGTAGAAGAGCGTCGCCATCACCTTCTGCTGGTAGTCGAGCGTCCCGCCGCGCGCCACCACGCGTTCCATCCGGCGCGTCCGGTCGAAGAGCTCCATCAACAGCGGCACTGTGAACTGCTGCGACTCGATGACGTGGTGGAGCGGCATGGTGTTTCCTGCTTCGTGCCAGGTGCTTCGTGCTGTGTGCGAGGCGGCGCGCACTTCGACCCTCGCGCATTTCCCAGAATGCCGCGGCCGAGCGTCAGGGCCGCCGCTACGGCGCACCTAGCACGCGGCACTCAGCACATGAAGCCGGCCTCAGCGCGTAATATGCGTCCCCGCACGTTCACGGAGCGCCTCGGGCAGGTGCTCGTACGATGTGATGATCACCTCGCGTCCCCCGGCCCGCAGGAACCGGAGCGCCGACTCGATCTTCGGTCCCATGTTGCCCGGCGGGAACTGTCCTGCCTGATAGTCGCGCTCGATCTCGTCGGCCGTTACGCGGTCCAATGGTTGCTGCGTCGGCTTCTTGTAGTCCCGATACACGCGGTCGGCGTCGGTCGAGATGATGAAGTAATCGACCTGCAGCCGGCAGGCGAGCAACGCCGACGCGCGGTCCTTGTCGATGACCGCTTCGATGCCCGCAAGCCCGCCGTTTTCGCGGACCACCGGGATGCCGCCGCCGCCGAGCGCGATGACGATCGCGCCGCCCGTCATCATCCGGCGGATGCACTCCTCCTCGACGATCTCGATCGGTTCGGGCGACGGCACGACGCGGCGATAGCCGCGCGCAGCGTCCTCGACGATGTTCCATCCGAACCGGCGCTTGCGCTCCTCTGCATCCGCCCGCGAGTAGAACGGCCCGATCGGCTTGGTCGGGTGCTTCATCGCCGGATCGTCGCGCGAGACGACGACCTGCGTCAGCAGCGTGACCACGGGATGCCGCAGGCCGGCGGCGGCCACCTCGTTGCAGAGCGACTGCTGCAGCAGGTACCCGATCTCACCCTGCGTCGCGGCATCGCAGACGTCGAGTGACTGTGCGTACACCTGGTCGGACGCGCGCTCGGAGCGCAGCAGCGCCGCGCCCACCTGGGGCCCGTTTCCATGGGTGACCACGATCTGCAGGTCATCGCGAACCAGCTGCACGATGGCCCTTGCGGTGCAGCGGGTGTTCGCCAGCTGCTCGGCGATGTCACCCTTCTCCCCCGCCCGGATCAGCGAGTTGCCGCCGACCGCGATGACCGCTGATTTGGCCACGATCCGCTCATTGGCTCCAGGCTCCAGGCTTCAGGCCTGCCCGGAGCCTGAAGCCCGAAGCCGTTCATTTCAGGAGGCTGACCATGATCGCCTTCTGCGCGTGCAGGCGATTCTCCGCTTCCTGGAACACCACCGAGCGCCTCGAGTCGATCACATCCGCCGCCACTTCCTCGCCGCGATGTGCCGGCAGGCAATGCATGAAGATGGCGTCGGGCCTCGCCTCCGAGAACAGCGCCTGGTTCACCTGGTACGGGCTGAACACTCGCTTGCGTGCCTCGGCCTCGGCCTCCATGCCCATGCTCGCCCACACGTCGGTGTAGATCACGTCCGCGTCGCGGACTGCCTCGGCCGGATCGTTCGTGACGATGAGTTTCGCGCCGGTCTTCCTGCCCTCTTCCTGCGTCCAGCGGATCGCGTCCTCGGCCGGTTCGTACCCCTTCGGAGTTGCGACCGCGACGATGACGCCGAGGCGCGCGCCGCCGAACATCAGCGAGTGGGCGACGTTGTTGCCGTCGCCGACGAACGCGAGCTTGATTCCTTCCAGCCGGCCTTTTACTTCCTGCACGGTCAGGTAATCGGCCGCTGCCTGGCACGGATGGCTGTAGTCGGTCAGGCCGTTGATGACCGGAATATGCGCGTACTCGGCCATCTCCTCGACGATGCGGTGCGCGAAGGTGCGGATCATGATGCCCTGTACCATCCGTTCGAGGTTCCTCGCCACGTCGGGGATCGATTCACGCGTGCCCAGCTTGATCTCGGCCGGCGAGAGGTAGAGCGAGAAGCCGCCGAGCTGATGAATGCCGACGTCGAAGCTGACGCGTGTGCGCAGCGACGGTTTCTCGAAGATCATCGCCAGCGTCTTGCCCTTGAGCGACTCCGTGTACTGCCCGGGGTGTGCCTTGATCGTCGCCGCCAGCGCCAGCAGTTGCCGGATCTCTTCGGGCGAGAAGTCCCGAATCGAAAGGAAGTCCTGAGACGTCATGAACACTCCACCGCGACGGGGTCAGGGGTCGGGGATCGGGGGAAGGAACCAAGCCGTGTGCCTCACCGCTGCACATCTCCGACCCCTGATCCCCGATCCCGTCACGGTTCACACCGCACCACGGCGATTACATCCCACGCCCAGCGCATCGGTCAAGTTCACGAAGGATTATGCACTTCGGCGAATAAACACCGAGCGGCGTCGAATGTGGAACATCGAATGTCGGCGGTCGAACAGATCCTCCCCACATTCGACATTCGGCACGAATGTCCCTGGTCTACTGAGGCTGAACCGGCCGTCGGTATCGGCGGCGGCGCCGACGCGGGCGAAACGACGCCCGGACATGTTCGGGCCGTTCCCGGCCACGCTCCTGTTGCAGAGCGCGCCAGTGTTCGACCGCGTGTGGAGCGTGGCCGTGAATCTCCAGCCAGGTGACCGCTTCGGAGAAAGCCGTGCGGTTCATCACGCTCCACGCCGCACGCGGCGAGGCGGTCACATCGAGGAGGCGCGGTTGCAGGGTGAGGATCTGCCGCAGGCGCTCGAGCTCGCGACGCGGAATCAGCAGGACGCCAAGCGTCAGCCGCGCAGGCTGGCGCGGGAACCCCCGTGCGTGGAACGTCCGTGCCGAGAATCCCAGCGGAACGAGGAGGCTTCCCAGGAGAATCGCGTTCGTCAGGCGCTCGGGCGTCGGCCCGAGCCGCCGGCGGTACCCGTCGAGCGCGGCAAGCGACTGCCACAGGACCGGCGAGGGCGCACGCTGCAACTCGGGCGTGATCGGTTCGAGCAGCCCGGCCTCCGCCAGCCATCGGAAGGTCCGCTCGGAGGCTCCTGCGCGCAGGATCTTGTAATACTCCTCGAGCAACCGCGGCGGCGCGCTTCGCGCGATTTCCGATCCGTAGTGCCGGATCGCGTCCGCGACCAGCGGATCGATCGTGAAATCGAGCCGTGCGGCCAGGGCGATAGCCCTCAGCATCCGGACCGGATCTTCCTGGAACCGCTGCTCCGGATCGCCGATCGATCGGACAATGCGGTCCCTGAGATCCTGCAGACCGCCGACGTAGTCGATAATAGAAAAGGTGGCGATGTCGTAGAAGAGCGCGTTGACCGTGAAGTCTCGGCGGAAAGCATCTTCCTCGGGCGTCCCGAACGTGTTGTCGTGATGGACCAGCAGGTCGCGCTGTCCGTTGTCAGCCGCGGCCTCGCCCGCCTCGTCGGAAATCGCGGGCACCTGGCGGCGAAAGGTGGCCACCTCGATGATCTTCGTTCCGAACTTCACGTGCGCGAGCCGAAACCGCCGGCCGATGATCCAGCAGTTGCGGAA
>Ga0153916_10003376_pt1 | contig 11878 bp, 12 predicted proteins | sample Opewatmetagenome_FD_109642 | JGI IMG/M metagenome (GOLD analysis project Ga0153916, IMG submission 109642) | Freshwater wetland microbial communities from Ohio, USA - Open water 3 Core 3 Depth 4 metaG | ecosystem: Environmental > Aquatic > Freshwater > Wetlands | place: USA: Ohio, Lake Erie...
ATGAAAACAACCAATTCTGTCATTCTGAGCGAAGCGAAGAATCTCATATAATCAATGAGTTAATAGACCCTTCCCTCCGTTCAGGGTGACACTTCCAGGACTTTTGCAATTGCCTCATAGGCATAAAGAAAACTTCCTGCCGGGGGGGGAGAATGAGAAAAGGGTACCAGAGAATTCTGAGCGCAGCTTTAATCACGCTTGGCATTTTATGTACTATTGGAAACGCGAAATCCCTCGTCTCCTCAAATCCTATTGCAGATTTAGTCCTTATCAAGGGTAAGATCATAAAGGTTAAATATCAGGGAAGCACTGAGAGTCCACACGATGGGCTCTGCCCATGCAGCTTTTGAAGAAAATATTAAAGGATCTATCGAATAAGGAAAGCTGGCAGACATGGTTGTCTGATCACATGATCTTTATTCAATTAAGCCTCAGGAATTGAAAGATTTCCAGGCCGAGATGACTATTGTCGGGGGTAAGATTGTTTATGAAGGAAAGAGCGGCAGGTAGGTTTCAAATCCTTTCGCCCGGACTAGATATCCCTATTATACGGAATTTAACAGCTAAGACATTTACAGGCGTTTTTTATTGAAACTATAATTTAGTTCTTTTGCTTACTGTCATGAATTTTGAATTTTAAGCTCGCAAAGGCAGCATCAACTTTTTCTTTTCCGACAGTCTCATTTTGATTCATGAGAAATCATAACAGAAAAGTGAACCCGCGAATAACACCTACAAAGAGAGAAATTCGAGTCGCTTTATAAATGTTTATTTCCGAAAGAAACTATAGGATAACGGTTCGCGTGATTGCGAAGTGCCGAAGGCATTTGGGTGAGCGTAGCGAACCACAAACACGCTGTTAGAGGAAGTCGTGCCCAATTTATGTAGAGGTAAAGTAATTTTTCTTTTGAATTGTTGTTTCAAGAACAATTTCCCTCAGTGTTCTTATTTGATCTAACTCCATTATTTCTTCTGTATTCTGGGTTGTATCTTCAGTTATTCTTAGTTCATCAAGTTTTTTGAAAATTATAGAGTAATCTTCAAACTTCTCAGTATTTGCATGCTTATGATTAGACATGTAACCTCCTATACGATTTTTTTCTTGGATTCTGATTCGATCTGTCCTCTTAGAACACTCATATCATTTCTGGCCTTACAGGCAGGACAAATAAATATGTTGTCTTTAGGGAAACTTAGGTTTCCTTTTTGTAAGGGAAGCCCATCTTTCAAATTGGCCTGAAGTCTTGTTTTAGTCTTACAGTTTGGGCATTCAAAATCAATTATGGCCACATCCGGCGCTTGCTGTGGTGTAGGAATCGCTTGTGGTGTTACGAAACGATAGATTTGTGAGCTCGGTGTTTCATAGATCTTAAAAATGTTAGTAGTATCAAATGACATCTTTAGCAAAGTATAATACCGGCGGATCGCGTCAAAGAGCTTTGCATCTTCACTATAGTCTGTAATCTTTAAACGCATTTCCCGAAGGTCTCTCAAAGTGATCGAGCGACCATGAGTCAGCCAACGCCCATGGTTACAAAGAATCTCTGCAATTTCCCCGGCGCGACTTATTTTATCTTGTTCCGTAACGAGTTCTCCATTACTTGCATGAAATTCCCAAAACTTGAACTTATATTTCGATAATTAATCTGTCACAAGGGTTTTCGAAAAACTCAGTTCATTTTCGCATGCTTGAATTTCTCCAGGCGAGATATTTTGCAGGATTGGTATATAGGCCCGGTTTAGGCGATTAGTTTCCTCAACTTCCTTCTTAATTTTTCCCAGACCCTCAAGGAAAGCATGAGCGGAAAAGCGTTTACCACCTTGAATCATTTGAGCATCTATAGGGCCTAATGCAGAGGCGGGTTCCATAAGAATTTCATCACCTGCCATAACCATTATTGTACCGGCACTCATCGCGTGACAAGGCACAATCATTGCAACTTCTGCAAACTTATGCCGAATCTGCTCAACAATGTCTTCTGCAATCTCAGCTGAGCCACCAGGAGTTTCAATTATAATATCAATTTTATCACCAGTGAGATTGCTAAGTTGATCTGAAATTGGAAGGATGTCATCATAGTCAATGGCGATGGGTGCGTCTTTGGTCATAGCGCTGGCAAATGTGAGAACTGCGCGTCCTCCCCGTAATTCAGAAATCAATGATAATTGCTTTTTTCGTTCTTTTGTCAGCCCTGGCCAGTCAAGAGACACGTCCAAGTATTCAGAATAAATGCCCATTTCCTATCTCCTTTTTATATTTTACCATTTTTGAGGCACGATTTCCTCTAACTCGGTTATATCCGAACTCAGGTTCGTCTATACCCCCAAATTTGGTATAAAAAGCGAAGTTATTGCGTCTATCCCCAATGCTAAATTACTAGTTCAACTCTACATTTTTTGACAATTTCTGTCAATGAGGACTTCAGGAAGAAGTTTTTACTGCTTATTTTGGCCTGAAATAAGTTGATTCGATGACGTTATTTATGTCAAGCTGGGGACAGTTTATCAAGGCGAAAAAGGGATACTTAGGTTCGTGGCGGGTTCGTGGGCTAATCGAAAAGGCTGTGTTTCTTTATCTCTGCATAGGAGAAAATAGGTCCGTCGGTGCAGATGTATTTACCATCAACATAGCAGTGTCCACACTTGCCGACTCCACATTTCATATGTGCCTCTAATGTTGTAAATATATTATCCTCATGCATGCCTATTAGAGAAAGACCATTGCTAGTTGCCTTGATCATAATAGGAGGGCCACAGATGAAGGCATAGGCATTTCTGAATGAAAGCTTTGGTCTTTTTAGGTATTCTGTTACAAGGCCGATATTACCCTTCCATCCTTTGTCTTTTCTCTCAACGGTAAGGGTAATATGCATTCCCTTTTTTTGCCATATATTAATATCATCTTTGAATAAGATCTCTGTTGGATTACATGAACCGTAAATAAGGGCAATCCTCTTAAAGTTGTTTTTTTCATTAATTATCGAAGTTATTAAAGGGCGTAGAGGGACAATACCTAACCCACCGGCCACAAAGAGGACATCTTTACCTCTTGCATTCTTCATAGGGAATGTATTTCCAAAAGGCCCTCTTATTCCAATCTTTGCGGACGGTTTTAGCAAATTTGTAGCAGAGGTAACATGACCAACACGTCTGATACAAAGCTCGATATATTCATGAAGACCATGGGTTGATGTTATTGATATTGGCACTTCGCCTACACCCCATAATGACACCATCACAAATTGTCCGGGTTTATATCGAAACTGTCTCTTGGGTTTGATTTTGAATAATTTAATGACGGGGGTCATATCTAGGATCTCAACAATCTCAGCCTTTGATGGGATGTATATCCCTTTAATCTTTGTCTTCATCTACGTCTTTTGTCTCCAATATCGATCTTGTAAACTATTGTTGCCATATCTATATGGCCTGGGCATGTAATGGTGCATCTGCCGCAACCCACGCACCCGAATTTTCCGAAATGATCAGGATAATATAATAGTTTATGGAAATACCACTGCTTAATTCGTGTCCCCTTTTTCTCAGCAGGCCAGATATTCCCTGCTATCTTTGTGAAACCTTTAAACATACAGGCATCCCATATCCTGAAGCGGGTACCACTGCCTTCTGATTTGACTCTATCTAAGACATTAAAGCAGGTGCATAAAGGACATTCATATACGCATCCACCACATTCAAAACATCTTCTGCCAATCCAATCCCAGAAGGGATCACTAATCCTTTCGATCAGGATCTTCTGTCGTGCATTCTCAAGATTTATTCTCTTTTCAAAACTCGCCTGGGAGCTCAGTAGTATTTCATACTGGGTTTCATAATCTGATTTTTTCGGCTTCGAGAAGAGGTAATAATAATCTTTAATGAGATCTGATCCCTTTTTTGAGTATGTTTCAACTATATATCTATCACCAATGTCTGTAAGCTGGATATCGAAGTTAGATTTGAGAAATGGCCCTGTGCCAAGACCAAGGCAGAAACAAGTCGGTTCGGGATTATTACAGACGATAGAGATGAATATTGTGTTTACCCTTCTTGACATATAATAATCGTCAACAAAATTCTCACCAAAGAATCTGTCAAGCAGCGCAATCGCAGATATATCACAGGACCTTACACCAAAGATCAATCTTTTTGTATCATTCCTAAGGATATCTACCGTGCCCTCTGACAATCTGAACATATCCTCTTTCTGGGGGAACAGGAATTCTTTTGCAGATGGTATAGATGCAGGACAATTGAGCTCGATCTCATGGATGTTTTCAACTGTTTTTAATACAACACCCAAATTCCCTACTCTAATTGGTGCGATAAGGGACATCTTTTGCCTTATCTGCCTTAGCCAATAAGAAAGATAGTTTTTATCCAGGACTAAACTGTTTCTCATTTCACTGGCTCTATATTTACTGCGCAGACCTTGTATTCTGGTATCTTTGCTGAAGGGTCAAGGGCAGGGTTTGTGAGTAAGTTTACTGCTGCCTCTTTGAAGTGAAACGGTATAAAAACAATACCCTCAGGTGTTCTTTCTGTAACATATGCACTGACTATTATTGTCCCTCGCTTCGACGAAACCCTGACTTTATCCATATTCTTTATCCTTAAGGAATCAGCATCTCTCGGGTTTATCTCCATAAGACATTCAGGATATTCCCGTTCGAGTGTTGATGTGCGTCTACACATTGTACCTGTGTGGTAGTGGAAATAAGTCCTGCCGGTTGTCAGGATAAAAGGGAACTTTTTATCAGGTATTTCTGCTGGCGGGACAAAGGTAACAGGCATAAAAGTGCCGAGTCCTTTTGCGAATTTCATTCTGTGTAGGAATGGGGTACCGGGATGTGTTACATCAGGACAGGGCCATTGCAATCCATAATTATTATCCAGCCTGTGGTGAAGTATCCCTCTATATATAGGAGTAAGGAGTGCGATCTCCTCCATAATTTCATGTGTAGCCCTGTAGTTCAAATCATAGACCATTTCTCTCGAAAGGGCACATATAATCTCCCAATCAGGTTTTGATTCTCCGAAAGGTTTTATTGCAGCCTTTATCTTCTGAACACGGCGCTCAGTGTTTGTGAATGTACCGTCCTTTTCTGCAAATGTCGCAGCCGGCAATACTATATCAGCAAGTTCAGCGGTGTCAGATAAGAAGGTATCTTGGACAACAAGAAAATCGAGACTTTTTAGTGCATCCCAAGCATGGCTTGCATCCGGGTTTGAGATGACAGGGTTTTCACCCATTATATACATCGCCTGTATATCATTTTTTAAGGCAGAATCGAACATCTCTATAAGTGTAAGGCCTGGGGTTGATGGGAGCTTTACTCTCCATGCCATTTCAAACTTCTTTCTTAATTTAGGGTCAGCAACCTTCTGATACCCTGAATAAAGGTCTGGTAGTGCGCCCATATCGCAAGCGCCCTGGACATTATTTTGTCCCCTTAATGGATTCAGCCCTGTCATTGGCAACCCGATGTGCGCTGTGAGCATTGCTAGATTTGCACATGCACAGACATTATCAACACCTGTTATATGTTGTGTAATCCCCATAGAATAGAAAAGCATCGACCTCTTTTCCGTTGCATAGACCCTTGCCACTTTTTTAATATCCTCTGCAGAAACACCTGTTATTCGCTCAGCAACCTCCGGAGGATATTTCATGACTGTATCTTTGAATGAATCAAAATTCTCAGTACGACGTTTTACAAAAGGTATATCCACAAGCCCTTCTCTTATCATCACATTCATTATGCTATTAAGGAGGGCAACATCAGTGCCCGGGCGATGTCTAAGGTGAGTATGAGCAAATTCTGCAATCTGTGTCCTCCGCGGGTCTGCTACTATAAGTATGGCACCTTTATCTACAGCATCGAGCATATGCATGCCTATCATCGGATGCTGTTCTGTAGTATTCGAGCCTATTACAAATAAAAGCCTTGCATAAGCTATCTCGTTAATCGAATTGGTCATAGCCCCTGAGCCAAAGGCAGCTGCAAGTCCTCCAACTGTTGATGAATGGCAGAGCCTTGCACAGTGGTCTATGTTATTTGTACCGATTACTGCCCTTGCAAATTTCATCATAAGATAGTTTTCTTCATTGGTGCATTTAGCAGAACTAACTATCCCGATAGAATCAGAACCTGATGACTCTTTTATTCTTGAGAATCTGGCTGCAATAAGTTTTAGTGCCTCATCCCATGAGGCCTGCCTGAAGGAGCCTCCTTCTTTTATAAGAGGATATCTGAGCCTATCTGGATGTTGTATAAATTCAAAACAATTCCAGCCTTTAACACAAAGGCTGGAATTGTTAACCGGATGGTTTCTGACCGGTGAGACACCTATAATATTGTCATTCTCTACACAGAGGTAAAGGCCACACCCGCAACCGCAATAAGGACAGACAGTAGGGATCTTGTCCATCTTTACCCCCCGATTTTCGACATTGGTCTTCTTAAATTGTGATGGGTGATGCGTAATCCGTGATGGGCATTTTCTTTCAACCCATTACGCATTACGTATAACGCATTACGGTCTTTCTGTATTCTGATATTGTGGCCTTCGGGCTTTACTTCTATGGAGAGTTTAATGAGGCGTTCAATTTCATCATCAGGTGCGCCACCCCGAAGGGCAGGTTTTAAATCTATTTCGGTTTCCGAGAAAAGGCACGGCCTCAGTTTCCCGTCAGCAGTTAAACGGAGGCGGTTGCATTCTCCACAGAAATGGTTGCTGAGGGGGCTTATGAAACCAATCACACCAATGGCCCCGTCAAATCTGAAATATCTTGCAGGACCAGATTTTCTTATCTTAACAGGTGTGAGAGGACCTAGGCCTTCGACAATAGATTTTATTTCGTCTACGGAGATATATTTTTCAGGCCACTTTATATCTTTTATACCAAAGGGCATGAACTCTATAAACCTTACCTGGTAAGGAGCCTTCAGGGTTATTTTTGCAAATTCCCCTATCTCGTCATCATTGAGCCCGCGGATTGGGACCATATTTATCTTTATCGGTACGAGACCTGCCTTTTCAGCTGCTTTAAGACCATTGAGAACAACATCAATATCCCCCCCCCTTGTTATTTCCCTGTATCTATCAGGTTTGAATGAATCAAGACTTACATTAACCCTGCTAAGGCCAGCTTTTGCCAGTTCTTCTGCATATTGTTCAAGAAGGACGCCATTTGTTGTCAGGCTAAGGTCTTTTATGCCCGCGATGTTTTTTATTAATGCAATAAGATGGGCAACATCCCTCCTCATAAGGGGTTCTCCGCCTGTTATGCGTATCTTTTTAACACCAATATTAACAGCAATTTTTAAAATTCTTACTAGCTCTTCATAACTGAGAATTTCTTTATGCTCTACTGGTTTAATACCCTCAGATGGCATGCAATATATGCAACGCAGATTGCACCTGTCAGTGATGGATATCCGCATGTAATCTATAGCGCGTTGAAAGCCGTCTTTAAGACTACTCACCGTTTCTTCGTTTTTTTCTTGTTTATATTTTCTATTGTTTTCTTTGCAAGCTCTGCCTCTTTTGAATCAGGGTAACGTTCTAGCATCTGCTCGAGGATTATCTTCCCTGTTTTTTTATCTCCCATCTCAATAAATGAAAGTCCCTGTTTTAGAAGGGCAGAAGAGGCTTTTTGGCTTGTTGGATATTTTTTTAATAATATCTCATATTCAAAAATCGCGCCCTCAAAATCTTTCCCGCGGTAGTATGTCTCTGCAATCCAGAATTGTGCATTGTCAGAAAGTTCATCATTGGGGAACTCCTTTAAGAAGGACCCAAACATTTGTCTTGCTTCTTTATATTTCTCTGCCTTGAACATATTATATGCTGCCTTATATTTTGATGTCTTATCATCTGATGCTACAGGTTTTGCAGGTTGCTTTTCTTCGTGTGTCTCCTTTCCAGGTTTTTCAAATTTATTTTCGGTTCCCTCTTGTTGCTTTTCGGAAAGTTCTTTCTTCTGTTTTACCTGGCTTTCTGGGGCATCCAATTTCTTCCTAATATCTTTTATCTGATCTTCTAGGCTTGTTATCTGTGCCTTTATGATGTCCATCTCTGCGGCTGAATTTTTCAGCGCCTTTTCTGTGAAGTATTTGTTCTCATCGAACCTGCCGCTCAGGAGCTGAAGGTCTCTTGATACATTCGCTAGCAGAGATTGTGTTTCTGCCTGGCTCTGCCTTACAACATTAAATAATTCTTCCTTGGCAGCTCCCGAGGTTTTTTCTTTTAAGGTGTTTAGCTCGTTCTTTACTATAAGGGACTCCTTCTGGAGTTGAATTATGTCCTGTCTGAGAAAAGCAAAGTCTTCGGTGGTTGCACAGGCTGATAATAAACAGTAAGCAGTAAACAGTAAGCAGTAAAAACTGATTTTGTACCCTGAACATTTATTTATAAACCTTTTGCGCATTATTTACTTGCCCCTTTTTTTAAGGATAACAAAGTGCGCTCTTCTGTTTTTTGCCCAGCATTCTTCTGTTCCCTCTGTGCAAAGTGGTTTCTCTTCACCATAACTTAACATCTCAATCCTGTTTGCTGCTACACCAAGGGCGATAAGATGGTCCCGCGCTGCTTTTGCCCTTCTGTCCCCAAGTGCAAGATTATATTCATTCGTTCCCCTTTCATCACAATGGCCTTCAATCAGAATCTTCCGAGAAGCATCTTTTAGTAACAAAGAGGCAATTTTCTGTAAAATAGGCTTTGCATCTGGGCGAATATCATACTTATCATAGTCAAAGTTGATATCTTCCAGAAATCCCTTTTCTTCTATATATTTTGGCGGTTCCTCTTTTGTCTCTATTTTTGCGAACCGCGGTTCTATTACCTTCTCTTCGGGTTTAATCTCAGCAGCCTTCTGGGTAGTTTCCTGAGGAGTAAATTTTGGTTGCTGTAACTCTGGCGGTACTACTTTTCTCTGAGAACAACTAACAAGTGTAAGCCCTAGCGCTAATAATATCAATACAAAAGCCCTTTTCATAAACTAGCCTCCTTTTTAGCAACTTGTAGTTAGAGCTAGTTCTGCTTTCTCTTAACTATTAACTACTTATTGCCAACTACGTTTAGATTTGGTGACCATCTTGGTCCAGATGCCTTCGATCCCTTAGGGGTAATCCTTTTTTGGGATTCCCCATTCGCACTCATGATATATATGCTTTTGACACCATTCCTGTCTGAAGAAAAGGTTATAAACCTTCCATCAGGAGAAAATGATGGGTCTTCGTTATCACCATCGGTTGTAAGTTGTATAAGCTCTGTGCAGTCAGGTCTGATTGTGAATATCTGGTTTTTCTTTCGTCTTCCTACAAAAACAATTCTGTCACCGTTTGGAGACCATGACGGAGAAGTATTATAAGAGCCTTCAAAGGTTAACCGCCTCACATCTGAGCCATTTCTGCGCATTATGTAAATCTGCGGACTACCACCCCTATCTGAAACGAACGCAATATAATTGCCGTCAGGAGAAACAGCAGGGGATACCTCGATACTGTAAGACGATGTCAATTTTATTGTCTGATTGTCTTTTAGATTTAAAGTATAGAGGTCTGATGTTCCTTCTTTTGAAGAAGAAAAGACAAAACCATTTCCTTCAGGCAAAAAATCTCCAACTAGGTTTGTCCCTTTTGCTAGAAATACTTTCTTCTCGCTCATGCTTATGAAGTCTAACAAATAAATCCCCCACTGTCTATTCCTTTCAGTTGAATAGACAAGTTTTTGGCCATCTTTTGACCAACGAGGAGGGAGGACGATGTTACCTTTCAATCCCAACCTTGTGATTCTATTTCCATCCCAGTCCATAATATAGATTCCCATTCCCTCTTTATCTTCTGCAATAAATGATATTTTCGACCTGAAGATGCCTGTTTCACCAGTAAGTGTGTAATAGATATCGTTTGCGATGGCGTGGGAAAGCGGCCTTATAAATTCCCTCTCTGCAGCATATTTTTTTTTAAATATTTCTTTCCCTTCAAAGACATCATAAAGAGATACGGTTACAGCTAAGTTTTTGCCCTCTTGAACAGAGCCTTTTACAACCGCCTCTACTCCGAGAGGGGTCCAGTTTTTCGGATTAAATGACTGGGAAGGATTTTCTATATAGGCAGTTCTGTCTACATAGAAAAAAAGCCCTGTAAATGTAAGGTCATCCCTTATAATATCTGATATCTCTCTGCCTGAATTACCAGAAAACTCCTGTATAGCGATAGGGAGCTTTTTAAAGGCGGGCGAGGATATGTCTATATAAACCTTGGCCTCACAAGTGAAAAGTGAAAAGTGAAAAGTGAAAAGTAAGAAAACAAAGAGTAATATGTAATCCCCCCATCCCCCCTTTAGTAAAAGGGGGTAGAGGGGGGATTTGACTTCTGGTTTCTGACTTCTAACTTCTGTTTTCATGGATAGAACCTCACTCCTATCTCCATCTCATAGGGAGGCGGTGGTAGGGGGTTTGCTTTTGCAAGCGCCTTAATAGCTGATCTGTCAAAAAGTGTATTGCCTGAACTTTTCTCTATCTTCTGCACTGTTGTTGTGCCATCTTTCAATATTCTTACTGAAATGATCGCCTCAATGTCCTTTTGCCCTGTGTCTGGGAAGACCCACTGCTGCCATATCTCTTTCGTTATCTTAGAATAATAATCATCAAACACAGTGCCTTTCACTGAATAAGCAAAGGTTGGTTGTGAACTGCCAGTTCTTTTATCACCACTGGCTTTAAGAGAGATGATGGAGCGAAGTTTGACTATTTTTTCTACCTTTTTTTTGGCTACAATGGCAGATATTTTTTCCTCTGCCATTTCTTTTCTTTTAGAAATTTCTTTTATGTTTTTCTCAGGAATATCTGCCAGAGCAGTAGATTCTTTTGAAGTATCAGAGTCATCTATACTTTTCCCTTTATTAATTCCGGTTAAAACATCAGGACTGACAAGGCTGACAGTATAAGGAGGAGGAATGATCATATTACCGGGTTGTTTTAAAACGAGAAAGGTTAAAAAGAATGCTGTCAGATGGATGGCGAATGATAATGTAGTTGTTTTCTGGAGGCTGGGTTCACTCATTTCAAGCTTATCTGCGGCTCAGTAATCATCCCGAGCTTTTCTATGCCTGCTTCTTTTATCTCACCCATGACCTTAACGACAAAACCGTATGGCAGATCCTTATCAGCTTTTAAAAACACATTTGGATTCAGTTTACTAATTGCTTTGAGTTTATGTCCCATCTGTATAATGGAAACAGGATTTTCATTCATATAAATAGTACCCCCTTTTTTTATAACCAGTGTTATCCTTTCTTCAGGCGGGAGATCTCTGCCCCTGGCTTTTGGGAGATTCACATCTAGCCCTTGTTGTAAAAGGGGGGCTGTTATCATGAAGATGACGAGAAGGACAAGCATTACATCAACAAACGGTGTCACATTTATTTCTGAAAGGACTTTCCTGTCTCTATTTCTCATGTATTTTCGTAAAGAAATCGAGGAGCTCTTCTGAAAAATCCTCCATCTCGATAATCATCCTTCTTGCCTTGCTGAGGTAGTAGTTGTATGCGATTACTGCGGGAATGGCAGCAACAAGTCCTGCAGCAGTAGCGATCAGCGACTCCGCTATGCCGGGCGCCACAACTGCGAGCGATGCGGCCCCAGCGCTTCCGATACCCATGAAAGCAGTCATAATTCCCCAGACAGTTCCAAATAGGCCTATAAATGGAGTCGTTGAACCTGTTGTAGCGAGGAAATTAAGGTGCTTCTCGAGTTTTGCGGATTCTAGTGCTTCATATCTCCGTAAAAGCCTTTTAGTCTCACTCTTTTCTTTGCGTGCTTCATCTGTATAAACAGCCTTGAAGACATTTATGAGAGGACTAAGGGTTA
>Ga0153916_10003379_pt1 | contig 11875 bp, 8 predicted proteins | sample Opewatmetagenome_FD_109642 | JGI IMG/M metagenome (GOLD analysis project Ga0153916, IMG submission 109642) | Freshwater wetland microbial communities from Ohio, USA - Open water 3 Core 3 Depth 4 metaG | ecosystem: Environmental > Aquatic > Freshwater > Wetlands | place: USA: Ohio, Lake Erie, Old...
AAGCTGCTCATGCGCCTGCGCGTGATGCTTCGCGTGAGTTGTATGTCCGGACTCCGCCTTGACCAACATCGGATTGTGGGACGGGCACCCGCATGGCTCGAGGCCGATAGGCTTCTTGTGTTCCTCATGTGTCTGCTCGGCTAGATGCTCCTTGACCGCGCTCTCGTCGAACTCAGGGGCGTCCCTCTCGATGATATCCAGCGCGCCCTCAGGGCATTCCCCGATACACGCTCCCAAACCGTCGCAGAAGACCTCGTTCACCACCTTGGCCTTTCCATCGATGATAGCCAACGCGCCCTCGGCGCACTTGGTCACGCATGCTCCGCAACCTGTGCATTTGTCCTCGTCGATCTCTATGATCTTCCTCTTCGCCATTGTCTCACATGTCCCTTGCTTCAGAGAGGGTTCGGATGGTCAAATAACCTATTGCCGAATTAAGTAGGTTCGGTCAGGGCATTCATATCAGGGGGCCTACAATCTGCCAGAACATCAAGGACGCGAGCATGATATAGACCAACGCGGAAACGACCCACATCGCTCGATCTACATGCTGGTCCATTACAGGTCTGCGGCCGATTGCCCTGTCAAAGCCAGTGAGTCTCTGACCTCTCCTGAAGGCCAGGTCCTTGATGGCATCTCGTATCATGTATCCCCCGTCGAACGGCAAGGCCGGCAGCGAATTCGCCAGTCCGAGCAGCAGGTTTGCCCAGAAAACCCAATAGACGAGGTTGATGAGGATCCAGTAGGCATCGTTCGGGAGTACTGATAACACGCCTGACGGTTCGTACAGATCGGTCGCTGGAGATACGACAGGGGAATAGCCCAGGCTCGGCAGCGCTACGAACTTCAGCGCCGTCTTGGCGAAGCTCTCGCCCTCTTGTTGCGAAGGAAACGGATGAGCGATCAGCCTGGGCAGGTAGTCCATATCCTCAACGCGTATGCCGAACGGCGCAGTGCTGACCCCGATCAGACTCAGGTTCTTGTACTCCTCACGGTTCAGGTCCGGGAAGTGTTTGTAGAAGTAGACCCACTTCGATGTCAGGTTCACATACCTGATGTCTGGATCCTCGACCCACCACTCACGGCCGAGGCTAGAGTCGTAGCCATATCTCAATACCGTAATGTTCACAGGTGAGTCTCTGGTCGCGTTCTCCGTGACGGAAATGAATTGACCGATATTGTGGATTGTGACGTTGTCAAGGCTCTGAACTATCATCCCAGGCTTGATGCCCGCGCTGAGCGCTGGTCCTTGCAGGACGGTCGTGACAACGACTCCTTCTGGAAAGTATGCGGTTGTCTCCCTTCCTCCGTAGAGATAGGTGACTGGGACTGAGTTGCCAGGATCACCGAAACTGATATTCCTTAGACTGGACGCGTCTCTTACGGGCACGCCCCCGACATCAGTTACCTCGCTCCAGATTGACAGTCCAAGGATCTCGGCGGGTGAGTCCTCGCCGATTTCGGTCACCAGGGCGCCGTCCGCCCGAGGCTCTATGGTCGGACCCAGTACTCCGAGGAGCACAACAAGGCAGACCAGGGCAACGACCAGATTGGCCGCCGGTCCCGAAGAGTAGAGCCGAATCCTCGCTCTGGGGCCGGCCTTCTTCAAGTCGTCGTCATTCGGCTCTATGAAGGCGCCGAAAGGGATGACGAAGAAGAGCAGTCCGAGCGAGTCGATTTCTATGCCCTGGGCGGATGCGAGTATGCCATGAGCGAGTTCGTGGACCAACACGGCAATTGCCAGCCCAACCGCGAGGTAGATGACCAGAACGACCGTGTCAATCCCGAGCGGACCGAGGGCAATATCCGCCGAATCAGGCGACTGTGTGCCATCGTATGCCACGACAGACTCCCAGGCAAGGAAGAGGGTGACCAGGACCGTCGAGATAAGACACACTCCCGTCGCCAGAACGCCTACATGCTTCCAGAATGAAGGCTTAGCCGCTGCCTTCGATATGGTTCGTCGTCCGCGTTTCGTGCGCCATAGCAGAATCGGCCCGTATAGGTCCATCCCGAGTCTTCTGAACAAAGCGGACCTTCTGAACGCGGTGATGAGAATGAGATACACTGTGGTCGCTGCAGCTGCTATGATGTAACCGTTCACTTCGAGACCGCTCCATCGAGATGAGTAAGCCGTTTCATTAGAGTTGGCCTCTAGTCGATGTCGTCGCTGTCGATGATCTTCTTAGGCCATATCAGGGTCACGGTTAGCGCCTCGACTGCGAGTAGTGCTACGAGCATCAGGAAAGCGACGGCCGCTTCGGACGCCCGGGACCAGGCGAGTTCATCCACGAGCCACAGGATTACGAACACATCTGCGGAGAAGACGCCAAGCCAATACAGGTAGCGGGCGAAGTCAAGCAAGAACCAGTCCTTCCAGGAGATCTTCGCCCTCACTATGCGCATGGCCTGTTCGTCGGTTATTTCAGGGTCTTTTAGATGTCTTCTGATCTCCCGCTGTCTTGCCTTGTCTGTACTGCTCGAGAATTTCGGCGACCGGCGCGCGGACATGACATGCAACGTAATGCTCATTTCCTATATCAATGAGAGATGGCTCGATCTCCTTGCAGATGTCGGTGACCAGTGGACACCTCGTGTGGAACCTGCACCCCGGGGGAGGGTTTGCGGGGCTCGGCACGTCCCCTGGCAGGATGATGCGGTCTCTCTTGAGTTCTGGGTCGGGGACAGGTATGACTGACAGCAACGCTTCCGTGTAAGGATGTACAGGCTTCGCGAAGAGCTCTTGCTTGGCTGCGTATTCGGCAATCTTGCCTAGGTACATCACCGCGACTCGGTCGCACATGTACTTGATGGTGCTGAGGTCGTGTGAGATGAACAAATAAGTCAGTCCGAAGTCGTTCTGAAGAGTGTTGAGCATGTTGAGGGTCTGGGCCTGCACAGAGACGTCGAGAGCGGATGTTGGCTCATCAAGTACGACGAAGTCCGGTCTGACCGACAGGGCCCGCGCGATGCCTATCCGCTGCCTCTGCCCGCCACTGAACTCGTGCGGGTACCGGTACATGTGCTCCACGTTGAGCCCGACCTTCTCCAGAAGCTGCGTTATCTGCTGGTCTATGCCCTGCTTACCCCATTCGCGACGGTATTCGTCAAGGATCTCCTTCTTCCTTTGAGGGTCCTTCGTCCTCGCCATCGCCTGTCTCGCACGCTTCCTCACATGTCTCTTATGCGCTGTCAAAGGCTCCGCAACTATGCTCTTAATGAGCATCTTCGGATCCAAGGAAGAGAACGGGTCCTGGAAGACGAACTGAATCCTACTCCTGAGCCACTTGACCTCTCCTCTCTTCAGGTAGTTGATGCAGTACCTCCTCGCGACCTCCTCGATAGAGTCCTCGGCAAGCGTGATTATGTCGTCCTCCTTAGGGCCGACATGATCGGATCCTGTTAGCCCATCAATCTCCTTCAACAGCACCGACGCATCTCTGCAGTAGCGGGTCTTCTTGTCATCCTTGATTTCGCATGCGGGCGACCCGAGTAGCCGGTCAATCCTCTGCAGAATGTCCGCGCCGTCCTTCTTAGTGAGATTCCCGTCATTCACGGATGCTGCGAGTTCGACGAGCTCTGAGAAGTCCTTAACGACCTCCTTCGGAGCTTCCATGAAGACATATCCTGAGGTCGGACGGGCGAGCATCATGATGGCCCTCCCCACAGTGGTCTTGCCGCAGCCGGACTCACCGACGAGTCCGAGAGTCTCTCCTCTTCGGATGTAGAACGTGACACCGTCGACAGCGCGGACCGCTCCGACCTGCCTTTTGAACAAACCCCCGCGTATGGGGAAGTACTTCTTCAGCCCGACGACGTCGATCAGGTTCCTCTCAACGGAGGGGCTAGCCGGTGACATAGCCTTCCTCCTTCGTGACCATGTGACATGAGACCTTGTGCCCGGGCACGACCTCCTTCAATACTGGCCTCGCGCTCTTGCAGTACTCCTTAGCGTAATCGCAGCGCGGGTGGAATCTGCATCCTGACGGAGGATAGATGAGATTGGGAACGGAGCCCCTTATGGTGTACAGCTTTTCAGCTTCCATCTGGATGGAAGGGACAGAGCGCATCAGGCCTGTGGTGTAGGGGTGCAGGGGCGACTTGAATATGGCCCTTGAGGGGCCGATCTCCGCGATGGAACCAGCGTACATCACACCGACCCTGTCGCACATCTCGGCCACGACACCGAGGTTGTGGGTGATCAGCAGGATTGAGCTCCCGTACTCCTTCTTGAGGTCCCTCATGAGCTTCAGGATCTGTCCTTGTATGGTCACATCGAGCGCAGTCGTCGGTTCGTCGGCGATCAACAGTCTGGGGTTGCACGCCAGAGCCATCGCGATCATGACCCGCTGTTGCATGCCCCCGCTCAGCTCGAACGGGTATCTCAGCGCGACGCCCATCGGATCCGGTATGCGGACAATCTCCAGCATCTTGACGGCCTCCCTGAGGGCCTCCGTTTCGAGCTCGTTCCGGTATCTCCTCAGCAACGGCACCCTGCTCATGAGGAGGTTCTTCGACTCAGGGTTCTTCTGGATGTGCTTGAAGATCTCGCTCCAGGTCGCAAGAACGAATCCTCTGAAGAACCAGGCGAGACGGCCGTAGAACTGCGTCCCGCACTCGTTGCACCACGGGTCCTCTCCGCTGACCTCCGAATGACAGACGGAGCAGACGCCTCTCTTCTCAGGCTTTTCCTTGTCAGCTATTCTGTCGACACTGGCCGATAGCTTGTGAGGTCTCCTCTTCTTGGATATGTATGCCCTAACGACGTTCTTCGGAGGCTTGACCGGAGCGACGGCCTTCTGAATCTGAGCGGCTGTGACGGGCCTGCCACGCGAGCGGTACACCGAGAGCCAGGAGCCGTAGGCCGCGACCATCTGCTTCCTCTCGAGCTCGGGAAGGATGTCCCACCAGGCCTCGGCCTGCGCCCTCAACGCAGAAGCCGGCTTAGCGAGGACGGCCTTCTCCGCGTCGATTCTCTTGATGACCATTGCTGCCATTTCGGCTCTCCTGTGCTGCAGGATGACCTCGGCGATCTGGTCCCCAGCGGTGAATACTGGGTTCAGCGCACTTGTGGGCTCCTGGAATATCATGGATATGAACTTCCCGCGTATCTTCTGCATGTATTTCGGGGGCTTCGTCAGGAGATTGTAGTTTCTCGTGAGCGCATCTTGAGCCACCTTGTCTTGCTTGGATGCCTTCTTGATCTGTGCCGTCAAGTAGCTCTTGACCAGCTTGAACGGAGCTCCATCCGGCACCTCAAGCTTCTCAATATCCTCCTTCTTGAGACTCCTCACCCATTTCCTGAACCCGGTGTGCCTTGTCCCGAACTCGACGACCATCTTCTTGCGCTCGGCTGGTGGAAGCTTTGAGTACCATTCCTGCGCCTGTCCTTCATAGAGTCTTCTGCGGGCTCGGACCTCAGCCGGCTCAAGGAAGTAGATGCTGCCCTCCTCAATCTTCCCTGGCGGGCTTAGGATGAGGCTCATTATCGCGCTCGCTGTGACGCTCTTGCCGCAGCCCGTCTCACCCACCAGACCGAGTGTCTCGCCCTTCGTTATGACGAGGTCGACGCCCTCAATCGCCTGGACGACGCCCTGGTAGGTGTAGAAGTTGACTATCAGTCCGTCTATCTCGACGAGCACATTCTCATCTTCGCCTGCCACGGGTCACCTCCTCATCTTTGGATCAAGGACGTCCCTCAGGCCGTCTCCCATGAGGTTGAATGCCAGGACAAACGACAGGATGGCCAATCCAGGGAACACGATCATCCACCAGTATCCGGAAGTAATGTAGGGCTCGCCCTGGTTGATCATGACCCCCCATTCGGCGTAGCCAATTGGCGCGCCGAGGCCTAGATAGCTCAGTCCAGCAAGCGTGAGGACGACGGTGCCCATGTCCATGGTCGCCTGGACCACAACTGGCGTCCACGAGTTCGGCAGGATGTGCCTGAACATTATCTTGATTTCCCCCGCGCCAGATGCACGAGCCGCGTCGACGTAGGAGTTCTCCCTCACCGAAAGGGCCGTTCCTCTGATAAGCCTCGTATACCCGGCCCACCAGACGGACAGGAGGGCCACCTTGGTGGCTTCTGTTCCCCTCCCGAGGACCGCGGCGATAGCCATCACGAGTATGAGGCCAGGAATGGAGAGGAATATGTCCGTCAGTCTCATGATCACCTCATCTATCACGCCGCCGAAATACCCCGCAAACAGGCCCAGTATCGCTCCCACGAAAGCGCCAACGAGGACGACTTGGATTGCGAAGGTCATGGATATCCTGGCGCCCCAGATGATCCCATAGTAGATATCAGCCCCGTCATCGCCGCTTCCGAGAGTGAAATTGGCGCCCGGTTTCTCAGGAACTGGCCTCTCGTAGTCGAGAGGGATCACGAATGGATCCCTTGCGCCCGGAATCGGAGGAGCCAACAGCGACGGAAAAGCCGCGATGAATGCCAAGACGACGATGAGGACAATGCCCGCTATGGATGTGGCGCTCTTGGACATGAGGTGCAGTGAGAACCGCCACTCTCTCAGCCTCGGTCTGAGGGCCAGCATGATTCTGCTTCCCCCTGCTCTCATCCCCCCCTTGATTCCCCCCATCAGGTTCGCCGAAGATCCAGTAGCGGACGTGCCTTCTTTGGCACTCGCAGAGGTCCCGCTTCTCTTCTTGTCCGCTTCGACTTTCAAACCTTTCACCATCATCAACCTAGGCGCACCCTCGGATCTAGGAACGAATACACAAGATCAACAGTCAGGTTCGCGAGAACGTAGATTACCGCCGTGAGGAGCGTGAATCCCATGATCCCCGCTGTGTCGATGGCCTCTGCAGCGTCTGCTGCCCATTGGCCTAGCCCGTTCCAGGAGAACACAGTCTCAGTGAGCACTGCTCCGCCTAGCAGTCCTCCAAAGCTCAGGCCGATGACAGTCGTCGTCGGGATCAGCGCGTTTCTCCGGGCATGCTTCCTGATTACCACCTTCTCGGGCAAGCCCTTCGCCCTCGCGGTCCGGACATACTCCGAACCCAGCACTTCGAGCATGCTGGAGCGCATCATCCTGACTATGATTGCGGTCGTGGCGAACGCAAGCGTTATCGTCGGCAGCACGAGATGCATGACGTGATCGAAGAAGAAATCAAAGTTCCCGCTTAGCAGCGTGTCTATCAGAAGGAAGTTCGTGTGTACATTCAGATCTGCTCTGGGATCGAATTCCGTTGAATATTGATTATGAGGGATCGGTGTCCATCCGAGCATGTTGTAGAAGATGATTATCAGTAATATACCGAGCCAGAACACGGGGATGGAGACAGCAACCAGAGAGACGACTCTAGCGCTCTGGTCGGTCGCCGAGTTGGCTTTGACTGCCGCTCTCGTGCCCACCGATACCCCAATCGACACGGCCAGGATCGTGCTGGTCAATGCTAACTCGAACGTAGCAGGGAACTTTAATGCGATGGCCTCTGTAACAGGGATGTTCTGAGCAGCTTTGGTGTAGCCCAAGTCGCCATGAAGCACTGAGTTGAGCCAGTAGAAGTACTGGACATAAGTTGGTTCGTTCAGGTGGTATTTCTCTCTGATTTGGTCCAGAATCTGCTCAGTCGCCTTGGACGGGTCCTGTAGGTATGAGAAGACAGGGTCTCCCGCCAATCTGATGATGAAGAACGTGAGCAGGGAAACCCCTATGAGAACCGGGATCAACAGCAGAAGCCGTCTAATGATGTATGTGCCCAGTTGCAGCGCGGGTCACCTTCTGCCAACAAATCCTTACGCACTATATTTCTCTTTTCCCTTTACCTGGGTGGGGGCTATTCTGGGAGAGGCATCGGGCTCGCGGACGAGACTTCCGCCCGAACTTCAGAAATGGAGAACAATAAGAGGTTTGTCGAAGAGGTTTGAGGGCGTCTTCCGACCGCGCTACTTGCTGAACACGGGGAAGTACAAGTCCGAATACATCGGGTTGTAGTAGTTGTCTACTCCCTTGACCCACGACCTGAAGATGTTGAAGTTGTTTTGCTGAGACAACCATATGAATGGAGGATCGTCGGCGACCATCGTGTTGAGATCCTCGTACATCTTCGTTCTAGTGGCCGTGTCAAGTTCCACCGCCGCAGCACGGACCTGTGCGTCTATCGTCGTGTTGTTGTAGCCAGAGTACTTCGCGTAGGTTCCACTAACGCTGTCCAGGAATGGCGTCGCATAGTCGTCGGGGTCATAGTAGTCCGGCAACCATCCAATCACATAGATGGGCGCGAAAGTGTGCTTCTTGTACAGCACATCGGGCAAGTACGCCGAAGACCAGTCAAGGCCCTGCACAGTGGCAGTCATATCGCCTGCAAGAGGCATCAACGATATCTCTTCAAGCGCCGACTTGATCATGGTGCACGCGGTCTGTCTGGCCGTGTTCCCAGAGTTGAAGAACATCGGTATTGTGAACCCGCTCGTGTAGTACGAAGTCCCGGTATTCGGGTTGTACGTCAGCTTCAACTCGGCCGCAGCCACATCCAAGTCATACACCGCAACCGGCGTGCTCGCGTTGTAACCAGCCATGCCCTTCGGAATGGGTCCGTTCGGCGTATACGCGTTATTCCTCTGGACGTTGCTGATGAACAGCGAGTAGTTCATCATCGCAATAAACGCCTTCCTCATGTGTATATCCTTGAAGAAGTCGTTCGTGATGTCAACCCCACCGTATACCGAGTTGGCAACGGCTGCATCTATGTCGAAGTTGAACACCATGAACGCCAGATTCAAACTCGCCTTTCCCTTCGAGATCGTGTAATCCGTGTCGCCAACGAACTGGTCCTGGAACCTAATCGGCAGGTAGATGTTGTCCGCGTCCCCGGCCTGAAGCATCAGCATCCTCGTGTTGACGTCCTCGGCCTTGAGGATGTAGACATCCTTTATGGCAGGCGCTGCGCCCCAGTAGTCGGCAAACCTCGTCAGGTGAATCTTCGAACCATAATCCCAGCTGACCAACTTGTACGGGCCAGTTCCGGCCTCGTGGTTCCTCATGTAAGCGTTACCGTGTCCAGCTGCTTCGACGAAGTCCTTGCTGACAACGCTCATCATGGTATACGCCATGATGGACAAGAATCCTGAGTACGCATGTGTCAAGTGGACCGTCACGGTGTCGGCGTCGTTCTTCTCGAAGACCATGTTCGCCACGGCTACCATGTCCGCTTCCGTGATGACGTGGTTGACTCCTCCAGTCTGTGCCTCCAAGTAGGCGACGATGTGTGCAGGCATTGCGGTGGAGTTCGCCTCCCAATCGGCCACTGTCAGGCCGATGTGGTTGATCAGGTTGTCGGTCACGATTGCATCGATCATCCATGCTGGGCTCGTCGGGTCATGTATGGTCAGGACTCTCCTGAACGAGTACACGACATCATCGGCGTCCATTGTCTGACCGTCATGGAACTTCACGCCCGCCTTCAGGTTGAACGAGTAGTTCATCCCGTCGTCAGATATGAGTCCGTTCGCAGCGGTCGGGATTGCTGTCACCAGCATCGGAACGAGTTCTGAGGCGCTCGTGCCATTGTACCAGATCAAGGTCTCATACACGTTTTGTATGACATTGCCGCCAGCAGATTCGTAGTCAATTGCAGGATCAAGCGTCAAAGGCTGACCAATCGTGGCCTCTATGAACGTATCCTTGTTCTTGACACCGCCAGAGGTGGTGCCAGGCGTGAGCACGTGTATCGTCCTCTTCACCGTGGTACTGACGTTGGTGCCGCTGTTGTTCGCTGTTATAACAACTGATGCAGCGTAGTGCCCTGGCGTTGTGTACATGTGCGAGGTGACCATCGTTGTCGTGTTGACGTTCACCGCGGCCGAGAGGTCACCGAAGTCAATCACTACTGATGTTATGTACTCCGGCCCGCTAAGCCACATCTGACCTGAGGTGTTGTCTACCCCGTTGACCCACTGCCAGTCTCCAACGCCGAACGAGGTGCTCATGTTGAAGTTGACAGTCGTGTTCGGACTGACTATGTCCGCATCTGAGATCATGAACGCGAACGGCGCAGTGTTGTTGTTCACCTCTGCGAGAACGACTGGATCCGCAGTGAGGTCATCGGAAAGAACCTCTGATGGCTGGTAATACACGACGGTTATCTTGGTGGTCAATTCCCCCTCGTTGCTCACCGTCGCATTGTCGTTGTCAGTCACGCTGTGCCACACCAGGTACACTCCGCCGTAGCTGTACACGTGCGTGACGGTATCCAGAGTCGATCCATTCGCATACGCTCCGTCGCCGAACCACCATTTGTATTCGACGATCTCTCCATCGGTGTCATTCGCCAGAGATTTCATAGAAACTGTGGCGCCTATGCTCACCGTTACATCGCTCGTCACTTCCACTCCCACGGTCGGAATTGCGTTCTTCGCTTCCTTCTTCCCACCAAGGAGTCCCAATCCGAACGCTGCGGCAATCGCTGCGATTACGACTATCACAGCGACGATGACCGCTAGCATCATGGTACTCTTTGGCTTCGCTTCTTTTAACTCCGTGGGAAGTGTCTCGGGAGCCGTTTCCGTCGACTTATCTTCACTAGCTTCCATTGGACATATCCTCCTTTCCCTATCCTTAATGTTCCAGTCTGCCGTTCAAATAGCCTTGGCAGACAATTACGGCAGGAGACAGACGCCGATAGTATATAGCCTTTCCGCAAACGTGTCTTCGAGAGCTTTTCAGTCTGGATAGTGCCAGAAACACGCGAGACAGTCCAGAGGTTGCGGGTGAATTCATGAGGGGTCCTGAGGCCCCAAAGCCAGGTCGTGACTCAGCGGCCCGGTCATCGCAGTGTTCTCCTGCGAGTCAGTTCGAGGAACATCAACGATTGCCGAAGTTCACTTCTTCTTCGCGTCCTTGGTCGCTTGCGCGACCGATTTCGGGTCAGCGCAGTTCCACTCGCCGCAGAACGGACACCGGGACTGATTCTCGTCTAGGTCGAGGTCGTCAATCTTCCCCGAGTAGTTCACGGTTGCAGGATAGAAGTTCTTGCACTTCTTGCACTTGTACTCTAGCTCTACTTTGGGCATGTTCGCGGGGACTAGCGACACCCGTAATAAACGTTCTGACCTTCTCGCTGAGGCTTTGTCAGGAAGATGTTTTATGTCTAGGTGCGTCTTTCGCTGATTCGATCTGCTCGTCAGGGGGAATCGACACGAAAGGGAAAGGGATTGCCGGGAGAGCCTTCAGGGAGGTTACTGCTTCGGGGAGCCACAGCCAGATTGGGCTGTCTTTGGGGAGGCAGTGCAAGGACCAGATCAGGATCATGGAGAAGGGGTTCAGAGCCTCCTTGGACTCCATTCCCGGGCAGACACTGACAAAAGCTCAAGCCTATGCCAAGCGAGTCCTTCCCCCCTCCGAGAAATTCTATCCCGAGTACATAGAGGAGCTTCACGGCTATGCCGAGGGCTCCGGGGTACCATTTGAGACGATATGGGCTATGCACTTCGACGATTTCGGTGTGGGAAAAGGATGCACAGACATCGCTGTCAATGCGGAGTGGACCAAAGACGATTGCGTCTACGCCGCCCACAACAACGACGTCTCCAAGTCTGGCGCAAAGCTGATGACAATTACCAGGATCAGACCGAAAGACGAGCCAGGATTCATCGGCGTCTGCTACGGTGGCCTGCAGCCGGAGTGCGGGATGAACACCGCCGGGATTAGCCTTACGGGTAATTTCTTAGCCCAGAATGACACGCGCCTAGGAATCCCGAAGGACCTGGCGGTGAGGCGCGTCTTGAGGGAGTCGAACATCTACGACGCGATCAAGGCGGGTTTGCCCGAGGGGCGCGGAGGCAGTTACAACAACATAGTCTGCGACCAGAACGGGGAGATATACAGCCTCGAGGGGTCCGCGACAGCGTTCG
>Ga0153916_10003380_pt1 | contig 11871 bp, 8 predicted proteins | sample Opewatmetagenome_FD_109642 | JGI IMG/M metagenome (GOLD analysis project Ga0153916, IMG submission 109642) | Freshwater wetland microbial communities from Ohio, USA - Open water 3 Core 3 Depth 4 metaG | ecosystem: Environmental > Aquatic > Freshwater > Wetlands | place: USA: Ohio, Lake Erie, Old...
TCATCCCCATCGTGGACCGGATGGTGCGGGTCGACCTCCGGACCGTGGCCCACGACGTGCCGCCCCAGGACGTCATCACCAAGGACAACGTCTCGCTCAAAGTGAACGCCGTCGTTTATTTCCGGGTGATGGACGCGAACAAGGCGATCGTCGAGGTCGAGGACTACTACTTCGCGACCAGCCAGCTGGCGCAGACTACGCTCCGGTCTATTTTGGGGCAGTCCGAGCTGGACGAGGTCTTAATCCATCGCGAGAAGATAAACCAGAGCCTGCAGCACATTCTCGACCAGGCCACCGACCCGTGGGGCATCAAGGTCTCCATGGTCGAGGTCAAACACGTCGACCTACCCATCGAGATGCAGCGGGCGATGGCGAAGCAGGCCGAGGCGGAACGCGAACGGCGCGCCAAGGTCATCAACGCCGAGGGCGAGTATCAGGCGGCCCAGCGGCTGGCCGAAGCCGCGGTCATCATCCAGGCCGCGCCGGCTGCGCTGCAATTACGCTACTTGCAGACGCTGCGCGAAGTCGCCGCCGAAAATAACTCGACGACGCTCTTCCCGATTCCCATCGACCTCTTCCAGCCTTTCATCGAGGCTTACGCCAAGAACAAGGCCCCGAGAAAGTAAAAACCGGGATACGGGCGCGCGAAGATTAATTGACGCCGGCCCCCGGCGGGCCGCGGCCGTTAAAGCTCGTACCGTTTAAGCGGTCGGGCCGGTCGCGCTGCGGTTTGGCGGCCGGCGGGCGTTCGAAATAATGCGAAGCAAATTTTTACGGCTCGGGTTGGCGGCCGCGGTCGCCGCGGCGTTGGCGGTCGCCGGCTGCGGCACCGTCGCCAAGCGCAAGGCGCTCAAGGATTGCGAGTTCGACCTGGTCGACGTCGAGGTCAAGGGCGTTTCGCTTTCCGACGTCGACCTCGTGGTCGAGCTGGGGGTTTATAACCCCAACGACGTCGAGGTAATCGTCGACCGCTTTTCGTACAAGCTGTGGAGCGACAAGAACCCGGTGGCCGAGGGGTGGCACCGACGCCAGGAGAAAATCCCGCCCGGCGAGAACAGGGTCATCGCCTTTACGTTGAAGACGCCGCTCAAGAACCTCGGCCGGGGCGTGTTGAATCAACTGCGGAGTCGCGGCGACGTAACTTATACTCTCCAGGCCACCGTTTACGTGAACACGTTCTTCGGCGAATTGGAGATACCGGTAACGGTCCGTAAAAAGTATTGAGGTAGATACATGAAGGCCAAGATCATCAACGTGCTGGCCGCGGCGCTCGCGGCCGCTTCGGCTTGGGGCGCGGGGGCGGTGCGCGAGGTTTTGGACAACGGCTTGACCGCCATCGTCGCGGAGGACCACGCCAATCCCGTGGCCGCGGTACGCGTTTACGTCAAGGCCGGTTCCGCCTACGAGGGGAAATACTTGGGCGCCGGGATATCCCATTTCCTCGAGCACATGCTGGGCGAGGCCACCGCCAAGCACACCAAGGCGGAGCTCGAGGCCGCGGTCTCCGAAATGGGCGGCGCGTATAACGCGTATACGTGGAAGGACCACGTCTGTTACCACATCGCGGTGCGGGCGGATAAGACGGACGAGGCCATAGAGCACCTCGAGGAGCGCGTCTTCCACACCGTCTTTCCGCCTGACCAGCTCGAGAACCAGCGCGAAATCATAATAAACGAGATCCGCATGGGCCACGACGAGCCCGACCGCGTCCTCCAAAACGCCTTTTACTATGCGATGTTCCGCGAACACCCGGCGCGTTACCCCATCAGCGGCTACGAGGAACTATTCGTCAAGGTTACCCGCGACGACGTAATGGATTACTACGGCCGGTATTACGTGCCGGAGCGCGCGGTCGTCGTCGTCGTGGGCGACGTAGCCGCCGACGAGGCGTTGGCTAAAATCCGCGAGACGTTTGGCGCGTTGCCGCGCGGCAAGGCCTTTCCGGAAGAGGTGTTCTACGAGCCGCCGCAGCTGGGGCGCCGCGACGTCGTCGTGCCTATGGACATCGGCGCGGCGTATATGTGGCTCGGCTTCCGGGGGCCGCTCTTGGGGTCGAAGGACGCGTACGCGCTGGAGGTCGCGACCGCGGTAGCGGGCTACGGCCGCTCGAGCCGGCTCTACCGGCGCGTGTTGGAAGAGGGCGGCTACGTTACCGACATCTCGGCGTGGCTGAGTACGCCGCCCACGGCCTTCGGTTATTTGGGCATTTACGCCGAGGCCGAGGCCATCGAGCTGAATTACGCCGAGAACGCCATCGTCGCCGAGATGTTGAATTTTACCGAGAAGCGCGTCTCCAACGAGGAGTTGGCGCGGGCCAAGAAGCTGCTGACGGCGCAGTACGTCCTCGGCCTCCAAACCGTCGAAGACGTGGCCGCGGACCTCGGCGAAAACGAGATCTATACCGGCAACATGAACTTCAGCGACGAGTATCTGGCCCGCATCGACGAGGTCACCGCGGACGACGTCCGGGCGGCGGCGAGGCGGTACGTTAGCGAGTCTAACATGACGGTGGCCAAAGTCGTGCCGCGCGATTGGGCCGGCGCGGCGGAAGAGGCGGCCGTGGGCGCCGAAGCCCAGCCGATGGAAAAGATCACGCTCGACAGCGGCCTCCGCCTCCTCGTCCGCCGCAACCCGGCGGTCCCGGCGGTAACGGTCCACGCCGCCATCGCCGGCGGCTCGAGGGTAGCCGCGCCCGGCAAGGAGGGCGTCGCCGAACTCGTCGCGGAGTTGTTGGTGAAAGGGACCGAGAAGCGTAAAGCCGACCGCATCGCCAAGGAGATCGAGGAGTTGGGCGGCACCATCAGCTCGAGCGCTTCCCTCGACTACGTGACCCTTTCGGTGGCGTGCTTGAAGGCGGATTTCGGGAAGGCGTTCGACGTCTTCGCCGACTGCCTTGCCCGTTCTACCATGCCGAGCGTCGAATTCTCGCGCGAACGGGACCGACTGCTCGCGCAGGTGCAGAGCGAAGACGACGATTGGGAGCTCCAAGCGGAGAAGATGATGCGGGCGCACCTCTATCCCAAGCACCCGTACCGCTACCGCACCACGGGTACCGTAGACGCGTTGGCGACCCTCACGGATGAGGACGTCCTCGCCTATTACCGAAAGTACGTCACGCCGGCGAACGTGGTGGTGGCGGTCGTGGGCGACGTCGACCCGGGCGAGGTGGCGCGCGTCGTCGCGCAGAAGCTCGGGCGGTGGCGGCCGCTCGCGTCGCCGGCGCCGGTGGTCCCGGTCGACCCGCCGCCGGCGGACCGCGAGGCCTTCGTCGAGAAGACCGACAACGAGCAGGCGGTAGTATATTTGGGCTACCGGGGCGTCACCTACGGCGACGGGGACGAATTTCCCCTCCGCCTGCTGGATGCGGCGCTTTCGGGGGTATATCTACCCGGCGGCCGGCTGCACGAGCGCCTCCGCGACGCCGGCTACGTTTACGTCGTCCACGCCTACAATATCTCGGCGCAGGACCCGGGCTATTTCGGCATCTTCGCCGCGACGTCCCCGGAACACGCCGCCGACGTGCTGGCGGTCATAGACGAGGAAGTGGCCAAGATAAAGGCGGAGCCGATAACGGCTGAGGAGCTTAAGCTCGCCCGCGAGAACTGGCTCACCATGAATGCCCTCTACAATAACCAGACCAACGGCGACGTCGCGGGGCTGGCCGCGCGCGACGAGCTCGTCGGCCTGGGGTTCGACTGGCGGGACGATTTCGACGCCCGGGTGAAGGCCGTGACGGCCGAGGACGTCCTGGCCGCGGCCCGCAAGTACCTCGTCAACCCGGTGGTCGTCGTGACGACGCCGGCGCCGGCGGCTGAGACCGGCGAAAAGGCCGCGGAAGAAGAACCGGCGGCCGAGGTCAAAGAGTAACGCGCTCGTTAAACGAACGAGGCGGCCCCCGGGCCGCCTTTTTAATTTGCGTCGCGGCCGCTGAGTGTGAGCGTAACGCGCGGCCAATCGGTGAACTTGAACGAGAGCTTGAGTAATTTCCCCGTCAGCTCGCCCTCGGAGCCTACGTACGCGCAGACGGTCGTCTGTTTATCGTCGCCCCAGCCGGTGATAAGGCCGTCGACGCGGCCGCAGGGGAACGCCTCCTCCGGCCACGCGTCCAACGTGAACGCGCCGCGACTCACGACGCGGGCCTCGAGGCGGTATGATTTATCTCTCAGCGGATAGTCGAGGCCCATCTCGTCGCCCGGCTCGAGCGGCCGCCCCAGGAAAAAATCTACCACCGTAACGATCTTTTCGGCGCGTTGCGGGTCCACGGGCACGAAGCGTTTTTCGAAAAGGGAAAAGAAGCGGACCTCGCGCGCCTCGGCGTCGATTTCCAACAGGCATTTGCCGGCGTTCTCGATCTTTATGCGGCCGGCGTCGTCCTCGCGCCACGTCAGCTCGTCGTCGGCGACGAAGAAAAGGGCGAGGGCTAAAGCGCCCAGGAATTCGCGCGCGGTCTGGGGCGAGAGCGTTACTTGATATTTTAAGGTGACGTCGCCGCCGGCGACGGCGACCGCGAGGAGGGAAAGGCCGACGATGGAGAGAGCGCGTTTGACGCCCAAAAACCTCCCAAGGTGGGCGTTTCATTAATACGCCGGCTCAAACTTCCGCGCGCGGGCCGGCGCTTAGACCTGCGCGCCGTGGGGCGTGAACTCCTTTTTGAAGAGCATGGTCAAAAGGAACGCTAGGCCGCCCGCCAACAGGACTTTGACGTCGGTCCAGCTTCGGATGGCCTTCAAGCGCTTCCACATATACCGCGGCCGCCGGTAGAAGCGGCGGAACGCGAGCGTCCGGAGCTCCTGGATCTGTTCGCGCGTCATCGTATACGGCACGAAGGCGCACCCCTCGAACGTGTAATCGAGGACGTTGTCGGTCGCGATGGTGCCGTATTTCTCGACGTTCTCGTAGAGTTCCGCCCCGGGGAACGGCGACATGGCGTGGAAGTTGACGACGTCGGCGTCGATGTCGACGGCGAATTGTATCGACTTCAGGCCGTCCTCGAAGGTTTCGCCCGGGATGCCGAAGATGAAAGGGGTTACGGTCTTGAGGCCGGCCTCGTGGGCCCACGCCACCGCGCGGCGATTCTGCTCGACGGTTACGCCTTTGTTGAGGGCGTCGAGGCATTTCTGGACGCCGGACTCGATGCCGAAGAGAACCCCCCAGAACTTGGCCTTCTTCATCTTGCGCAGGACCTCGGGGTCGACGTCGTCGACCCGGGCCGAGCCGTAGAACGTGAGGTCGTAGTCGCGCTCGATGATGCCGTCGAGGACGGCGTGGATGCGCTCTTGGTCGTAGACGAGGTTGTCGTCGAAGAAGCGGATCTCTTTTACGCGGTATGTCTCGTAGACGTGGTCGATTTCGGCCAGGACATTCTCGGCGCTGCGCGCGCGCCACGCGCCCTCGGCGTTGAGCTGCCAGCAGAAGATGCACCGGCCGTTGCAGCCGCGCGAGGTGTAGAGGTATAGCGCCGGGAGGCGCTCGTACGTCCCCAGCGGCGGGATGTACCGCTCGACCTCTATCAGGTCCCGCGCCGGAAACGGCAAGACGTTTATATCCGGGATAGGCGGCCGCGGCGGGTTGAGTCGCACGTCGCCGTCCACCCGGTAGGCGATACCCTCCACCGTCGCGAGGTCGCCGCCGGCCTGAAGCGTCCTGGCCAGCACGTCCGCGGTGACCTCGCCCTCGCCCACGGTGACGCTGTCCGGGTGGGGCGACTCGCGCAGGATGCGGTCCTTCCACCCGCTGGCCAGCGGCCCGCCCACGGCGACGTGGACGCCGGGCATCTCGCGGTGGACGCGGGCCGCGAGCGAATTCGCGGCGTTCCACGAGAACGTCGTCACGTACATCCCCACCATGCCCGGGCCGAACTCCCGGAGGCCCGCCATCATCTCGTCTTCGGTCATGAAGCCGCCGTCGAAGATGCGGACGTCGTGGCCCGCCTCGCGCAGCGCCGCGGCCACCGACAATATGCCGAGCGGGTGCCACCGGCCGCCGACGAAGAGGCCGAAGTTGCCGGTGAAAACTTCCTTCCGCGTCCAGGGCGGAAATACCATCGCGATTTTCATCTGATTACCAACTCGTAATTATAACACGAAGTGAACCTTCCGGACGCTTTCGCCCCAGGGAGCGAAGTGAGCCCGGGCGCGGTTACCGCCATATCTTCCTCGCGATGGTCACCAGCAATACCGGGTATGAGACGATGGCGAACGAGCCCTCCAACCCGGCGGCGACCTTCGCCCACCCGTACGGCTCGTAGCCGGTGAACCCCAGCCTCGTCAGCGTCAGGAAGGAGAAATAAAGGCATCGTTGAAAGCTGTGCCAGCTGAGGTCCATCAAGGGGCCCACGCCGCCGCCGGGGTCGACGTAGCTCATCAGGCCGCGACCCATGCCGCCGAAGAACGGCAACAAGTAGTAATAGGCGGCGAAGGAGAGCCAAACCAAAACCAGCGCCCCGACGACCCGCCAGGGTTTCGTCCCGTAACCAGCGTAGAGGTCCAGGAAGAGGTATTCCAAAAAACCGCGGAGCAGCGCCAGCGGCCGCCACCCGCCGCGGTTCTCGCGGCGCGCCCGGCGGGCGGCCACCATCTCGCGGTAGAGCGCCGTTTCGGCCGACCGGAACCGCCCGAAGTGGCGGAAATTCAGCTTGAGCTCGGCGTAGACTTCCGCCGCCTCGCGGTATTTCCCCGGACGGTCGTTTTCGGCTGCGAGTTTATCGGGGAGGACGGCGCGGCCGAGGTCCGTATCCGGGAAGATAGCGCCGTAGAGGTCGGCGCGCCGAAGGTCGGCGGCGGCGAAATCGCAGTTTTCGAAGCGGGTGCCGGCGAACGTGGCGCCGGTGAAGTCCGCCCGCACGAGGGTAACCCGGCGGAAACTCGCCCCTTGCAGGTTCGCGTTATGGAGGGTAGTGCCCGTCAAGTCCGTCTCCTCAAAGCGCGCCCGCGTCAGCTTCGCGCCCGAGAGGTCGCCGTGCGTGAACGTGGCGTAACCGAAGTCGGCGTGGCTGAGGTCGGCGCCCCGCAGGTTGGCGAAAGAAAGCTCGGCGTCCGTGAAGCGGGCGTGAGTCAGGTTGGCGCCGCGGAAGGTCGCGCCCTCCAGTTCGGCGTCGGTGAAGTCGGCGTTGGTGAAGTCGCCGCCCGCGAAATCGGCGCCCTTTAAATTCGCGCCGGCGAAGTTGGTCCGCGGCCCCGCGGTGTCCTTGATTTTTACCGATTGCAGGTTGAGGTCGGCGAGGCCGTGGAGCGACGTCGCCCGGCGGCGTATCTCCTCCCGGTACGCCGCCTCGTCCGGCAGATGGTTCCAGCAGTAACGAGAGAAACTCAGCGCGGGGGCCGTGCAGTCCGCCCCGGCGCACGCGGGCCGTTCGCACCAGTGTTGTTCGTCCAGTTCGTCGCGTTCGTTCGGCATCATTTGCTCCCTAAGACGTAGCGTCCCAGCACGTCCAGGCCGGCCTTCGCGGCCCGGCCGAGGTCTGACCAGGAGCGGACGCGGCGGAGGCGCCGCCACACGTACCCGGGCCGCAGGTAAAATTGGCGGTATGCCTTTTTAATATAGCGCTCGAGCAAAGCCTCGTCGCCGTAGACGCCCCGCCTGGCGTCGTAGCGGTCGAAATCTCCGCCCAGTTCCTCCTTGACCTGTTCGTAGAACGCGGTGCCCGGGTACGGCGTCGCGACGTTGAAGGAGGCGAAGGACGCGTCTAACTCCTTGGCGAGTCGAATCGTGGCCCGCATATCCTCCTCGCCCTCCCCCAGGTTGCCGAACATAAAGAAGGCCGCGGCCTCCAGCCCCGCGCGCGCCGTCGCCTCGAAGGCCCGCCGGGCCTGTTCCACCGTCGTCTTCTTTCCCATGCGCTCGAGCACCCGTTGCGACCCGGACTCGACGCCGTAGATGACGAGGTAGCAGCCCGCCCGTGCGAGCGCCGCCAGCAGTTCGTCGTCCACCGTGTCGACCCGCGACATGCACATCCACGAGAACGGCAGGGCCGCGTCTTCGATGAGCTCGCACAGCTCGAGAACCCGCCGCTTGCCGATGGTGAAGGTGTCGTCCCAGAACCCTACCTGGCGCACGCCCTCCTCCTCCACCATCTCGCGCAGTTCGGCCAGGACGTCGCCTTGGGAGCGAAACCTTATCTTGCGGCCGTAGTATGCCCCGGTGGAACAATAGTTGCACGGGTAGGGGCACCCGCGCGACGTGATGACGATGTCGAAACGGCCGTGCCGCGCGAAGGGGGGCTCGTAGCGGTAGGGCCTGAAGAATCGCCGGGCCGGGTGCGGCATCTCGTCGAGGCGGGCGACGAGGGGCCGCGGCGGGTTGTGGACCGTCCGGCCGTCGTCGCGCCAGCTCAAACCCGCGACCGCTTCGTACGGCACCTCGCCCAGCGCCGCGCGCGCCAGTTCCGCGCACGTCGCCTCCGGCTCGCCCCGGATGACGAAGTCCGCCCCGGGCGCGGCGAAGCCGTCGTCGGCCCGGGCGCTGACGTGCGTCCCCATCACTGCGGCCTTCGTCGTCGGCGAGACTTCTTTCGCCCGGGCCAGAAAGGCGAGGTCGCGCCCCAACGTGGACGTACCCGCGGCGACATATATCAAATCCGGCCGCTCGTCGCCGACGAGCTTCAAAATTTCGTCGGCACCATTTTTTCCCGCCACCGCGTCGACGAGGTTGACGTCTGCCCCGGCCCACCGTTCGACGGCGGCGGCGCAGTACGCCAAGCCGAGCGGCGGCACGACGTAGTCCGTCTTAGTGAAGATGCCGGCGCACCGCGCCAACACGGCGTCGGTCTGCGTCGCGAAGTGGCCCGGCGCCAACGGCGGGACCAGGAAGAGCGTTTTGACTCGGCGCGTCATTTGACTAATTTATAGATAACCGCTCCGCCCGGAAGCCAGCCGAAGAACACGGCGTCGAGGCCCGCGACGAAGATGCGGACGGCGTTCAGCGTTCTGGCCGGGCCGCGGCCGAGCGTTTGCTCTTTACCCGGCGTGCCTTCGCCGGCGGCGCCCCGAAATAAAAGCCGGACCGCGAGGGCCGTAAGCGGCTGGAAGAGATGTTTGTAAAACAGCCTCTTTTTTACGGCGAGGCCCGCGGCCGCGCATGCGCGTTCCAGCTCCCGCCGCGTCGGCCTGCTGAGGTGGCCGTCTTTGACGTCGTCGAGGTCGAGGCGTCCTCGTCCCGGCGCGCGTCGCAGCCAGCGCCGCAAATATAACCCATAACAAGACGTATTTACGAGCAGCGTGCCGCCCGGCCTTAGTACGCGAGCCGCCTCTTGCAGGACGACGCCGACCTCGGCCGGCGGCGCGTGTTCCAATACGTCCGATAGGAAGACCAGGTCGCATGCCGCGTCCGCCAACGGCGCGCGCCGCACGTCCCCTTGCACGACGGCGAGGCCGCGGCTTTCGGCGACGGCCAGCGCCGGCGCGACGGCGTCCACGACCACTTTGTGGCCGGCGCCGTCGAAGAGCGCCGCGAAGTACCCCTCGCCGCCGCCCAGGTCGATTAACCGGTCGTATTCGCGCGGGCCCGCGTACCGGCGGAACGTGCGCCACACCAGCCAACCCAAAGGTCCGAGGGCGTGCTTGGGCGATAGGCCGCCGCCCGTCCGCCACCGCCCGGCGGCGTATAGCCGCTCGCTTTCGCGGCGCGGTTGCCCGTTAAATTCGTTTGGCGTCTTTATATCGCCATATTATAATAAAAAAAGCCGCGCGCCGCAAATGCGCGGTTCGTTATGGCCGTAAACTTCGAGCCGTTGTCTTTTTGGTGGTTGGCCGCGGCGGCGGCCTTGCTAGCCGTTGCCGCCGCCGTCGTCGCGTGGGGGCGCACACGGCGCCTCGTCGGCGGGGCGCGCGCGACGGTTTTTTTATTGCTCCGCGTGGGCGCGGTATTGAGTCTTCTGCTCTTCGTGCTGGGGCCGGGCGGAACGGTTACCTATACGAAGGCGGCGGCGCCGCCGGTAGCGATACTTATAGATTCGTCGGCGTCAATGGACCTCCCCGCCGGCGAACGAACGCGGCTCGGGGCGTCGCTCGCGGCCGCGGCGGCGGTAGCGCGGGCCGTCAAGGAGAGCGGCGGCGAGTACGCCGTTTACGATTTCGCGGCCGGGCGCAGGGCCTGGGGCGAAGTCGTCCCTGACGAGGAGGCGCTGCGGCGCGGCCGCCGCGAACGCACCGATGCCGCCGGGGCTTTAGCCGACTTGGCCGGCCGCTACGGCCGGGAGGGGTTGACGGCGGCGGCGGTATTGAGCGACGGCGTCTGGGACGCGGCGCCGGCGGCGCGCGGCCTGCCGCCCTGTTTTACGGTGTCTCCGGCCGACGAGGCGCCCGCCGGTTACCTGTTCGTTACGGACGTGGACGCGCCGGCGGTAGTATTGCCCGGGACCGGTTTCGACGTCGCGGCGCGGTACTATTCGACGCTCGCGGGGGGCGACGAGGCCACCGCGGCCGTCGCCGAAGTCGGCGGCGCCGAAGCGGATTATATTTTAAAGCCGAAACGCGGCCGGGGCGAGGCGGTCGTCAGGGGCGCGGTCCGCGAGCCGGGGGATCGTTTTTTTAGGGTAAGGCCGTCGCCCGGGTGGGGCGAGACTTGGTTCCACGTGAAGGTTCTCGAGCGGCCGCTGTCGGTATGGTATTGGGAGATGGCGGGCGACGCGGATTTCGCCTTTTTGAAGCGGGCGCTCGCGTCTCACGCCGGCTTTGAATTGGCCTACCGCTTCGACGTCGGCGACGCCGCGCTGGGCCCGGCGCCGCAGCCCCCCGGGCGGACCGACGTTATCGTCCTCGGCAACCCCCGGGCGGCGAGGATAGGGCCGGCGGCCGCGGAGATGTTGGCGCGCCACGTCGAGCGGGGCGGCGGCTTATTGATAATCGTCAGCGCGCGGCCGGTGGACGTCGCGGCGCTGTCTACCGGGCCGTTGGCTGAGCTGCTGCCGGTCCGGGCAAGCTCGAGCGTCGCGGAATCGGGCGGCGGGCCGCTTACGGCAGCGGCGTACCCCGGGGGGCCGAGGGTGGCCGCGGCGCCGCCAACGGTAACGCACGTTTGGCGACTCGGGCCGCCGAAGGAGGGCGCGACGGCCGTATGGCAAGGGCCCGACGGCGCGCCGGCGCTGGTCCTGATGCGGTACGGCCTGGGGCGGGTGGCTCTTTTACCTGCCGGGGGCCTTTTCAAATGGCGGCTCGCCACCGGCGACGATTATGCGGCGCTCGCGGCGGCCCTCGTCCTGGCCGTCTATAACGAACGCGTGGGGGACCTGGCGGTAAGCCGTTACGTCGCCGAACCCGGGGACGTCGTCGAGGTGACCTGCCGCGCCGCGGCCGAGCCGACCGTCGTGTGCGCGGACCCGCGCGGCGCCGTTAAGCGGGTGCCTTTGGCCCAAGTGGGCGACGACCTCTGGGCGGGCGAGTTCGACGTTGACGCCGAGGGTCGATACGAATTGACGTCGAAGTCGCCGTCGGCCGCGGGGATTGAGGCGGCGAGGGCGGCCGTCATGGCGCGGCCGCCGACGTCCGAATATATGGCTTTTATGCCGCGCCTCGAGGGGCTGAAGGCTTTGGCCGCGGCTACGGGAGGGCGATATTTCGCCGTCGGCGACGTCGACGGATTGGCGCGGGAGGTGGCGGCGCGCGTCGAGGCGGCGCCGCGGGTCTCGACGACGGCCCGGCGGGATTTGTGGCCGGCGTGGTCGGCGTTCGCGACGGCGTTATCGTTTTTGGTCGCGGACTGGTTATTAAGGCGACGGACGGGTTTACCGTAAGACGTGCGAGGTGACGTGATGGCCGGCAAGGAATACGTCGTCGCGGGCTCGCGGCGACGCTCGGCGGAGGAGTTGCAAGTTCGCTGTCCGTACGACGGCGAGGCGGTTGGCTCGAGTTGGAACGCGGCGGCGGCCGACGTGGA
>Ga0153916_10003382_pt1 | contig 11870 bp, 8 predicted proteins | sample Opewatmetagenome_FD_109642 | JGI IMG/M metagenome (GOLD analysis project Ga0153916, IMG submission 109642) | Freshwater wetland microbial communities from Ohio, USA - Open water 3 Core 3 Depth 4 metaG | ecosystem: Environmental > Aquatic > Freshwater > Wetlands | place: USA: Ohio, Lake Erie, Old...
AGCGGCTCGATGCGCACGCCGTCGATCAGGTCTGCCGAGTCGTGCTTGGCGATCACCTTGCCGAGCGTCTTCTCGGTTCGCTTGAGAATCGCCAGCTCGATGCCATTGCGTGTGCCAAGCGAGACGATGCCCTCTGCACTCTTCTGGGTCGTGGATGGTTCAGCCGCCATGTGCGTGCCTCTCTCGAAAGGTTTCAGAAAGTACAGCCGGAATCACTCGCCGGACCAAGTTATCTGCCGGAGCTCTGTCCCAGGGCCCGGCGCGCGTTCTCCGCGACGGGAGAATTTGGATCGAGGCTGACGGCCTTCTCGAATTCCGCGCGCGCGCGCCCGGCATTGTTCAGTTTCTGATAGATCAACCCGAGATGATAGCGGTACGCCGCATTGGCAGGGGCCTGCTTCACGGCTTCTTCGAGCAGCGGCGCGGCCAGCGAAAAGGCGCCGTTCTGGTAGTAGGCCCAGCCCAGGGTGTCGGCGGAATTCGGCAGGCCGGGCAGGCCGCGGCGCGCAACTTGCGCGAGCGACAGCGCGACGTTGACGTTGCCGCCGTGTTCCAGCAGCAGGTAGGCCAGATTGTTGGCCGCAAACGCGTCGTCCGGCTGGATCGAAAGCGCCTTCTGGTAAAGCGACTGCGCCTGCTGCCAGTTGCCCTTGGCTTCGAAGAGACTGCCTTGCGCGACATAGAGCCGCACATTGGATGGTGCCAGCTCGATGGCCCGCTGGTAGCTGGAGATGGCCTGCTCGGCCTCGCCGCGGGACGCCTGAATGTCTGCGAGGAGAATCGCTGCATTCGAATTGCTGGAATCGAGTTGCACGGAGCGGGCCAGCGCCTGTTCGGCTTCCGCAGGCTGTTTGTTCGTGAATTGCGCCTGGCCGAGCAGAAAATACAAGCCCGCATTTTCCGGTCTGCGCGCGATCTGTGCCTGGAGCTTCTGCATGGCATCCGCAGGCCGATTCCGGCGGAGATCGAGGTCCACGAGGCCGCGCAGCGCTTCCAGGGAGTCCGGCTCGTGAGTCAGCGCTTGGCGGTAAAACGATTCCGCTTCGTTCCAGCGTTTTTGCTGGGCGCGCAGTTGGCCGAGGTGTACATAGCCGAGGGCGCTCTGCGGGGCAAGCTCGACCAGGCGGCGAAAGTCGGCTTCTGCCGCAGCGGCGTCGCCTTGGTTGAATCTTGCGGTGGCATGAAACAGATACCCCTCGGCGGCTGCCGGTAAAATCTTCTTGAGCTGATCGCCGGCCGATTCGAGCGTATTCCAATCCCGGCGCTGCAGCGCGCTGTAGCCCAGCGCGCGCCAGGCTTCGGAAAGGTCGGGGCGCAAGCGCAGGGCTTCGTGCCATTCGCTTTCTGCCTGGCTGGAATTCCCCTGGCCTTGAAACGCAAGGCCCAGCTGATAATGGCCAGTCGCGTTGTCCGGAGCGTACTTGACAGCCTGCTGCAGCGTGGCGACGGCCTCGGCAAAGTTTTTCTGCTGGACCTGAATCTGCCCCCGCAGAACGAGCGCGGTCGCGTCCTGCGGCTGCTTTTTGAGGATCTCGTCATTGAGTTGCGCGGCTTCGGCGAGGCGCTGGGTCAAAATGAGGAGCTCGATGTACGTTTTCTTTACCAGAAGGTCCTTCGGATGCGCTGCGGACAAAGCAGCAAATTCCGCGAGGGCCTTGGCCTGATCATTCCGGTGAAGATAGTAGTCTCCGAGCATGCGGTATGCAGCGGGGTCGTCCGGCAATTGCTGTTTGGCATCAGCCAGAACTTTCTCCGCGAGATCGTTCTTTCCTTGCATCGCGTACAAGCCCGCCAGGGCCGCGCGGGGAAGAGAATTCTTTGGAGCAAGAGTGATAGCGGATTGCAGCTGCCCTTCCGCCTCCGCCCAGCGCTGCTGCCGCTCGTACAAATTCCCAAGGGTCATGAGCGGAACAAGGGAACTCGGATCCAGGGAATGTGCTTTTTGAAAATGAGTTTCGGCGTCCGCAAGAGTGCCGGCCCTCTCCTCGATCAGGCCCAGATTGAGGTAGGGGAGGGAGCGTTCGGGAGCCATGCGCACCGCGTCGTTGGCTTCCTGCAGTGCGTCCTGCAAATTTCCAAGCGCGGCATCCGCATTGGAAAGCAGGATTTGCGCTTCGAGGTGCGCTGGATTGCTGCGCAGGATCAGTAAGGCCTGCTCTTTGGCCTCCTGCTTCTTGCCGCCCGTGAGGAGGAGCTGGCCGAGATCGAGTTGTGCGGCCCAGTTTTCCGGCTGAAAATGGACGGTGCGCAGCAGTTCCTGGTACGCCCCCGCCGCGTTGCCTTGCTGGAGAAAGCACTGTGCCAACTTATAGTGCGCTTCGGCGTAACGTGGGTCGAGCTGCAAGGCCCGGGAGAAGGAGATGATGGCTTCCGGGTATCTGCCGTGGTCAAAATCCTGGCTTCCCTGCTGGAAGTACTTCTGCTTGCGTGCATTGACGTCCCGCGAGCAGCCACCGCCCAGTGCGCCGGCGAGAAGGAACAGCCCGAAGAACAGACCTAGCTTTGTTGTACGCTGCATTGGCCTCAGGAAGGGCGGGGAGTAAAGCTATACCCTTCGAAATATTACCAGATGCAATTTTGCGCCCTGAAACCCAGGAATTGCCAGCCCCTTCGCAGCATTCCTGTATCTTATAGATAATTATGATTGTTAGCAGTCAATCACTGCGTTACGCCGGAGCCCTGACTAAGCCCTTGGAATCCCAGAGATTTTCTAAGAGCTTGGGAGGGGAAAATTGAATGGATAATGTGGATAGAATAGTTCCACTTTCTGGCCGGATCTTGGGCGAGTGGCGCACAGCCATTCGGGTACACCGATCTCTCTTACACCAACGACGTATTGATAGTAAAGGGCATAGGCTGGTTCTTACAGCCTGCGCGAGCTTTTCTTTCCTGGCAAGGGCCGTGCTTTAGTCCATCTCGCAGCGACCTGCGTCTAGGTAGTAGAATGCCCAGAGGCGCTGGAAGCGGGAATTCATCCCGCTTTGCGCAGAGCGGCGTCTGGGAAGGGCAGGAGCGAGGTAACAATGGTTCGGAATGGCGAAATCAGCATTGGCGATGCGAAAAGGGTCCTCCGGGGCTACTGGTGGATTTTGCCTCTCACCACCGTGGGTTGCACGGTTCTTGCGCTGGCGACCGCTCTGGTGCTGCCGAAGCGCTATACCTCGCAGACGATGGTGCTGGTCGAACAGCCGACGGTATCATCGGATTATGTGAAACCCGCCATTACCGAAGACCTGAATCATCGCCTGGCATCGATGAAGGAACAGATTCTCAGCCGCACACGTCTGCAGCCGATTATCGAAAAATTCGACCTGTATGCCGTGGAGCGTGACCGTGTGCACATGGACGATCTTGTGGAGCGCTTGCGGAACGCGGTAACCATTCCCCCGATCGAGGCCATGCCGGGGACGCAGAACCGCCAACTGCCGGGTTTCTACGTCAACGTCACTTTTGATAATCCCCAGCTCGCGCAACAAGTTTGTACGGAAATCACCTCGATGTTTCTGGAGCAGAACTCCCGGGAGCGCGAACAGCAGGCTTCGCGGACCACTTCCTTCCTCAGCCGGCAATTGGACGAAGCCAAGGCCAAGCTGGATGGACAGGACGCCAAGCTGGCCCAGTTCAAGCGGCAATATCTGGGCTCGCTCCCTGACGAAGAGCAGACCAATCTCAGCCTGCTCATGGGAATGAACTCCCAGCTGGAAGCCAACACCCAGGCATTGAGCCGGGCGCAGCAGGACAAAGTCTTCAATGAGTCCTTGCTTGGTCAGCAGGAAGCCAATTGGAAGGCCGCGCAGTCCGGACAGAGTCCGGAGACGGCCGAGCAGCAGCTCAGCGCGCTGCAGGAACAGCTGGCCGCTCTGCAAGCACGCTACACGCCGGAACATCCGGATGTCATCAAGATCCAAAACCAGATCAATGAATTGAAAAAGCGCATGGCCCAGACTCCCAAGACGAAAGATGTGGAGAATAGGGCCGCGCAGATGGCTCCCAGCGAGCCGCCCCAGCTGCAACAGCTCCGCGCCAAACGGCGGAAGGATGAATTGAACATCGCCGATCTCACCCGCCGGCAGGGACAGATCCAGGACCAGATCCGCATCCTGGAAGGGCGCGTGCAGGCCAGCCCGATGGTGGAGCAGCAGTACAAGGAATTGACGCGGAACTATCAGAGCGCGCTGGATTTCTACAATGAACTGCTGAAAAAGCGCGAACAGTCTGCCATGGCCACGGATCTCGAACACCAGCAGGAGAGCGAGCAATTTCGGGTGTACGATCCGCCCAGTCTGCCGGAGAAACCTTCCTTCCCGAAGAAGACCTATTTCGCGGGTGGCGGATTGGGGGCGGGGCTGGCCCTGGGGCTGGGCATCCTGTTCGTAATCGCGGTGAGCGATAAGGCGATGTATACCGGGCAGGATGTGGAGCTCTGCCTGAAGGTTCCCGTTCTGGCGCTGGTTCCGAGATTGGAAGCAGCTTCTGCCCCGGGAGGTATGACCGGAACGGTCGGAAGTTCCTATGCGGCGGGCAAGAAGATCTGAACGGGGCATTGAGGGCAAGAGTTCTTTGAGGAAACGATGAGCCGGATTCATGAAGCACTGAAGAAAGCAGCACAAGAAAGATCGTCGCAGTTGGCGACCGGTGTGGCGCCGGATCTTGCCGGGCTTGCAGCCGACATCCAGCGGCCGGTGATTCCCCCGGCCGTGGTGTCGGAGGCAGCGGTAGCGGAGCTCCGCGCTGCCGCGGATCTGCCGTTCCTGCGTTTCGAGGAACTCATTCGACGCTGCGCTCACCCCACGTGGCACTTCGATCCGCGGATGAGCGTTTTTCATGGCGCGACCATCGAAAGGACGGCTGCAGAGCATTTCCGCACGCTGCGCTCACGCCTCTATCAGATTGCAAGTATTCAGCCACTGCGCCGGGTCCTGGTAACGAGCAGCGTGGCCGGAGAAGGAAAGACATTTGTGGCTGCGAATCTTGCGCAGTCCATCGTGCGGCAGCCCGAACGGCGGGTGTTGCTGATTGATGCCGATTTGCGGGTGCCCACTCTGCATCAGGCGTTAGGTGCGCCCAGCACTCCGGGACTGACCGATTTTCTCCGCGGCGAAGCGGATGAATACGCGGTGATCCAGAAAGGCACGGAGGGAAATCTCTGCTTCATTCCCGGTGGCAGCCTGGTGTCCAACCCCAGCGAATTGCTTCTGAGCGATCGCATGACGCAACTGCTGGACCTGGTAACCCCTGTTTTTGACTGGATCATTCTCGATTCGCCGCCGTCATTGCCCATACACGATGCCAGCATGTTGGCCGATCGTTGCGATGGCGTACTGTTTGTGGTGGCCGCGGGGAGCACGGATCACGAGGTAGCGGAAAAGGCAATCGCGGAATTTCGCGAAAAGAACCTGCTGGGCGCGGTCCTCAACCGTACCTCCGATAGAGATTCCTACGGCGGGTATTACGGCTATAGGCGGAAAGAAAAAAATTAGCCCGCTTCCCGGTCTGGATTGCAGCACCAAGAACGGTTCTGACTTAAGCCCTGGATTCCTCCCCCAAGCGGCATGCCAGGAATGCTGGAGTGGGTCTGAGCCAGGTGCGCGCAGCCGGCCACCCATTCATAATCTAACTATTTGAAAATAAAGGTCTTTCTTTAGATTTGTGCTGCCGGAACTTCCCCCGTTTTCCTTCCGGTTTTCTCCCCGCGCTGCAGTAGCCACAGCACCGGAACGAGAAGGAGCAGACCCAGCAGGAAAAATACGACGCCGCCTTCGCGGTGCAGATTGCCGTAGAGGAATCCCGGATCCACGTAGTTGCCGAGAAGGGTCAGCGTCACGATTCGAATGCCATTTTTCACGATCATGACGAAGACGCCGCAGAGGACAAAAACGAGCTGCTTCCAGAAGGGGCGAAGAAGGAAATGGCCTACGAGCACCGCCAGGATGAGAAGAGCCATGCTCGAGCGGATACCGCTGCACTCCCTGGCCACCTCGATGTTGACCCGTGAAAGATGAAAGACGAATCCCTCGCGCAGGACGGGTACGCCCGTCAGATCAAAGAGGGTCCCCGCAATCTCGGCCGATCCTTTCTGCAGGAGAAAAACGGTTCGTGCGAGCAGGGTGTCCGGCAAAGGCACGGATAGAAACAGAAAGAGCATCGCAAAGCGGTTGGTTTGGAGCGCCGCTCTTCCAAAGACAAGCGCAAATCCCGCGATCCAGAAGAAGACGAGCGCGACGGCATAACTCGCCAGGGAGTTGCCCAGACTCCACTGCGCAGCGGAGTGCAGCGTCCAGCCATAGACGGTGATGGCCACAGCGAAGAGACACGCCGCAGCTCCCCAATCGCAGGACTTCCGGGCCACGATCTGGCGGCGCTGCTGAAGGATCAGCCATGCGCTGATGAAGGGAATCAGCAAGATGTGCGAGGCGTTGTCGTTGGCAAGCGCATGACGGACGAGCATGATGCCAGGCCGCCAAAAAATCACAAGCGACAGGGCGACCCACAAACCGTAAAACAGCCAGCGCTGGTAGCTTCCTTGTGGTGTGTCCGTCAATTCCACATTACCCCTGTCTGGCGAGGTCCTGCCAGCGTAGTGCGGGTAGGCGACGGCACGCTGCCGCTGCTACCGGAGTGTACCAGAGAAAAGAGTGTAGCGAGGGCCGGAGCAAGCAAGGGCTGCAAGGGTTGTGCTGGGAATTCCTGGAGAGGAGCGAATTCAAGATGCAGAATCAGACAGCCAGTTGCATCGGGAGACTCAGGGGTTGGGGATGCTGGCGGAGGTTTCGTTCGAGGGTGCGCTCTCTTGCCCGGCCCCGTTCACCGCAGTGACGTAGTAAGTGTAGCTATTCCCGGAGACTACCTTCGAATCCGTATAGGAGAGGCCCGCTAGAAGGGACGCTGTGAGGCGCGCAAAAGGGCCATTCGAGGAACCGCCACGATAAACGTAGTATCCGTTGACCGCGCTTGTGCTGGCGTTCCAGCTGAGCTTGACCGAATGTGGTGTAGAGGAAGCCGTGATGCCCGCACCCGTGAGAGCCATGCTCAAAGAGGGCGAAATACTGGGGCTAGCCAGCGTCAGGCTACCCTGCAGGGTGCCTACGGCTGGCGGCTGAAACGAAACCTGAAACGTGACCTGCTGCTGTGGCGCCAGTTTAAGGCCCGGCGTGAGGCCCGCATAACCGAACCCCGTACCGGTCACGGAGATACCGCTTACCGTGACATCGATGTTGCCTGTGTTGGATAGCGTGACGTTCTGCGAAGTCGAGTTTTGCACCACTTGGTTTCCAAAATTCAGCGAAGCTGGAGTCAGTTGCAGATGAGGCGAGGCTTGCTGGGCATTTCCCTGCAAGGGAACTGTCTGCGGAGAGGGCAGGTCGGCGCTGCTGATCGTGAGCGTAGCGGATACTCCTCCCGGAGCCTGCGGAGCGAACGCCAAGGTGATGCTCAGGGAAGCGCCGGGTGGCAGGGGAGCCGGCAATGCCGGCGCAGAGATCGTGAAACTGGTACTGGAGATCTGTATTTGAGCAATTGTGACCGTGGAATTGCCCGTGTTGGAGATCTGAAGGGTTTGCGTGTTGCGCTGCCCGACGACGACATTCGCGAAATTCACGGTCCCGGGAGTGACCACCAATTGCGGCCCCAGTCCGGGCTGCGAAGCCACTCCACTACAACCCGAAAGGCCGGCTGCGACAATCACGGCGAAGGCAGCAACACAGAAGACCACCCACGGTCGGAAGTGACCGGGAACTCTCTCCCCCAGGTTTGCACGCCCCTCAGCACGCATACCTGGTACGTTACGCGCTGACTCCCGAATGAGACAATCTGTCCGCCGTACAGTTGTGGGACAGTCTGTTTACTGTACTTCGGGGCAGGGGAATTGATGCTGTCCGACCTTGACTGGAATGGTCCTCGGAAAGTGACCGATTGGGTGAAATTGCAAAATGCGCCTTCGAAGGAATTCTTCGGCCGTAAAAGCAGCAAAACCAGTTGATTCTGTCCTTTTTCGAGACCTGCAATTGCCTGTAAGACGTTATTATTCTATTACTTACTGAAGATTCTTAAAACAAGGGGGAATTGACCTACCATGCCTGCTGGAAGCTGTTTACAACAATCGGGCAGGTCTTTTCTCATGTTTGCGGATTTGCCTCTAAAACAGAGCAATTCATCAATTTTAACGATCTTGTCTCCAGTCAGTAAGGCATAGCAAATACAAGACTTAATAGAATATATCCGAATTGCTAAGAATCCAGACTCGTCTTCAGTTCTGGCAGATGAATTGCCCTGCTTTAGATACGTAAAGCTATCGAATGGGACTTTTATGGCGGTAGCTTATCAAAAGCAATCAAGTTCATTCTAGTGCACCACGGAGTGGCCCCTTGAACGGACTCGCAGTGAACCCAGAACCAGGAGTGGTGAAACTCCCTTGGTTTGCATTGCAAGTGCGGTCGCGGAAGGAAGACTGGGTCGCCTCCCAGTTGGCAGGGCAAGGGTTCGACTGCTTTCTCCCGAAGTATAAAACAATTCGGCAGTGGTCCGACCGTATGAAGGAGTTGGAGCAGCCACTCTTCCCGGGCTACCTGTTCTGCCGGTTCGATTACCAGAATCGCCGCCCCCTCGTGATGATACCTGGCGTGATGCAAGTCATCGGCGTCGGTCGCACCCCACTACCGATCGAAGAGCGGGAAATAGAGGCGATTCAGCTGGCCGTTTCTTCCGGTTTGCCAAGCCAGCCCTGGCCATACCTGGAAGTTGGTGAACGAGTGCGGGTCAATTACGGGAACCTCGATGGACTGGAAGGTATCCTGGTCAAATTTAAGGGCAATCATCGGGTCGTTCTTTCGGTAACCCTGCTTCAACGTTCGGTTGCCATGGAAGTCGATCTCAGCTGGGTTACAGCGGTGCAGAAACAGCGGAGTGCGCAGGCAGCAAGACATGCAGTGCGCCCGGCGGTCAGTGTCCCCGTCGCGGGCTGAGATTTAGATGCAACGTATTGGTACTGAGAGATGAAGACCATGAGCCCACCGAACATTGATCTGCGAAAAGAAGAGCCAAGGGAGAAACGGAGAATCACCACGCACGTGCCAGTCCGGAACGCGAGTCGTGCGCCGGCGCGGGTGTTGCTGGCGGAAGAGCCGTTTGTCTCCATGCTCTACCTCGAACGGCGGCGCGCAGAGCGTGCCCCAAAACGCTTCGTTCTGATGCTGATGGACGTGAAACAGGTCCTTGCGGATCATCAGTACAAATCCACGACCGCCAACATCAGCGCCGCATTGACGGAATCGATTCGCGAAACCGATATCATCGGTTGGTACCTTGCAGACCATCTGATTGGCGTCATTGGGACGGAGATAGGAGAAACGACTCCGAAGATGGTCCAGACACGGATGCTGGACAAAGTTCGCCAGGCATTGCACAAGTCACTGGGCACGGACAAGACCCGGTTGATCTCCTTCTCCTTCCACTTTTTCCCGGAGGAGAACGACGAAAGCAATACCGATCATTCCGCCAACATCACACTGTATCCGGATCTTTCCCGGCAGGACGCATCGAGAAAATTTGCACTGAGCATCAAGCGCGTCATGGACGTCGCCGGCAGTGCGGCCGCTCTTGTGATCCTGTCCCCAGTCTATGCGGCGATTGCCCTGGCGATCAAAATGAATTCGAAGGGGCCCGTGCTTTTCCGGCAGGAGAGACTCGGGCAGTACGGCAAGCCATTCACGGTTTTGAAGTTCCGTTCGATGTGCACCGACTGTGACCCCCGGATTCACCAGGAGTACGTGAATCAGTTTATCGCCGGGCAGGTGGAGGGAAAAGCGAGCGACGGCAGCGCACCGGTGTTCAAGATTCAGAAAGATCCGCGCGTGACATCCATTGGGCACTTCCTGCGCAAGACCAGCCTGGACGAATTGCCGCAGTTCTGGAACGTGCTGCGCGGGGACATGTCCCTGGTGGGGCCGCGCCCCCCGATCGCCTACGAATTCAAGGTTTACGACGTGTGGCACCGCCGCCGCGTTCTGGAGATCAAGCCGGGAATCACCGGCCTCTGGCAGGTGCATGGCCGGAGCAGGACGCGCTTTGACGACATGGTGCGGCTGGATCTGAAGTATGCGCGCGTATGGTCCATCTGGCTGGACCTCAAAATTCTCGTGCAAACGCCGGCTGCGGTGTTCACCGGCGAAGGCGCTCACTAGCAAACTGAAAAAGTTCCTCCGCGGGCGTGTCCGAGAAGCATAACGCGCTCGCTACACACCCGGACGCGCAGGCGCTGTCGCGATTCAAGCGACGTATCTCCGCGAGCCGTAGTTTCGAAAGTCCCCACAGTATCTCGCTAAAAGGCGGCGCAGCGTCCCCCTGCGCTAGCTGGATGCGCATCATGCAAACCGCGTGATGTCTGAAGGAGCACCATGATCCGAGTTGGCATAATCGGTTACGGCTATTGGGGTCCGAACATCGTCAGGAATTTTCATGCCCATGATTCCTCCGAAGTCGTGATGGTCTGCGACAAAAGCACAAAATGCCGGGAACGGCTGGGGAAGGCCCACCCTTCGATGCCGTTCACAACGGACGAAAACGAAATTCTCAAATCACCGGATATCGACGTGGTTGCCGTGGTGACGCCCGTCTGGACGCATTTCGAACTGGCCAAGAAGGCCCTGGAGAACGGCAAGCATGTCTTTGTCGAGAAGCCCTTCACCAGCAGCGTGGCCCAGGCCGAAGAGCTGATCGAGCTTGCGGACCGCAAGAATCTGAAGCTCATGGTGGATCACACCTTTCTGTTCACGGGCGCAGTGAAGAAGATCCGGCAGCTGGTGGACGAGAAAGCGCTCGGCGATCTCTATTACTATGACTCGCTGCGCGTGAACTTGGGCCTCTTTCAGCACGATGTCAACGTCATTTGGGATCTGGCTCCGCATGACCTCTCCATCATGGACCACGTGATTCGCGAGAAGCCCGAAGCCGTGGTCGCTACCGGGGAGAAGCATTTGAACGGCGTGGAGGACGTGGCGTTCATCACGGTTTACTTTCCGAAGCGCATCATTGCCCACGTAAACGTCAACTGGCTCTCCCCCGTGAAGGTCCGCACTACGCTGATCGGCGGCGAGAAGAAAATGCTCGTGTGGAACGACCTCGAAGCCGACGAAAAAATCAAGCTCTACGACAAGGGCGTAAGTATGTCTACGAACCCGAGTAACCTGCACCAGCTCCTGGTGAGCTACCGTTCCGGGGATATGTGGGCGCCGCAAGTGGAGCAGATTGAAGCGCTGCGTGCGGAAACTGCGTACTTCCTGGAGTGCATCGAGAAGAGCAAGACACCGTTCAACGACGGTGCGGCCGGACTGCGCGTCGTACGAATTCTGGAAGCCGCGGATAAGTCGGTGCGCAAGCGCGGCGAGGCGGTGTCCCTGTGAATGAATTCGTCTGCATTGCTCCCGACGTCAAGCTCGGCAAGGGCGTCAAGCTGTCCAAATTCATCAATATGTACGGGTGCGAAGTCGGCGACGAAACGAAGATTGGAGCCTTCGTCGAGATCCAGAAGAACGCGCGCGTCGGCCGCCGCTGCAAGATCTCCAGCCACACCTTCATCTGCGAAGGTGTGGACATTGAAGACAACGTGTTCATCGGCCACAGCGTGGTGTTCATCAATGATTCCTATCCCCGTGCCACCACGGCTGACGGCGGGCTTCAGACGGAAGCCGACTGGAAGGTCGAAAAGACGGTCGTGAAGAAGGGGGCGTCGATCGGCTCCGGCTCGACCATCCTGAGCAAAGTGACCATCGGAGAAAACGCGATCGTCGGAGCGGGCAGCGTGGTAACGAAAGACGTCCCGGCCAACGCGATCGTCGCGGGCAATCCGGCAAAGTTTCGGCGCTTCATTTCAGAGG
>Ga0153916_10003383_pt1 | contig 11870 bp, 9 predicted proteins | sample Opewatmetagenome_FD_109642 | JGI IMG/M metagenome (GOLD analysis project Ga0153916, IMG submission 109642) | Freshwater wetland microbial communities from Ohio, USA - Open water 3 Core 3 Depth 4 metaG | ecosystem: Environmental > Aquatic > Freshwater > Wetlands | place: USA: Ohio, Lake Erie, Old...
CTTCACCCGGATATCACTTTTATTTAACATTCCTCTTATCAAATTGGGGACTAGTTTGTCAAGTTTTTTAATCTTGAATTCAATTTAGAAGCCCGTTCCCTCCATCGGTTGTAATCATTTTACACTCTCTACCCTCTAACCGCCGCCTGTAAAGATCCCTCAAAAAACCCTCCCAGGCATTCTGACATTCTAAGACGGCACCGATGATTATCAATTGAAATCATGCTGCTTCGCTAGAATGCTCGATTGTTAACTTCAGCAAGTACTCTTGTGTCGGACCTAGGTAAGATTGGGAAAAATGCTGTGATCTGGGACTAGCGGATGGACAAGGATATGAATTGTCCAAACAAATTTTGTCAGACGTGCCTTATGGGCTTAAACTAAATCGACTAGCGGAGGCTGAAGGGCGAGTAGGAGGAGGCGCGGAAAATGATCCGCCATCTATAAATCAACTCAATCAACAGGCCCGTTTGATTACAGCTTCTCGATTCCACCCCTTAATGGAGCTGGTGGAGCAAAGAACTTGAACAATCCCGATAATAAGAAAGGGTCGCTTTGATTTCCCACATCATCTCCGGAAGTAATTCCGATATGGTATGTTCCAGGTTCTGCTGGAAACTCAGGCCACTCATCTGGGATGATCAGCTCCGTCTTCCCAATGACCTGTTTTGAAACGATTCCCGGTGTTGTCTCCCACAAGAAGTGACCGGGTTCAAGAAGTGTTCTGTCTTTGCTTACATACACTCTGTAGCTGCTTGCTTCGGGTACAGATTCCCACCAAATTCTTCGTTTAAGAACGCATGGTGCAATCTTCTCACTCCTCGTCAACTGAAATGCTTCCATTGAACCATTTGCTCTATAGCCCTTTTCTGATAAAATCGATTTAACCAATGTAGCGATCTCCCCGGTCGCGATCGAACCCTTATTGAAGAAATAATCAGGTTTGCACTGGGTCGCTGCCCTTTTAATTTCCTGTAAATCATAACTACTAAAAATGATAATCATAATATTTGGGTGACTGGCTTTTATCTTTTTCGTTAGTTCAAGGCCGTTTTCCCCGGGTAATATGAAGTCCATAAAGATTAGATTTGGTGGGCAAGCATTGATTTCCTTTAACGCCTCTACCCCGTCCGCTGCTTCAATAATAGACATGGAAGGGAACTCAGACTGTAAGTAAAATTTAACTACTTGTCTGAAGGAATGGCTGTCTTCAACGAGCATCGTTTTAAACATAATATTTTTTGTATGTTTTTGTCTTTCCGACCTCCTGCAAACATAGCAAAGAGATCCAGCTTACCCCGGCAGCAGAAAGCCACGGCCTTTGGCCGTGGATCAATGCGCCAACTTTTGGCCGGGATGTCGCCCCGCTTGGGTGTTGGTCAGGTGCCACGGGCTTTGCCCGTGGGGCTCCACAAAAATCGGGGGAAACAAATTAAAGCCAAACTTACCGGGCTAAGGGTCGGTTCATTCTCCGGCAGCTAAGCCACCTTCGTTTCAAAAGATTCGGCGGTTTCCGCCCCTCCCTTGCGGAAGCTTTGGATTTATCGGGATTTAAACATACCAAGACTTATTTAGGTATCAATCCCCATGCCAAAGCTTTTCCATCATTATAAGTCCTTGTAACTAAACTATTTTTTGGAAACTTCAATATTTCAATGAATGCTAAAAGTGGATCTGTTTTTCAGAAAAGTCCCAAACTGCATCTCTTGAAAGAGAAAAGTATTTCTCATCTTCTTAATGATTACTCTTCAAAATATTGTATCGTGAGGCGAGATTCAAGAATCACGACTGTCCGTGAAACCCCCTCAAAAGGAGACTTGACATTAGAAATGTCTTAAGGTAATACAATTCTAAATTCCACCAATCCAAAAATTCCATGGCCGGCCAACAGCTTCTCTCCCAGAACCATTTTGTTCCGATCAAGCATAGGCGCCTTTTTGAGGTCGTTGCCGTCCACCTGAAGGACGCTATCTTTAAAGGCCAATACCAATCCGGAGATCGACTGCCCTCCGAGAAAGTACTGTGTCAATCCTTCCGAGTCGGTCGTCCCGTTATCCGTGAAGCATTGAGGATGCTTGAAAATTCGGGAATTCTATCGATTCGACCTGGTGCAGGCGGTGGGATCTTCGTCAAAAAGGTTGATTCCGAGCATCTCCTCACATCATTTGAAGCGATCATCCGTATGGGTCGGCTCACTCTTCATCAGATCACGGAAGCGCGACTCGTCTTCGAGAGAGCCGTCCTGCCTCTGGTGCTCGAACGCATTGAGCCGGGAGATATTGAGCGACTCCAGGAAAGTATTAACCTGGCGAGGGAGGCATTGAGCAGGAGAATCCCTGATCCTAAGAACCTCGAATTTCATATTCTCTTGGCCGAAATCAGTCGCAATCCCTTGTTGATCAATATTACCAGGGCCCTCTTTGAAATCGTGCGCAAGTATCTCGCCCAGTCTGAGCTGGATTTCGAGAGAAAGAAACACGTCCTGAAAGACCATGAGATCATCCTGAAGCTGATCAAAGAGAAAAATTACCGTAAATTGAACACGTTTATGGAGAAACACATCAAGGAATTGAACAGTCTCATCCCCAAAGGGATTGTGTCCTGATCGGGTTGAGTCTGCGGCCGACGATGGAAGAGAAACGATGAAGTCAGGAAAGGAGGTCATTGATATGAGGAAGGCTTCTTGGGCGGTTTCGGTCGTTTGGGTGGGGTTTTTATTTCTTACCGGCTCCGTAGAGCTTTTTGCTGCCCCGGTGGACATCAAGATCACCACCGTCCAGCTTAGACAGCAGCAGATGGGCGTAGGAATTGAGCGTTTCGCCAAGTATGCTCAAGAAACACTGAAGGACAAGGTTCGCGTCAGGACCTACCCCGCGGCACAACTGTATACCGGACAAGAGGAGACGCAGGCCGTCATCAAGGGAGAGATTCAGATGGCATACGTGATTGGCTCATCCATGGATCTCGTTCACCCGAGCATGGAGTTATGGAAGCTCCCCTACCTCTTTCCCGATATTGAGACAAGTTATAAGGTCATGGATGGACCTGTGGGAAAGAAGGCCTTCGCCAACGTGGAGGCCAAGGGAACCAAAATTGTGGGTTCGGTCTCGTCCGGAACGGTCATCGTCTCCAACAGCAAGCGTCCCCTTCGTAACGTTGAGGATTTCAAAGGGCTTAAGATGCGTTCCTTTGGCCCGATGGGAGCAACCACGTTGAAGGGACTCGGCGCCATGGCAGTGGTAACCGCTTCCGAAGAGACCTACACTGCGCTTCAAACAGGGGTGATCGACGGTGCAACGACTCCCGCCGGCGTCTTTTATGCCCGAAAATACTATGATGTGCAGAAGTTTGCCACCAATGCGGGGATGCTTAATGCCACGTTTGGCTTTATCCTCGCGAATACCGAATGGTGGAACGGCCTTCCCTCGGACATCAGGAGCGGCCTGTCCGAGGTCATTCAGCGCCTGATCAAGGAACAGAGGGCCGAGATTTTTGAAGACGACAAGAAGATCTTCAGCCAGGTTGCGGCTAAGGGAGTTCAGGTGATTACTCTCACTCCACCGGAACAGGCGAGTTGGAAGAAGGCTCTCCAGCTGGTCTACCAGGAGTTTTCGCCAAAGATTGGCTCAGATCTGGTGAAGGAGGCTCAGTTGGAAGCAGAAAGGCTGAGCAAGGCAAAGTGAAAGGTCAAAAGAAAGAAAATGAGGATGATTGCGAGGTAAACAATATGCCTTATACAGCAGTCGAAAAAATCTTTATGAGCCATTCGGTAACACCCCTTCAACACATCACCCCGGGGGATATCGTTACCGCCCGAATTGACTATGCGGGGATGCACGAAGGTTTTGATGCACGGAAGTACGAGCAGTTCAAGCCCCTTGGTGAGATGATCGGCGTCTTCGATCCGGAGAAGATCGGAATGTACCTCGGCCATCACTTCTGCACCGGTCACAGTGATGAACTTGCCGAAGACCAGAAAAAGACGAAGGAATGGGCCGAAAAGCTGGGGATCAGGGTCTTCCACTTCGGCTCCGGCATAGCCCATATCCTCATCATGGAGCAAGGCTTTGCCTATCCTAGCGCCCTTTGTGTCTTTGGCGACTCCCATACCCCTGCGTACGGGGCTGTGGGTGCAATCTCCGCCCAGTGCGGGATCGAGATGGCGCAGGTCTTCTTGACGGGGACTCTCTGGTTCAAGGTTCCAGCCACGCACAGATATCACATCCAGGGAAAAACGAAAAAGGGGGTTTATCCGCGGGATGTGATCCAGCATATCGTAGGAAAGGTCGGGATGGACGCGTCTGTCTACAAGTGCATCGAGTGGGACGGTCCTTACATCCATTCACTGCCGGTTCCCCTCCGGTTCCCCTTTACGTTGATGGCTACGGAACTTGGCGCCAAGTGCAGCTTTGTGGAGCCTGATGCGATGACGATTGACTACCTGAAAGGCAGGGTGAAGCACCCTTATGAAATCGTCAAGAGCGACCCAGATGCAACGTTTGAGAAAACCTTCACCTTTGATGTCTCCTACCTCGAGCCTCAGGTCTGCGCGCCCTCTTCCCCTGAGAATACGAAGCCGATCGCAGAGACCTTAGGCGCAAAGATCGATCAGGTCTGCATTGGCACTTGCACGGGGGGAAGCCTTTACGACCTCCGCGAGGCGGCAAACGTCCTCAAAGGCAAAAAAGTGAAAGCACGGACCTTGATTATTCCGGCGACGCACGAGGTCCTTCAACAGTGCAGTCATGAGGGTCTCCTCGGGATTTTCGTCGATGCCGGATGCGATCTCTTTCCGCCCTACTGCGGCACGTGCCAGACGCTCAGCATCGGCCACCTTGCGCCGGGAGAGGTACAGATGCACCCCGGTCCAAGGAACTGGCCGGGCCGGACCGCGGATGGCTCGTACACCTATTTGGGATCCCCTGCTACGTGCGCCGCAACAGCCGTCGAGGGTAAAATCGCCGATCCCCGGAATTATCTTTAAGGAGGAATCGACTGTGAAGATTACCAAAACAAGCAATCAATGGATCGTGGAAGGAATCGTCTGGAGGGTGGGAAATAATGTCAACACGGAGAGCATTACGCCGAGCAGATGGCTCCATGAAGGAGAGGCTCCCATGCTGGAGCATATCGGTGAAATCCTGCTGCCGGAATTTCCCAAAAAAATGGCGCGGGGCGATGTCTGGGTTGGAGGATCGAACCTCGGCTGCTCCTCATCCAGAAACGCGCCTCTTTTCCTGCAGAAAAAAGGGATAGGCGTTATCCTCTGCCATAGCGCCTCGCGCATCTTCTACCGGAATGCCCTTAACTCGGGACTTCCCATCTTCGAGATCGGGGACCAGGTGGAAAAGATACGGATGGGCGATCGAGTGCGCATTGACGTCATAAAGGGGCTCATCGAGAACCGAACCACTGGCCAGGCCATTCAGGCCAAGCCCCTCCCCGGCTTCATCATGGCAATCCTGAATGCGGGCGGCATTACGGACTACATCTTAAGCAGGAAGAGTGAGTACAAACTGCTTCGGTAGAGGCTTGGCCAGACGCTCGTCGCACCCGATGACCCAAAGCGTAGAATTGGGGTTTGTCCATGAGTCAAGAACAGACGCAGAATATCCAGGCAGGCAGCGGCGACCTGATGAGACATTGGGATTCTCTGGAAAAGTGGGTCGCTGCATTGATCATGTGTTTTGCCCTGGTCCTGTCGTTTTACAGTATCTTCGCACGATATGTATTCCACTGGTCTCTCGACTGGTCAGACGAGATCTCAGTCTACGCAGTCATCTGGTCAGTCTTTTTCGGCATCAGTTCACTGATTAAGACTGACGGCCATGTGCGCGTTGATCTCCTGATCTCCCGCTTCTCGTCAAAGCGGCAGAAAATTCTTGATTTTTATCAAACCCTTCTGGGGCTGGCATTCATCGCCGTCGTCGCCTGGGGAGGGTATCTCCTTGTGCAGAAGGCCTACGCGACAGGCATTACGTCAGAAAGCCACCTGAAGTTCAAGATGTACCTCCCCTTTCTCGTTATGCCGATCGGAGGCCTCTTGCTCCTCTTCCGTATGGGGGAACGACTCGTCATCTTTGCCCGGGCCCTGAAAGGTCAGAAAGCATGGAAGGATCCGGTCGTCTATGCGCTCGTTACACTCTCGCTCCTCCTTTCTTACATGCTTACGACAAGGATTGACATTACGGTAGCACTGCTTGTGATGCTGGTGGTCATGCTCTTTCTTGGAATGCCGATTGCCTTTGGCATGGGTATCGCTTCCCTCGCCTGTCTGCTTTTCTTTAACCAGATCAAGATAGATGGGATTGCTCCGAAGATGTTTTGGAGTGTCAATAAGTTCGTCCTCATCGCCATCCCCTATTTCATCGTGGGCGGTAACCTCATGATGAAAGGCGGACTGGCACGACCGCTGCTTGAACTGGGGTATGCTATCTTGAAACGGATCGACGGCGGCCTTGCCATCGCCGTCATGTTCGCGGCTGTGATATTTTCGGCCATCTCCGGTGTGAGCGCTGCCCTCGCTGCGACGCTTGGCATCATCGCCATTCCATGGATGATGGAGAAGGGATATCCGAAGCGGTTCTGCATGGGGCTGATTGGCGCGGGAGGAACCCTCGACATCCTGATTCCGCCCTCCTCGATTCTCATCCTCTATGGTGCCGTCTCCGGGGAATCGATTTCCGATCTTTACATCGCCGGTTTTTTCCCCGGCTTTCTCTTGGGCGCTGCCATCTCCATCGAAGTCTGGCTGATTTGCAAATACAGGAAGTACGGCCGTTCCGGAGGGGACGAGCCCTTCTCCTGGAGTGAAGTTGCGCAAAAGACAAAATCCTCCTTCTGGGCGCTTCTCATGCCCTTTATCGTGATGGGTGGGATCTATAGCGGTATCTTCACCGTGACGGAGGCCTCCGTGATCTCCGTTTTTTACGCCGCGATCATCTGTTTCGTTGTTTACCGAAACATCCGGTTTAAGGAGCTTGTCTCCATTCTGAACGACTCGGTCGTCCTGACGTCGATGATCTATTTTATCATCATGACGGCGACGCTATTCGGGTTCCTGGTCACCATGGAACAGCTTGCCGATCGCCTATTGGCCCTCATGACCGCCGTGGACATGAAACCCTGGATGTTCCTTGCCATCATCAATATCTCCGTTTTCATCATGGGGATGTTCCTCACCCCAGGATCCATCATCCTGATTGTGCTCCCCATCGTCTACCCGATTCTGCAAAAATTAGGGATCAGCGGCATCCACTTCGGAATTCTCATGACCATCAACATGGAGCTTGCCTTCCTCACGCCGCCTGTCGGGATGCATCTCTTTGTGATGAGTGCGGTCTGCAAATCCCCGGTCACAGAAGTGGTCAAAGGGGTCTTGCCTTTTCTCATCCTGCTTCTGGTAGGGCTTTTTGTGATTACCTACTTCCCTTGGGTCAGTCTCGTATTTCTGGAACCTGGGAAGTAGGGGCACGGACGGGGCATGCCAAGGGGCGTGGAAAACGAAGTGTGAGACAGAGGTCTTCATAGGAAACAAGAAGGGGCAGGAGGTGGAGGTGTCTATGAGAAGCAACCATGTGAAGCTGATCAGAGTTGTGGACCTGCTGAAAGAGAAGGCCTTGAACGGGCTCATCATCTATTCCGACGGGCTTTCAAGCCTGCTCCGGCCGGCATACCTCCACTATTTTTCGGAGTTCAAACCCCTCGGGCCGAGGAATGCGGTTGTTCTTGACCGGTCAGGCAACATCGCTCTCATCGTGCAACCGGCTTGGGATGGACCTCGGGCCTCTCAAAAGACCTGGATCCCGGATGTACGGGGAAGCTCACAATTCCTCAAGGATCTGACGAAAACCGTCGAGGAGTTCCATCTTCAAGGACCCGTTGGAGTGGTGGGGATGCGGGAGATGAAGGAGGAGGTCTATCTTGGATTGAAGAAAAAGATCGAGTTGAGGCCAGCCGATGAGATCATCGAAGAGATGGTGAGAGAAAAGGGAGAGAAGGAACTGGCTCTGGTGAGAAAAGCTTCCCGGATAGCGGACATCGGGGCAAAGGCGTTCCTCGATTATGCGCGGGTCGGAATCCGTGAATATGAACTCGTTGCCGAAATGGAGTATGCCATGCGCTCCGCCGGTGCCGATGACATCTTTCTGCTCCTGAGCTCTGGCAGGCATAATAGAGAGATGCATGAACCGACGGATCGAAGGCTGGAAAAGGGAGACATCGTCATCGGAGAGATCACGCCTGGCGTGAACGGCCAGTTCATTCAGCTCTGCAGGACGGTTGTTCTGGGAAAGGTAAACCCTGTTCTGGTTGAAAAATACGAGATCCTGATCCATGCCCTGGACGAATCTCTCAAGGAGATCCGCTCGGGCGCCTCTGCTTCCTCCATCACCATCGCCATGAATCGGGTGATCGGCGAAGCAGGTTATGCAAAATACTGCGCTCCCCCTTACATGCGTTCCAGGGGCCACGGCTTCGCGGTAGGATCGATTGCACCGGGCGGAGAGATCGATGACAAGATGAAAGTCAATCTGGAGAAACACCAGGTGATCGCCGTCCATCCCAACCAGTATATCCCGGAAACCGGGTACCTTGCCTGCGGGGAGACCATTCTCGTGACAGACACGGGTGCGGAGCGTCTGAGTGGAATTGAAACAAAACTGTACGAATCAGCTTAGAATCTCAACATTGGGATTTTTTGGAGTTTCGAATTTCGACGTCGAACTTAAGGACAAGGGGTGACCATGGAGACCATGCAACCCGTTTTAAAGAACGGCCGGAATGTCTGGGACAGGGTTAACATGCCGGAGGCGGAGTTCTGCGACCGGCTCAATAAGATTCGAAAAACAATGAAAAGAGAAAACCTCGATCTTCTCCTCCTCTATGGAAACGGATATGATGACTACGGGAATTACTCCTATTTAAGCAATTATGTCATCCGGTTGGCCCGCGGCGCTCTTGTTGTACTACCGATCAAGGGGGAGCCCGCACTGATTTTCGAAGGGGCCTCACGGGGGATCCCTTCGGTCAGAAAGACGACCTGGATCCAAGAGATCAGGGCTGGCGGCGACGCATCAAAGGAATCTGTAAAGTTTCTGGAAGAGAAAAAATGGGTTCCATCCACGGTGGGACTTATCGGAGTCAAGTCTCAGATGCCTTACGATCAACGCGAATTTCTGCGTGATTCCCTAAGGGGATCGAGACTTCTCGACGTCGATCCTCTGCTGAGGGAGATGCGAATGGTCAAATCCTCCCGGGAGATAGATCAGGTCAGGCGGGCAGGACGCATCCTCTCCCGTGCCCTGGCGGTGCTCTCCGAAACGTTTTTTCCGGAAGTGAACGAAAAGACCATGGAGGGCACTCTCTACCGAGAGGCCCGTATTGAGGGTGCGGAGGACTTCCGGGTGATGATCTCAAAACCGAAAAGGGATCAAGGGACCTTCAGTCCTCCTGAAGAGGGAACTTTACTCTCCGGAGAAACAGTGGTTCTCTATCTTGCCGTTGAATTTGAGCGTTACTGGTCAGAGGCGATTCGAACCCTCATCGTGAAGGACAATGGTCTTGTCCCTGTGGAGCGTCAAGATTTGAATGAACGGTATAAAAAGATCATAGAGCTCCTTGAGCCGGGCAAGGCAGCCTCGCAATTCTGCAAAGAGGTCCAAACCCAAATTCGCAAGGAGAAGGCCGAACTCCTGCCTACGTATGGGTTGGGTCAAGGGATTGGCCTGAGCCCCCGGGAATACCCTATCCTCTCAAAAGATGATAAGACGCCTCTGAAGGAAGGTATGTGCCTAACCGTTCGTTTCATCGTGAAGGATGAAGCCCTTGGAGCCGCGATGACTGGGAATACGCTCCTCCTGACAAGGAAAGGGCCTGAGATATTGACCTAAGAAACAAGTCGCGATGAAGCCAATCCAGTGGAGTAAGGAAGAATGTGATGTTCTGGTCATCGGCGGCGGAGGCGCAGGAGCCCTTGCCGCAATCGAGGCCTCGAAAGACGAAAAACTTCATGTCCTCCTCGTAAGCAAGGGGCCCATCGGCATGAGCGGCCTTACGCCCACAGCCAACGGGGGCACGGCAGGGGTAGGGTCCGAGGAAAGCCTCTTCAACCTCATGATTACAACCGGGCGCTACCTGAACGACCAGGATGTTGCCTGGTTTATGGTCAAAGAGATCAAAAATGCGCTGGAGAAGCTGAAGACACTGGATATACAGGTAGTGCCGCTCCGAGGCAGATCGGTTTGCGTCCAAAGCACAGAGACACTTCAAAAACTCCGCCACCATATTGTCCGCAAACAGAACATCCAACTCAGAGAAGAGGTGCTTGTGACGCGCCTTTTCACATCCCATAGTGGCGTCCTAGGCGCAGCAGCCCTGGATCTGGTCACGGGGGAGCTTTTCGCCATAGAAGCCAAGGCGATCGTCCTGGCCACGGGTGGGAGCGCCGGGGAACTCTATCCCCATACAAGCAACAACCCTTTCGGCATATCCACCGATGCCACGGGAACGGGGCACGTCATGGCCTTTCAAGCAGGGGCGGACCTTGTTGATATGGAGATGATCCAGTTCGTTCCCCTTCCGGCAATCCCCCGGGGCCTTTACATTCGGTACTTCCCTGAATTCTGGGAAGGGCCTTACAGGAATCGTTCCGGCGACATCATTGAGGACAACATTTCCCGGTATCCGGCTGCCTCCTACTCTACAGAACTTGTTCACAAACTCTTTCTCGAAATCCAAAAGGGGAATGGCCCAATCTTCATCGACCAGCGGTCGAGTACGGCAATCGATGCGAAACTCTTGATCAACGCATGGGAGCAGAGAAGACAACTCATCAAATCGCAGGGCATCGACCCCCGGAAGAACAAGATTGAAATTGTCCTCGGATCCCATTTCAGCATGGGCGGAGTACGGGTCAATGCTAAAACGGAGACAACCGTCCTTGGGCTTTTTGCACCCGGCGAAATCATGGGCGCCGTCCACGGGGCATGCAGGCTCGCGGGCTACAGTTTTTCGCAGATGATCGTCTTCGGTTTCGAAGCAGGGAAATGGGCGGCAACCTATACGCGGCAGGCGGGCAAAGAGGGTTCGATCCCAAACGAAGAATTGGAACAGGAGGGGCTCCGTCTCCGGAGGTTTATGGAGCCAAAGGAAGAACCATTATCGGTGACTGCCTCAAGGACCGATTGAAGCAGGTGATGGAGCGCTACGTGTTCGTGATTCGCAGCAAGGAAGGTCTCAATGAGGCACTTCGTGAAATCGAAACCATCGAGAGGGATATCCCTCGCATTCAGGTGCCCCGTTTCCTGAGATTCAACCTTGATTGGAAGAGGGCCATCGAATTTCCCCTGGTGGCAGAGGCCGCACGAATCGCCACCTCTGCAGCCCTCGAACGAGAAGAAAGTCGCGGCAGCCATTTTCGTTCTGATTTTGCGGAGGAGGACAACGCCCGTTGGCTTCGCCACACCCTCGCACGGCTTGACGCGGGTAAACTCACGGTCAGCTCTTTCCCGGTAGCACTCGTCCACATGAAGCCGGAGGACCAGCATGCCTGAGATCATTACCGCCTGCATTTTCAGATACGACCCGGACCAGGATGCCCAGCCCCGCTATCAGGAGTACCATGTTCCCGTCGAGGAGGAGATATCCGTCTTGGTCCTCCTAAATAGAATCCAAAGGGAAAAGGACCCAACCTTGAGCTTCAGGAGTTTCTGCTGTGGATTGCAGATGTGCGGGTCCTGTCTAATAAAAATCGATCGCAAGAAGAGGCTTGCGTGCCTGACCCTGGTGAAACCGGGAGAGACGGTTACTCTTGAACCCACCAGTTATCCGGTTAGGCACATCAAGGATCTCGTGACGCAAATCACTCAGAA
>Ga0153916_10003384_pt1 | contig 11866 bp, 6 predicted proteins | sample Opewatmetagenome_FD_109642 | JGI IMG/M metagenome (GOLD analysis project Ga0153916, IMG submission 109642) | Freshwater wetland microbial communities from Ohio, USA - Open water 3 Core 3 Depth 4 metaG | ecosystem: Environmental > Aquatic > Freshwater > Wetlands | place: USA: Ohio, Lake Erie, Old...
AAGGAGAGAAGAGCGAAGGAGGATGCGGAGCGAGTTTCCTCGCTGGGGAAACGAGCGGGCTGACGAATCCCATACCCGAGCCTTCACGGCGTTAAGAACCTGAGTGGGAGCGCGGACATTCCCAAATTGCCCATCATATGATTGGAGATGCTTCCCGGCCCGAATCCCCTTCCTGATTTGTGCTATAATCCGCGGCGGAAGGGCAACGCCTTTACCTGGAGGGTGCTCATGAAACATCTTTTATCCCGAACTGCCGCATTCTTGATCCTGGGCCTCTTGGTGCTGCCTGCTTTCGCCAGCCCGCAGGCTGCTTCCGAGTCCGCCGACAAGGACTACACGGCGAAGATGCTGGAATACACGACGGAAAAGTTCTTCTTAACCGAGTTTGTCGACCACCTGCCCGTGTCGGAGACCGTGCCCTCGCCCTTTAAGATCCTCGGCCATATCGTTGGAGCGCCCGATGTCCTCGACCATTCGGCCGAGATTTATAAGTACATGCGCGCCCTGGACGCGGCGTCACCTCGGCTCCAGGTCTTCTCTATCGGCCCGACCGATGAGGGCCGCGAAATGATCGCCGTTGCCGTCTCCGCTGAGGAGAACATGGCCCGCCTGGAGCGCCTTAAGGAGATCGTGACCCGCCTGGCCGACCCCCGCGGGCTCAAGGACGAGGACGCCGCCAAGATCATCGCGGAGGGAGTTCCAGTCTACTGGATCACCGGCGGCCTTCATTCCCAGGAGACCGGCTCGCCCGAGATGATGATGGAACTCGCTTATCGCCTGGCCGTCGAGGAAACGGATTTTATCCGGGCCATCCGCAAGAATATGGTCGTCCTGATGACGCCGATCCTCGAGGTCGACGGCTGGGACCGGTCCGTCGACGTTTACCTTTATAAGAAGGAGAACAAGGATAAAAAGACTATCCCCCTCGTCTATTGGGGAAAGTATGTGGGCCACGACAACAACCGGGATGCGGTCGGCCTGGGCCTCAAGCTCAGCGAAAACCTGATCAAAGCCTATTTCGAGTGGCATCCGGTCATCATGCACGACCTCCACGAGTCAGTCGCCTATCTCTATACCTCCACGGGAACCGGCCCCTTCAATGCCTGGCTCGACCCGATCACGATCAACGAGTGGGAGGAACTCGCCTTCCTGGAGATTAGCGAAATGACCAGGCGAGGCGTTCCCGGTGTCTGGTCGCACGGGTTCTTCGATGGCTGGGGCGCAAGCTATGCCTTCTCCGTCGCCCATTTTCACAACTCGACTGGCCGGTTCTACGAAACCTTCGGCGGAACCGGTGCGGACACAATGGTCCGAACCGCCGGCGCCGAGGCCAAGCGGGCCTGGTTCCGGCCCAACCCGCCCCTCGAAGCGGTCAAGTGGTCCTTCCGCAACAACATCAACCTCCAGCAGAGTGCCCTGCTGATCGCTCTAAACCATGTCGCCGGCAACCGCAGCCGGTTCCTGGAAAATTTCTACCTGAAGAGCAAACGGTCCGTGGCCAAGGCGAGGACGGAAGGCCCCGCCGCCTACGTCATCCCCGGCGATATCAAGCGCTCCCTCGCCGCCGGACGCCTCGTCAACCTCCTCCGCAAAAACGGCGTTGAGGTCCATGTCGCGAGCGCGGAAATTACGGCGGGAAAGGACAAGTACCCGGCCGGGAGCTACGTCGTCCGGATGGACCAGCCGTACAGCCGCTGCGCCGACATGCTCCTCGACACCCAGTACTACAACCCCAATGATCCGCGCCCCTACGACGACACGGGCTGGACGCTGGGGCCGCTCCACAACGTCAAGACGGTCCGGGTTACGGAGACGAAGATTCTCGATGCGGCCATGTCCCTTCTCAACAAAGATGTCATGATAGAGGGCCAAATCCTGGGCAAAGACAAGGCAGTCGCTTTTGCCGTCAACCACACGGCAGAACCCGAGCTCGTCACGTTCCGCTACCGGCTCAAAGACGTCAAGATGCTGACTGCGGAAGACGGTTTCAGCCAGGGCAATGTCAAGTTCGCCTCCGGAAGCTTTGTCATTCCCAGGGAAGGGAATCCGGCCGACCTCGAAACCCGGCTCGGCGCAGCCGCGAAGGACCTCGGGCTCAAGGTCTATCGGCTGGCCGCTCTTCCCGGTATCAAGACTCATGACCTTGATGCCCCGCGCCTGGCCATCCTCCACTCCTGGCTGAACACCCAGGAAGAAGGTTGGTACCGCCTGGCCCTAGACAAGCTGGAAGTTCCCTATTCCTACATTCCCCTCCAGGAAATCCGGGATAACGAGGACCTCCGGGCGAAGTACGACGTCATCATCTTCCCTCCGGCCGGAATGCTGGGCAAGAGCCAGAGGATCGTTAACGGGATCGGGGGCGAGAACTCCATCCCCTGGATGAAGACCGAGAAATACCCCCATCTTGGCGGCCCTGATTCGCGCGAGGATATCCGAGGCGGCATAGAGCTCAAGGGGATCGTCCATCTCCGACAGTTTATCGAGCAGGGAGGATTGTTCGTCCCGATCACGTCCATGGCCGAATTGCCGATCAGCTATGGCCTCGTCGAAAGCGTCGCCGTGGCGAAAACCCAGAAGCTCAAGGTCACCGGCTCGGTCCTGAGCGCGAACATCACGGACATGCTCAGCCCAATAGGCTACGGGTACGACCGTAACCTGGGTGTCTATTTCAGTGGTGGCCCGGTGTTCGAGACCGGGATCAAGGCCGTAACTGGAATGGATTTCGACGAAATGTTGAACGGCGGCGCTTCAGGGGGCCGTCCCTCGGGACGCGGAGGCCTCAAGGACCCGGACGTCATCCAGGGCCGTGTCCAGAAAGCCGGAAACGTTCAGGGAGCCGGGACGGGCATCCCCGCTGAGTACAAGGAGATGTTCAACCTCTACATGCCGCCCGACTTGAAGACCGTGCGCGTCGTTATGCGGTTTGACACGACGGATAAGCTGCTGGTTTCCGGAATGCTGGACGGAGGTGAAGAACTGGCCAACAAACCGGCCATTGTCGATGTGCCGGTAGGCAAAGGGCACGTCGTCCTCTTCGCTCTCAACCCGATGTGGCGCCAGCAGACGCTGGGGAGTTTCTTTCTTCTTTTCAACGCCGCCCTGAATTATAAGAACCTGGACGCCGGCCGGCCCCAGCCCGCGGCAAATAAAAAAGAAGGATCGGAAAAATAGGACTGTCCCGATTTTACTTTATTGGCTGAGCGAAAAGGGTCTGCTCTGAGCATGGGCTTGTTTCCCTCTTGACATGGGCCATAAGATCGAGATATATTTCTTAGCGGATCGATGGAATCGTCAAAAAAACAATCTTTATTAAGGGGGTGAAAATACGAAATATAAAGCACATCCAGCCATTCATAAAGGAAATCGAAGCGTCGATTTCCAAAGGAACAATCAACAAATTGAAGGAGGGTAAAATGAAATTCAGAGCCACCGTTTGCTTGGGGCTCCTCCTGTGCCTCTTGGCGCCTCTGGCCTTCACACAATCCAAAGAGACGGGCGCGATTGTCGGCAGTGTGAAAGATGAAGAAGGCACAGGGCTGCCCGGAGTGACGGTCACGGTCACGAGTTCGAACCTCATGGGCGCGAGGACCTTTATGACCAACGTTCAAGGGGAATACCGCTTCCCCGCACTTCCTCCCGGAGAATATGTGGTCAAAGCCGAGCTCCAGGGCTTTGCGACAGTCGTCCAGGAAAACGTCCGACTGACGACGACGACCCGCCTGACGATCGACTTTACTCTGAAACAGACGGCCGTGGAAGAGCAAGTCACGGTTATCGCCCAATCCCCGACCGTCGACATCAAGTCCTCGGAGACCGCCTCAGTCACTCTCAGCAATGAAATCCTGAGAAATATCCCCTACTCCCAGTTTACGTCGGAAATCGTCAACCTGGCCCCCGGGGTCGCCGCTGATGCCAACGTGGCCTATGGGGCCCAAGATGGAACGGGAGTCGCCTATTCTATGGACGGAGTGAATGTCGCCGACCCCGAGGGAGGCACGGCCTGGGTTTTCGTCGATCACAACATCATCGAGGAAGCCAAGGTCATGGGTATCGGACTCCCCGCCGAGTACGGGAACTTCACGGGCGTCATCTTCAACATCATTACGAAATCCGGCGGGAACCAATTCTCGGGGCACATGGAGTTCGATTTCCAGGGAAAAAAGGACGACAAGCCAGCCGGTTTCTGGCAGCAGGACAACAACCAAAATTATATCGGCGACTTCCCCGACCTGAGCTCGCCGCGCTATAAGTTCTACGACGCCAATGTCCACCTTGGGGGGCCGATCAAGAGGGACAAGGTCTGGTTCTATCAGGGCTTCCAATTCCAGCACTTTGACGATTATGCCACAGGCTTCCCCGAACCCCGCGCCTACGACCAGCCCCGGTCCTTCACTAAGATCACGGCGCAGCTGACTCCCGCCACGAACATGATGTTCGGGTTTGAAATAGACACCTACGACGGCAAGAACAGAGGAGCCAGCGCCACCACAGCGCCGGATGCGGTCGTCAACCAGAAATCCCCGGAAGTCGTCGGCAACTTCAGCTTGACGCACATCTTCAACCCCAAGACCTTCATCGATGTGAAGGCCGCCTATTTCTGGGGCTATTACTACCTCGAACCGGAGACGGGAAGGGATACCTATTCCCATTTTGATATCGACCAAAACAAGCTCCTGTACAACTCCGGATACTACTATCTGGCCGACCGCACCCGGCTCCAGGCGAACGTCAGTATGACCCACTATGCCGAGGATTTTATCACCGGAAACCACGACTTCAAGTTCGGCGTCGAGGTTGAGCGCTCCACCTGCCGGAGCCGGTTCGGCTACACGGGATCGGGCGGGCCGCTCGGGAACAACGTCTACTACATTGATTACTTGAGCTATAACCAGAGCTATGGTTACGACACGGCCAACTACATCGCTTACCAGTACGAGGGCTACGACTTCGACAGCCCGTACACTCGGCTCGAAGGATTCGCCCAGGACTCCTGGCAGATCATCCCCCGCGTCAACCTCAACTTCGGCGTCCGTGTGAGTCGAAACTGGGGGCAGATCAAGGACGTGGGCAACGTCTGGAACAGCAGCCGGATCGCCCCGCGCCTCGGGTTCACCTTCGACATCTTCGGCGACAAGAGCACGGTTTTTAAAGCCCACTGGGGACAGTTCACGGAAGGGATGTTCGCCGCCTACCATAACCGGCTCTCGACCAAGTGGTTCGACTACATCACCTACTATTGGGACCTCGCTGCCGGGGAATGGTACGAAGCCGAGAGGATTGAGCAGAACTGGAAGCTCCAGGACGGCATCAAGCATCCCTACATGGACCAGTTCACGGTCAGCGTGGAAAGGGAACTCTTTAGAGACGCCTCTGTTTCCGTGAGCTATATCTACCGGAACTGGAAGAACATCATGGGGGTCTACGATACTCTAGCCCAGTACGAGGCCATCAACCAACCCGTCTCGCTTATCGGCAAGGACTTCACCATCTACGAGCTGACGTCTGGAAACGCCCACGAATTCATGATAGAGAACATTAAAAGAGGGGCTGACCGGCCTTACTATCTGGGGGACGCCTACCGGAAGTATCAAGGCGTCGAGTTCCTCTTCAACAAGCGCTTCTCGAACAAGTGGCAGTTGATGCTCTCCTACATATACTCCAGGACCAAGGGGACGATCGACAACGGCTGGGGAGATGATATCGGCTGGAACGGCCGGAATAACCAGCAGGCGGGCGACCCGAATTTCTGGATCAATGCCGACGGCTATGCCAGCGTCGACCCGACCCACATGCTCAAGGTCCAGGGGACGTACATCCTGCCGTTCGACATCAGCTTCAACGCCTATCTCCGGGCAATATCCGGGTGGACATGGACACAGAGGTACAGGACGAGACCGCTGGCTCAGGGAAGAGTAACCTTCTTTACCGAACCCCGGGGCACAGATCGCTATGACACGCAGACGAACCTCGACCTCCGGCTGGAGAAGATCTTCACCCTCGCCGCGAAGTACAGGTTGGGCCTGATGATCGATGTTTTCAATGTATTCAACGCCAATACCATCACGAGTTGGGGGACACGCGTAGGCTACGACTGGGTCCTGGATCCCGCTGATCCGGATTACACGCCGTCCAGCCAAGGACACGATCTTTATGGGATCGTCAACCCGCGGCAGGTCCGTCTTGGAATCCGGCTGATATTCTAGTCCGGAATCTCGACGAGTCTGAAGGGTGGCGGGTTTCGTCCCGCCACCCCCTTTTATTTCTATCGCTATCCTATTTGACAAGCGGAGAGGTCCATCATATATAAAGTGCCATGACCTCCCGGGAACGGGTGCTCACGGCCTTCGCCCATCGAGAGCCTGACCGAGTTCCTGCCTGGTGCGGGGCCTCGCCCGAGTTCCGGGAGCTGGCCCGCCGTCACCTCGGTCTTCGCGATGACGAATCGCTCTCGCTCCACCTCGGGGATGATTTCCGCCGGGTGTACGCCAAGTTTGCGGGCCCTGAACGCCGCGCCCCGGCCGCCGGCTTGACTCATCCCGTAGCAACCTCGCGCACCCCGTTCGGCATCGAGCGGCGCGGGTACGGATACGGACAGCCGCTGGGCCATCCCCTGGCGGACGCCCTCACCCGGGCCCAAATCGAGGAGTATCCCTGGCCGGACCCGGGTTGGATGGACGTCTCGCTTGTCCGCGCGGAGGCTGTCGAATGGAGCGGCCAATTCGCCCTCCTGGGCGGGGACTGGTCTCCATTTTACCACGATGCCATTGACCTTCTCGGCATGGACCGGTTCATGCTTCTTCTCTATGACGCTCCGGACCTCATCGACTCCGTCCTCAAGCGCATCGTCGACTATTATTGGGAAGTCAGTCGGCGGATTTTCGAAGCCGCCCGCGGTGCGATCGACATCTTCTTTATCGGGAACGATTTCGGCACCCAGAACGGACCCGTGGTGAGCGAGGCGCTTTTTCGGCGCTTCTTCCTGCCGCACCTGAAGCGGCTCGTAGGCCTGGGTCATGATTTCGGGCTCAAGGTCATGCTCCACTGCTGCGGGGGGTTCGCCCCCCTCATTCCGGCGTTGATCGAGATCGGCCTAGACGCCCTCCAGTCGCTCCAGCCGGATGCGCGCGGTATGGAACCCGGGCGCCTCAAGCGCGATTTCGGCGACAGGATCGTCCTCAACGGCTGTATCGACACCCATCACGTCCTGATCAAGGGCCCGCCGGACCTCGTCCGGCGACAGACACGCAAGATTCTAGATGTCATGAAGCCCGGCGGCGGATATGTCGTCTCGCCGAGCCATGACTATCTGCTGCCGGAGACGCCCGTAGAAAACGTCCTGGCGATGTATGAGACGATCCGAGAATATGGCCGGTACTGATGATCAGAAATTGATTATTCTAAGGAGGTCGGGGAGATGAAAAAAGATCGATCGACATTTCCTGCTTTTGCCGTCGTCATCGCCATTGGATTTTCTCTTTTTTGGCTCTGGTCGTGCGCGTCCCAAAAGCCGGCTGAAAAAGCCGCGGCGGCCGGCCCTCCCGCCGTCACCCTGCTGCCCGAGGACCAGGTGCGGCTGTCCAACGACCCCCAAAAAACCGAAATCTTCCGGGACGCCGGCCTGGGATTGTTCATCCACTGGGGCCCGAACTCGCAAATGGGGACGGAGATCTCCTGGCCGCTCAACAATGCGTCCGACGACTACATCAAGAAGTATTACGCGCTGGCCGAAACGTTCAACCCCGTGCTCTTCGACGCCGCCGGATGGGCGCGGCTGGCCAAGCTCGCCGGCATGGAGTATGTCGTCTTCACCTCCAAGCATCATGACGGCTTCTGCATGTTCGACACGGCCTACAGCGACTTCAAGATCACCCGCACTCCCTACGGCAAAGACATCGTCGCCCAGATTGCTGAGGCTTTCCGCAAGGAAGGAATCCTGGTGGGCTTTTACTATTCGCCGGGGGACTTCCGCTACCAGTACGAGACCGGACGCCGCAGCCAATTCCTGATGGCCCCCGATTTCGAATCGGAGGCGCTGTTTGGCCCGCTCCAGAAGCCTTTCGCCGATTACGAGCGCGGCCACGTGGAAGAATTGCTCACGCACTACGGCGACATCTTCATGCTCTGGTTCGACGGCCGCTGCGAGCCGCTCAAAAAGCACGCCTGGCGGGTGAGGCAGGACATCTTCATCGGCCGCGGCGAGATCCCGACGCCCGAGCAGGAGATCCCCGGCCGGCCTGACGACCGGGCCTGGGAGAGCTGTCTGACGACGAGCTGGCAGTGGGCCTACCAGCCCAACCCGGACATCCGGACCGCCCGAGAGGTCATCAAGAACCTGATCCACATCAGGGCGCGGGGCGGGAACATGCTTCTCAACGTCGGGCCGCGGCCGGACGGACGGATCGCTCCGCCGGACGAAGACCTGCTCCGCGAGCTCGGATTGTGGATGATGCTCTATGGAGAAGCGATCAAGGGGGTGCGGCCGTGGAGCGTGACTAACGAAGGAGATGTCTGGCTGACCTGCAGCCGCGGCCAGGAGACGGTGTATGCGTTCGCCGACCTCGAATACGGGCTGGAAGGGATAAAGGCGCCTGCCGGGTGCCGGTTCACCCTGAAATCCGTGAAGACAACTCCGGAGACTCAGGTCTTAGTGCTGAGCCAGACCGGCGGCTGTGAATGGACGGAGGATGCGAACGGACTTCATATCAGTGTCTCTCGAGAGCACACCATTCAGCTCATCAAGAATCCGCTGCTCAAAGCGGGGCTGAAGCCGGACGATAAAACCGCACCTTTGACCTGGGGCCCGGACTGGCCGGTCGCCGTCAAAATCACTAAGGTCAGGCCGGGATGAGGCCACGAAAAAGGAGGTCAAAATGAACTTGAGAGGATTCGTCGAGAACTCTGCGCTCATCATGATATTCCTGGGAGCGGCGTTGCTCCTGGCCAAGGTCTCGGGACAGCCGCGGCCGTCTGTTCAACGCTACGGAATGATCATCGGGCTCAAGCCGGAAAAGATCGCCTATTACAGAGAGCTCCATGCCGCCACCTGGCCCGGAGTGCTCAAGATGATCAGGGAGTGCAACATCCGGAACTACTCGATCTACCTCAAGGAGGTCGAGCCCGGAAAGCTCTTCCTCTTCTCTTATTTCGATTACACGGGGAACGATTTCGAAGCCGATATGGCCAAGATGGCCGCTGACCCGACCACCCAAAAATGGTGGAAAGAAACCGACCCCTGCCAATTTTCGATCGCGACCCATGGCCCAAAGGAGTGGTGGAGCCGGATGGAGGAAGTCTTCCACACGGACTGAGCTCCGGGCGGCCAGGGAGTGACCGAGGGGACAGATGGCAAAGCTGAGCATGGCCTGGCCGGATATCGCGGTCATCTTCCTCTATCTGGGCGGGATCGTCGGGCTCGGACTCTGGGCCTGGTTCCGCCGCAAGAGGACGGCGACCTCTGCGTCGGCCTATTTTCTGGCTGGAGGGACGCTGCGCTGGCCGGTGATCGGCCTGGCGCTCTTTTCCACCAATATCTCCACCGTCCATCTCGTCAGCCTCGCCCAGGAAGGCTATGTCAACGGGCTTGCCTACGGGAACTTCGAATGGATGGCCGCCTTCCTTTTGATCGTCCTGTCCTTCTTTTTCGCACCGTTCTACATCCGGTCGCGGGTGGCCACCCTGCCCGATTTTCTGGAGCGCCGCTACAACCGGGCCTGCCGGGATTGGCTGGCGGTGCTGTCCATTTTATCGGCCGTGTTCATCCACATCGGTTTCTCGCTCTATACCGGGGCCGTGGTGCTCAAGGGGCTGTTCGGGATCGATATCAACATGAGCATCATCGTCACAGCCGCGCTCACCGGGATCTACACCATCACCGGCGGCCTGCTGGCCGTGGTCATGACGGAATCGGCCCAGACGATCATTCTGATCGGAGGTTCGGCCTGCGTCCTGGCCGCGGGCCTCAGCTCTGTCGGCGGCTGGAGCGGGCTGGCCGCTTCGGTCGAGCCGGTCAAGCTTACCATCCTGCGGACCGCCGCCGAGACGCCTTCCCTGCCCTGGTATTCTGTCTTCCTGGGCTACCCCATCATCGGCCTCTGGTATTGGTGCGCCGACCAGACCATCGTCCAACGCGTCCTCGGAGCCAAGGATGAAAGAAACGCCCGGATCGGCCCCCTCTTCACCGGCTTTATCAAGATACTGCCGGTGTTCCTGTTCGTGCTGCCGGGCCTCATCGCCGGCGGCCTCGTTCGCCAGGGAAAGCTCCCGGCCATCAACGATTCAGCGGACACCTATTCGGTCCTGATCAACCATCTGTTGCCGGTCGGTCTGAAAGGTGTCGTCGCGGCGGCGCTGCTCGCCGCCCTGATGAGCACCGTTTCCGGGGCCCTGAACTCCATCTCCACACTCTTCAGCCTTGACCTCTACAAGAGGTGGCGGCCGCAGACACCTGACCGCCGGCTGACTTACATCGGCCGGATCGTTACGTTCATCGGGATGGTGCTGGCTATCCTCTGGTCGCCCCTGATCAGCCACTTCCAGAGCATCTTCCAAGGAATCGTGGCCCTGATCTGCTACATCGCCCCGCCCATTACGGCCGTCTTCCTATGGGGAGTTCTTTGGAGACGGGCCTCGGCGGCCGGGGCTCAGGCCACACTGTCTATCGGTTCGGCGCTGGGCCTTGCGGTTTTTTTCCTGGATTGGTTCAAGGACAAGACAGGATGGAACATCCCCGCGATGATGGCCACTTTCTACCTCTTCGCCATCTGCTCGATTATCCTGGCCGTCGTCTCTCTCTTCAAACCTCACCGGCACACCTCGGAGAGTGAAAAGCTTGTATGGTCAAGCCCGCTGGCAGCACTGCGGAGCGGAACTGGATCGGAAGGCCTGGACTACAGACTCGTCGCCCTCCTGCTGTTCGTGGTGATGATCGTCCTCTACGTCGTCTTCGCTTAATAAGGGGGACACAATACTTAATTCAGGTTAAAGAGCGCTATCATACTCTTGGGAATTAAGTTTTGTGTCCCCCTAATTTGAGCTAGTAGACGCATTCCCGCACGGCCTCGGCATAGGCCCGCAGGTTTTCAGGCGGGGTTTCGAAAAAGTGATCGCAGCAGGAGAGGATGTACCCGCCCTCGTACCCGACTCTCTCAAAGAGCCGGAAAACCATCGCCCGGATATCCTCTTTTGTCCCTGTCGTCAGGACGTTGAATTGGTCGAGCCCGCCGATGAGGGCCAGACGCCGGGCGACCTTCGCCTTGTACTCCCACGGCTCCTGGTTGCCGCCGATCGACAGGGGAGCCAGCGTCTCCGAGGCGTCACACCCGTTGGCCACGATCAACTCCTCGATCCCCTTTGTCCCGCCGCAGGTATGATAGACAACGGCGAAGCCGAGCGAATGCAGGGCCTCGTGCATTTTCCGGTCGTAGGGCAGACAGAACTTCTCATGGAGGGCCGGCGAGATGAGCGTCGATGAAGCCGCGCCGCCTCCCGTTTCGATGAGGTCGAACCGGGCTCCTCTCATGGTCGCGATAAAGCTCAGTTTCTTCTCGAGGAGGATACGGAGGAGCTCGTGCACCCATTCGGGCTGGTCGAACGACCGCAATATCAGCTCCTGGATAGCGATGAGGCAGGCGGCATGCTGCCAGCAGCCGGCCTGGTCCCCCCAGACAAACCCGCGCAGGATGCCCCGATCGCCGATAAGGTCCCAGGCCCGGTTCACGGCCGCCGGATCGAGGCGCGGGACGGGCATGTATTTTTCAATCAGGCGGATATCTTCGTCCCGCTTGATCAGGTACTCGGTGATCCAGGTCGTCGTCCGGTCCCCCGCCGTCTTGTAGGTCAGCGTCCCCCCCGGCGTCCGGATGGTGTG
>Ga0153916_10003385_pt1 | contig 11865 bp, 10 predicted proteins | sample Opewatmetagenome_FD_109642 | JGI IMG/M metagenome (GOLD analysis project Ga0153916, IMG submission 109642) | Freshwater wetland microbial communities from Ohio, USA - Open water 3 Core 3 Depth 4 metaG | ecosystem: Environmental > Aquatic > Freshwater > Wetlands | place: USA: Ohio, Lake Erie...
CATCACTCCACAGTTCCGGTCATGGGTTTAGTGATAGTTAAGTACTCTTTAAGTCATTAGAACGGTAGATAATTATCCCACATACTTTCGGGGCATGTCAATCAATGTATCATCGACCACCAGGATGAATCCCTCTAAAAGGTACTTGACATCGAACGAATGTTCTGGTATTATATATTTATAGAACAACTGTACTGATTAACATTTTCGGAGGTAAAGTATGACACCCAGACGGCGAAGCGCAACATTAACCGACCCTCAAATTAAAGTATTGAAGGTTATCGAAGATTACCAAAATACCAACGGATTTCCCCCTTCCATTCGTGATATCCAGGATATGGGTAAATTTTCTTCGACATCCGTTGTAAATTACTATTTGGAGCAGCTTGAAACGATGGGGCATATTAAGCGCTCTGGACGGGTTTCGCGTGGCATTCGCTTGGTTCACCCATTTTCAGAGCTCGCCCAAAGTGCGAACCGGACGATCCAAAATGTTCGCGAGTCTGTTCAACAGGTATTACGCATCCCAGTCATGGGACGTATCTTTGCTAGTGAACCCGTGCCTGTTCCCTCATCAGACTTTGCTTATCTCGATGCAGAATCAGTCGTTAGTGTTGCTCGCAGCATGTTGCCAGCTCGCGAAAAAGTTGACGAGTTATTCGCTTTGGAAGTCAATGGGGATTCGATGATTGATGCGATGGTGAACGACGGGGATATCGTCATTATGAAACCAGCTAAGGATGTTCACAATGGAGACCTGGTGGCAATTTGGTTACGTGATAAGGATGAGACCACCCTCAAGTACTTCTTCCTGGAAGATGGGAAAGTCCGCTTGCAGCCGGCTAACCCAACCATGAAACCAATCTACATAGATGATCCGGCCACCGTCGACATCCAGGGCAAAATTGTGATGATCATCCGCCCATGTGAGATGTCGCTTCTATAAGTTAATTATCTTGGGCATTTGAATGCTGAAACCTCTACTCAGGTTTCAGCATTTTTTTAATCTTGAACACCTCGCTAAAGATCACCGAGGGTGAAAAGGAAATTCTATTAGCTAGGATCCCCTGATTCTTGAACTACCGAACATCTGGTAGAATTCCTTTTATGCTCCAACCAGGGAAGGTTTCATCCATTCCGTTATCAAAACGGTTCCTAGATTTATCATTGGCGATAGTCGGGCTCCTGATATGGACTCCATTGATGGTGTTCATTTCTTTGCTTGTTTGGGTTTACATTGGTACGCCAATCATTTTCCGACAAAAACGCCCAGGATATCATGCAAAGCCATTTTGGGTTTATAAATTTCGCACAATGACCAATGACCACGATGCCCAGCATAATTTGCTTCCCGATGAGAAGCGAATCACCCGCCTGGGTTATTTTTTAAGATCGACCAGTTTGGATGAATTACCAGAGTTGTTCAATGTCCTGCGGGGTGAAATGAGCTGGGTCGGTCCTCGCCCGTTACTCATGCAATACCTGGAGCGATATTCATCCGAACAAGCCCGCAGGCATGAGGTGCTGCCAGGAATCACTGGATGGGCACAAGTAAATGGTCGTAATGCATTGACATGGGAAGAGAAATTCAAATTGGATGTCTGGTACGTTGATCACTGGTCATTCTGGTTGGATATCCGGATATTGTTACTTACGGTAGTAAAAGTCCTCCGGCGGGAAGGAATTAACCAGCCTGGTCAGGCAACGGCTGAGGAATTCATGGGCGATCATGACTCCTAACTTAGGTGAGATCGCGGCACTCCTGACAGCAATGTGCTATTCGGTATCATCGATATTTTTTACAACCGCTGGGAAGAAATTTGGTCCCCTCGTCTCGAATCGACTAAGGCTCGTCGTTGCCATTTTATTGCTTGCTATAACCCATTGGATCGTTTTTGGAATTCCTATTCCATTAAATGCCGGGATAGAACGCTGGTTTTGGTTAGGGGCCTCCGGCATAGTGGGTTTAGCCATAGGGGACCTATTTTTATTCCAGGCGTATATTTCGATTGGCCCAAGGTTAGGTCTCTTATTCTTGAGTTTATCTCCAGCTTTGGCATCCCTTCTGGCCTGGCTCTTCTTGGGAGAGACCCTGAGCAGGGGTAATATTTTGGGGATCATCTTGACTCTGGCTGGCATCGCTTGGGTTGTATTGGAAAGCAATACGAATGGGAACTCCTCAGGAGGTAATCAAACCAAAGTACTTCATAAAATGAATGTAAAGGGCATTATCGCAGGATTGATTGCTGCTGCAGGTCAGGCATTTGGTGTAGTTCTTGCCAAGATTGGCTTGGGAAATAATTTCCCAGCCCTCTCAGGGAATGTAATCCGTATGTCTGCAGCATTCCTGGCTCTATGGTTGGTCACGGTCATACAAGGTCAGGTGATATCCACTGTCCAACAAGCGAATTACCAAAGATCGGGTTTATTGTTTATCGTGGGTGGAGCGATTTTTGGACCTTTAATCGGAGTATCATTATCATTATTTGCCATTCAAAATACCAATATTGGTATCGCTAGCACATTAATCGCCTTACCCCCAATATTTTTCTTACCAATCGGTTACTTTATATTCAAAGAGAAAATATCCTGGCAGGCTGTCGCAGCAACATTTATGGCTATCACCGGGGTAGGATTACTTTTTTGGTTATAGGCATATAATTATCCAGGCTATGGAATCAAATAATACTTTATATCGCGCTCTTTATCGTATTCGTAGGTTTGAAGAAACTGTCCTGGATAATTTTTCTCGGGGCTCATTCTTTGGCACAACTCATACCTCCCTCGGACAAGAAGCTAATGCAGTGGGTGTCCTTGCCCACATTCAGGAGAATGATATTGTTTTTAGTAATCATCGCAGTCATGGTCACTTTCTAGCCTATGGGGGGGATCCCCAAGCATTATTTGCAGAGTTAATGGGACGGGTAACGGGTGTGTGCGGTGGCAGAGGTGGATCGCAGCATCTACATTGGCGTAACTTTTACTCCAACGGCATTCAGGGTGGGATTATCCCAATTGCCACGGGTATGGCATTGGCAGAAAAATATAAGCTGTCGGGATGTGTGACGATCGCATTTCTTGGAGATGGCACATTAGGTGAGGGGATTATCTATGAGGCATTCAACATGGCTTCATTGTGGAAGGTTCCCGTTCTGTATGTCCTCGAAAACAATCATATCGCCCAGACTACAAGGATTGAGCTAGCCATGGCTGGGGATATCTCTGGACGCTTCAGCGCATTTGGAATTCCATCACACCAGCTTGTTTCTTCAGATATCCTTGAGATTCTGCCTGTTGCTTCGCACTTGCTCTCTCGAGTCCGTCAGGAAGAATCACCCTACGCGTTGATCCTCGATACCCATCGCTTCGGTCCCCACTCGAAAGCTGATGACACGCGTGACGTTGAATCGGTTAATAAATTACGCCAGGATTATGATCCTATACAAATCCATGGTCGCCGGTTGGATGTTATCGAAAAAACCCTCATCGAATCTAATGTTGAAGAAGAGATCAAAACCGCCTTTGAAAAAGCATCTAAGGATCCATTCCCTGGTGGAATTGCTAAATAGCTTACCAAAATATTCCCTCTTGTGATTCTCCTCATTCGCCGATTTCCCAGCTATCTACGAATTGCTCATCCTGCTAGCACCACAGATCTACTTATCGGGTGAGATTATCCTATAGGTCGATTCTCCCAGTCAGCTGGCGGTATCGCACTTGTTGTGCAAGAGATCAAATTTTTACTGGATCATATCTCTGGTTAGCAAATAATGTGCTTGATATCCAGGAATTTACCAACACTACAGCTTTGTTAAGTTTAGCGTAAATAATCCTAATTGCGCTATAGTTCGGCTTTCTCTTATCGATGATCGGGCATTTTTGAGTTTTATAATGTAGTCCCATCTTTTCCGATTTTTCTAATCAAACCGATTTAATGCCATATTAAATTCATCTAGGGTAGTATTGATGAATGAGGCTGGGGTTGGTAGATTTCTTGGAGGGATAGATTGGAGGATATTTCAGGTTTTTTTTAAGTGCTGTTTTTCATAAGAGTGTAATGCTATCTAGTATGAGCTAATTAATAGGGGAAAGATTAAGAATGATTGTCAATAATTAACAATCATTGACAATGAATATTGAAAATGCTACAATTTTTATAACTGGTCAGACCACTTACCAGTTCATAGAAGCATATTAAAGAGGTATATATGATAGATTGGTCTCCACCTAATCGTCCAGCAATCTATGCCGAGAAATCCCTCATAACAGCCATTCTCAATGGCGATTATCCACCTGGCTCAATTCTTCCTTCAGAACGCGAGCTGGCGGGAAAACTAGGTGTGACTCGCCCAACTCTGCGTGAGACCCTTCAAAGATTGGAACGCGACGGCTGGTTTACCATCCAGCAAGGGAAATCAACTCGCGTAAATGATTACTGGAGAGATGGGGGTTTAAATGTACTTAATGCGCTGGTGCGTTATGGAGAAAAATTATCGCCTGAATTCATCCCGGATTTGCTTCAAGTACGTTTGGCACTTGCCCCGGAATACACACGTCAAGCAGTAGAACAGTCACCGGATCAGGTATCCAAATGCTTGCAGGATTCCACAGTGCTACATGACAACCCTGATGAATTTGCCTCGTTTGATTGGCGACTGCATTATTCATTAACCATAGCTAGTGGAAATCCGATATTTACCTTGATTTTGAATGGTTTTTCTGGCTTTTATGAACAAATGGCGAGCATCTATTTTTTGCATTCCGATTCACGAAATGCTTCTATGGAATTTTACCAATCGCTAAATATTGCCGCAAATCGAAATGATTCTGTCGAGGCTGAGAATATTACCCGCCTCATGATGAAAAAAAGCATCGAGCTTTGGAAATCTCACTCTGGAGGTGCGTTATGAGACGTTGGAATGGGTGGGGAGACGATTCAATCGGTTATTCTGTCCCTACGTCCGCGATCTCATTTTTATCTCGTCTGGTTGGGCCTGGTCACCCTCCAAAGGATATGAGCTTACAAGAAGTTTTAGGCCGCGTTCCAAAATCACGACTGCCTAAGCATTCTTTAGTGTCAACAGACCCTCTTACACGTCTAGTACATGCTCGTGGACAAAGCTTTCCAAATTGGGTCGACCTGCGTACTGGTCAGATTAGCTCTTTCCCAGATGGTGTGGCATACCCAATGTCTACGGACAATGTGACCGAGCTAATTCAATATGCGCGTCGGGCTGACATTCACCTGATCCCTTATGGTGGCGGTACAAGTGTGGTTGGTCACATCGATTCAATTAAAAGTAAAATCCCCATTTTAACCATTGATATGAGCCGGATGAACTGCCTGCTCGACATTGATTCTCAAAGCCTGTTAGCAACTTTTCAAGCGGGAGTATCTGGACCAGATTTGGAAGCCCAATTACGCGCCCGCGGTTTTACCCTTGGTCATTTTCCCCAATCTTTTGAGCACTCCACATTAGGGGGTTGGGTAGCTACTCGGTCAAGTGGACAGCAATCCTTGCGTTATGGTCGGATTGAAAAGTTATTCGCAGGTGGCAGATTAGTAACCCCGGTCGGTGAGCTTATATTGCCATCATTCCCTGCCTCCGCTGCAGGACCTGACCTACGGGAAATGGTGCTTGGATCAGAAGGTAGGCTTGGCATCCTCACTGAGGCTTGTATCCGCCTTAGTCCAATTCCAGAAAACGAAGAATTCCACGCGGTCTTCTTTCCCGATTTTCAACACGGGGTCGAAGCCGTTAAACAGATTCTCAAGGCTGGTTTATCCTTGTGCATGCTGCGTTTGAGCACCCCAAACGAAACTATAACCACCCTTGCTCTGGCCGGACATGTAACTGTGATAGGTGCATTAGAACGATTATTAGCAATTCGTGGCGTTGGAGAGGGGAAATGCATGCTTCTGCTCGGGATTAGCGGTAAATCGACCCTGGCCCGCACAAATCGAAGTGAGGCATTAAATATCACTGCCAAATTGAGCGGTGTGCATGTTGGTAAAACCTTCGGAGAACAATGGCATAAAAACCGTTTCCGAACACCTTACTTGAGAAATACGCTTTGGGAGATGGGCTATGGTGTGGATACATTGGAGACTGCAACTGATTGGGTAAACACACCAAGGATGGTCGATCAGATTGAGACAGCCCTCCGAAATTCCATAGCAGATTTTGGAGAACGAGTCCACATTTTCACACATCTATCCCATGTATATCCATACGGGTCTTCCATCTACACAACCTACCTCTTCAGGCTGGCATTAGATCGAGAAGAGACCCTTGCACGATGGCGAGGAATGAAATCTGCTGCTAGTCAAGCAATCACCGCTCTTGGCGGCACAATCAGCCACCAGCATGGTGTCGGCTTGGATCATTTACCTTACCTTGCTGCAGAAAAGGGTACTTTGGGTATGGCCGCCATATCAGCGTTGTGTCACCAATTTGACCCAAAAGGCATAATGAACCCGGGTAAGTTGGTGGGGTCAATGTAATTGATTTGGATTCATAATGAGAATTCGTACTGGAGCGTTGGCTATGTGGGATAACGAATGGCGTAATAAAATTTGGCAATCGATCGGCAGCCCTTGGGATATCATCGTTATCGGGGGTGGGATTACCGGCGCTGGCATCCTGCGTGAAGCCACGCGGCTCGGAATGCGTGTTTTGTTAGTCGAGCAACATGATTTCGCATGGGGAACTTCCAGCCGTTCTTCCAAATTGGTGCATGGTGGTTTTCGTTACCTCAAAGAGGGGAAGCTTATGCTTACCCGCGACTCCGTGCATGAAAGGCAGCAACTACTTCATGAAGGACCCGGCTTGATCGATCCGTTGGGTTTTCTTCTCACTGTTCATAAAGGAGATTTTCCTGGAAGGTGGACTTATGAGATGGGTCTCACCGTGTATGACCTGCTCGCATTGCGGTGGGATCATAACTATTATTCCCCCCACGATTTTCAGTTATTAGCTCCCCATATCAGTCAGAATGATTTGCAAGGTGGATTCCGCTTTGGTGATGCCCAAACAGATGACGCACGACTTACCTTGCGGGTTATCCGCGAAGCAGTTATTGACGGTGCAACTGCGATCAATTACGTAAAAGCAAAGGATTTAATCTTCGATCAAGACGATGTTAAAGGTGTAGTGCTGAATGATATGTTACATGATAGACAAGCTGATGCTTACGCACGCGTTGTGATTAATGCTACAGGTTCCTGCGCAGACTTCTTGAGAAAACAAGCAGGCGGTTCTCCTCGTATTCGACCATTACGGGGCAGCCATCTAATTTTTCCGAAATGGCGCTTGCCAGTGGCTCAGGCGGTAAGTTTTTTACATCCATTTGATCATCGTCCGGTTTTTATATTTCCATGGGAAAGAGTCACATTGGTGGGTACAACAGACGTAGATCATGATGGTCCTCTTGAGGAAGAACCTGTGATTAGCCCAAACGAAGTTGCCTATTTGATGGCAGCCGTGGACTATCAATTCCCATCCCTTTCAGTCACCGTCGAAGATGTCATCTCAACTTATGCAGGTATCCGACCAGTCATTGGCAGTGGTAAGCTCGACCCTTCGGATGAATCGCGTGACCATGTCATATGGGAGGAAAATGGATTATTCACTGTTACAGGAGGAAAACTGACCACCTTCCGTTTAATCGCTTTGGATGTTCTAAAAGCTATTAAAAATCGCATCCCTGAGCTGCCAGAGCCTAGTCATGATATGCCAGTTCTGAACCAAATTGATCAACAGCTACCCGGTTGTAATGATCTACATAATGCTTGTCGTCGAAGATTATTAGGACGTTATGGCTCAGATTCACTCGCATTGGTGAATGCTGCCAAAGCCGGAGAAATGGAGACCATTCCTGGAACGAATTATCTGTGGGCCGAACTGCGTTGGGCAGCGCGTTCAGAAGGAGTGTGCCACCTGGAAGATCTTATGCTCCGCCGCACCAGGCTTGGACATATCCTCCCACATGGGGGAGAATTCATTCTTCCGGTAGTAAAACAAATTTGCCAGACTGAACTGCATTGGAATGATAGCCATTGGCAACGAGAACAGGATAATTATCAAGCGTTGTGGGCACACAGTTATAGTCTGCCACCCAGAGAATCCATCCCGGATTGGAAGGTTCTTTTGTCGGAAGTAAGAATTGAAAGAATGTCACACTCTAAAAAACTCCGGAGGAAAATCCTCCAACGATTAAGGTTGACGACCGGTCTTATCCTTTTAAGCGCTGGAACAATTGCATTAATTTGGGGGCTAAATAAAAAATCCAAAAGGTAATGAGGGATTCTCTAGCATATTTGAATAGTAAATCAGTCGATTATGGCATTCATACGACCAATGATCCACTATTTCTTATTATGTTAATAATATTGACGTTACAATCAAGGAATTACCGTTTGCCATTTCGATTGAAAATCCAAGATCACGGGATATTTATTAAAAAAAAACTCCCTGCGAAAAATCCATTCGCAGGGATAGTATTTTCAATAAACGCTGATTATTTCGGAGAGCGGGTTTTTAAAGTCCGTGAATAAATGGTCTCAAGCTCCGAATTTGCTTCAGGGCTTTCCCGTTTCTTCTTCTTTTCTGCCATGATGCTAACGTTATCGACCCCTTTCCGTCCCATCGCTTCACGTAAGGCGACTTCCATCGCAGTAGGAATAGGTGCTTCTTTGACCTCCTCTTTGGATTCAGTCTCTTTCTCCTGCTCCCGCACATGTTGCTCTCTCTTTTCAATTTTCTCAATGGTTGTTTTTACAATCTCTTCCGGTTTATCTATTAATGCCTTCATGCTCAGCTTGATTTGTTTCTTTGGTTTGATGACGTCCAACACTTTCACCTGGACTTCATCTCCCTCCTTTACAACATCGCCAGGAGTACGGATAAAGTCGTGTGTCATTTCGCTGATATGGACTAGACCTGGTCGCTCAGCACCAATATCCACAAATGCCCCAAATTTCTCAAGGCGAATTACCTTACCGGTGACAATCATATCCTTTTTTATCTCTCCCCATTCTAGACCTAGTGGCTTGATCATGGTTAGCTCGACCCGCCCTTTTTTGGGGGACACGCGTCGGACCCAAACATCCACCTCGTCTCCTTCATGAAGTACATCTTCTACCCGTTTTACTGGCAATTTCTGAAGCTGGGAAATATGTACCATTCCTGGAGTATCAATACCAATATCAACCAAAGCCCCAGCCAAAGTAGTTTTAACTACCTTTCCCTTGAAATACATTTTATTTTTTATCTCTTTTAAATTGCTTGGAGCACCTGTTGTAGTATTGGTATCCATAGCGAACTCTCCAAATATCCGAATTTCACGCAAACTTGAATTATACCAAGCGCATGGTAAAAAGTCAAAATTATCTGAATAATACTAAAAAAAAACAGGGTTTCCAGTATATGTTCACACCAGAAACCCCGTACTCTTGGTTGTGCACAAAGTTTAGATGGATTAAACCGGTCTCAGCACCGGCGTTCCTCCATTTTTAGGAATCGGCGGAGGAAATAGAGCTTCAAACTCTTCCCGCGATAAGGTTTCAACCTCCAATAACTTATGTGCGATGGTATCTAATGCCTCACGGTATTGGACAAGGATTTTCTTGGCTTTTTCATATGCATCATTAACCAAGATTCGTACTTCCTTATCAATTTGCTCGGCAACCGCTTCAGAATAATCCCGCTGCTCAGAAATCTCACGTCCCAGGAAAATCAACTCTTCCTTTTGACCGTATGTCATGGGTCCCAAGTCATTGCTCATGCCTAGCCTGGTAACCATCGCCCGCGCCATCTTGGTAACCCGCTCCAAATCATTCGACGCACCTGAGGTGACGTCGCTGAAGACAATTTCTTCTGCTGCACGTCCACCCATTAACCCTACCATCTCTGCTAAAAGCTTATTTCGACCCATTAACGTCCGATCTTCTTCGGGAAGAGCCAAAGTATAGCCACCCGCCATACCCCTGGCTGTGATGGATACCTTATGCACAGGATCTGATTCAGGGACAGCGTTCATTACGACTGCATGACCTGCCTCGTGGTAGGCTACAATTCGTTTTTCTGCCTCGCTTATCAGCCGACTCTTGCGTTCAGGACCGGCGATCACACGTTCTATAGCTTCCTCTAAATCCTCCTGCTCAATCGCTTTCTTATTCCGTCGAGCAGCCAGGATAGCTCCCTCATTAACAAGATTTTCGAGGTCTGCACCCACAAAGCCTGGTGTCGAACGAGCCAATACACCTAAATCTGCGTCGGTTGCTAGTGGTTTACCTTTTGTGTGGACTTTGAGGATTGCCTCCCGGCCTCGCATATCTGGCCGATCAAGCACCACCCGCCGGTCAAATCGACCCGGGCGAAGTAATGCCGGGTCAAGAATATCCGGCCGGTTAGTTGCAGCCATGATAATTACATTGGTGTCTGTATCGAAGCCATCCATCTCGACCAGCATCTGGTTCAAGGTCTGCTCGCGTTCATCATGGCTTCCACCTAATCCAGCACCTCGTTGGCGACCTACGGCATCGATTTCATCCACGAACACAATGCATGGTGAATGCCGCTTGGCTTGGTCGAAAAGGTCACGTACCCGGCTGGCACCCACCCCAACAAACATTTCCACAAACTCAGATCCGGAAATTGAAAAGAAAGGCACACCGGCTTCTCCTGATACAGCCTTTGCCAACAAAGTCTTCCCTGTCCCCGGAGGGCCAACCAGCAATACGCCTTTGGGAATCCGTGCGCCTAATGAAATGAATTTCTCCGGTTCCCGTAAAAACTCAACCACTTCTTGGAGTTCTTCTTTTGCCTCTTCCACACCTGCAACATCGCCAAAAGTCACTGATGGTTGATCACCCGTGAACATCCGAGCACGTGATTTACCAAATGACATGGCGGCGTTATTACTACCTTGTGCCTGGCGAAAAACATACCAGAAAACACCGCCAAGAATGATAAACGGGAGGATATACCCTAAAGATGAGACGATCCCCAACCACGGGCTTGGTGGCTTATACTCTATACTAATGTGATCCGGTGAAAGCTGATCAGCTGTCACCCCTAAATCTTTTAGTTGTTGCACCAGAGTCGTTTCAGGTTCTTTATGAGCAACCCGTTCAATTGCCTGTGTGCCAGTTCCATAGATAACAGTGAGTTTGTCTTGCTCTTCAATGATGCGCGTAACCTTAGCGCTTTGAACATCTGCAGCTACTTGGTTTATCGAGAGTGTTACCTGTGCGGATGAACTCTGATTGAAGCTGTAAAAAACCAGGATGATGATCGCGGCAAATAATAAAACGTAAATAATCGTTGAACGACTACGGTTCGGATTCACTTACACCTCCAAAAGATATAGAAAACCAACAAATCACCTAACCTAAAAGTCAGATTGACTTGAGGTCCATTTTGATTATACCAATCTCTTGTCTTGACAGGTAGTATTACGCTAATTTTACTCTGTTATTCTAACGACACTCTAACAATTTCGTTTAATTTTATTCGCAAATTGGCAATATACATCATATTTTTTTTGATAATGGTGAGTAATTATTGCAAGAGCCTGGATCATAGGTGCTAAATATTGCGTCCCCATATCCAGCCCTCGATACGGCGGACTAGCCTGAGCAGTTGGGAGCGTACGACTACCCATACCCGATAAGAGGTGGGATAAATATGACGATGTGGTAGGAAAGGTCCTGTCCACCGCACCATGGCAGCGCCCCAGGTGAGACCCGCACCGAAACCCACAAAGACTGTGTTATCTCCAGATTGCAATCGTCCCTGTTGGATTGCCTCGCAAGTCGCGATAGGTATTGAAGCTGTTGAAGTGTTTCCATAGCGCTCAATA